>Ga0185299_10001093_pt1 | contig 59017 bp, 56 predicted proteins | sample PaiPotPPA55metaG_FD_128002 | JGI IMG/M metagenome (GOLD analysis project Ga0185299, IMG submission 128002) | Iron sulfur acid spring bacterial and archeal communities from Banff, Canada, to study Microbial Dark Matter (Phase II) - Paint Pots PPA... ... | reverse complement strand
CGCGAGCCTGGAACCGCCAGATCAACCGGGACCGCGTCAAAATCAACTGGCGGTTCACCCGCGAGAACGCGCGTGTCAAGTTCCGCTACATGAATAACTCTTTCAGGCGGTCAAAGACCTAGCCCTGTTCACATCCCTCGCCGTCGCCCAAACCAGCCAGCCCAAACACCAACTCGATGTTCCCTACGTACCGACCACCGAGGCGGCGGTAAAGGCGATGTTGAAACTGGCGGATGTCAAATCCTCCGACATCGTGTACGACCTCGGCTGTGGAGATGGCCGGATTGTGATTGGGGCTGCAAAGGAATATGGTGCTCACGGCGTCGGAATCGATATCAACCCGGAGCGCATCGCGGAGGCAAAGGCGAACGCCAAGAAAGCTGGAGTGGAAAACCTCGTGCGCTTCGAGGAGAACGACCTATTCGACGCCGACATTCACGAGGCGAGCGTGGTTACGCTGTTCTTGTTGAGCCGCGTAAACCTGAAACTCCGTCCCAAACTGCTCAAAGATTTGAAACCGGGCACGCGGATCGTTTCGAATACGTTCGACATGGGCGACTGGAAGCCTGAAAAAGAACAAACGCTTGACGACACTGGGGACGACATTGGACTTAGCCACAAGTTCTTTCTCTGGATTGTCCCGCAACGCAACGAAAAGTAGCGCCGATGCCGCGACGGATCGGCTGTGGGAAGTTTCGGACCTGGTGGCGCTGGTGGAAGCATCGGGCGGGGTGAGAAAAACCGGCGCAGACTATACTTAAACGACACCGCATGTACAAGGTGACTATCCAGGCAACACGCGCCGTGGAGAGCAACTGGAAAGTCGTGACGGCTGGCACATGGACGCCAGGGGAGCCGCCTCAACTTGCAGGCGAAACTCTCCCCGCCAACGTCGTTGAGGCGCTATTCAATATCACACCTTCGGCAACGGATAAATCGGGCCGGAACCAAATGCAAGACGGCGATACATCCTATGCAGTAGTATTCCGGAGACTTTCGAAGTAGCCCACCTGTTGACCCCTTCCATTCATTCAGAAACAAGCGTATGATTTCTGGTGCTGGGAGGCAGCTTGAGAAACCAGCGTCTAGCACCGCGCCGCCGAGTGCTCCCGCCTTCGCTACGCTCTCGGCATCTGGAAACCTGCAATATCCGAACAAGCCGCGCATGATTGGTGATCTTGATCGTGGTCATCGCTTCCTCTCTGCCGATACTAGTAAAACCATCAAGAATCATCCGAATCTAAAATTCATAAAACGGCTGGCTTCCGACCGATTTCCACTTATCCTTTGTTCGGCTTTGCGAACAAAGCAATGCTTACCTGTTTGTTATCAGCCGGAGAGTCGGGCAGAACTAACTGTTTCTTCGCCTCCTTTGTTCGTAAATCCGAAACTACGATTCTTTGGCAGATATATCGACTGTAGTTTACTGCGGCACCCTCCGATATAGTCAAAGGTTTCTCTTTATAGCAAACATTGTGAGTGTTGCTACCGCCCGATCCCGCCGAATCCTGTATTCTGCGGGTCGGGCTTTTTATTCTCCATCTAGCCATCAATCTGATATGTGGTTGAACACTGGGTCACGATTGAACCGTTTAGACATAGGTTTTCAGTTCTTCACAAATGCCACCGATATCGGTGATAGATATGCCGTTTTGGGTTGAGCTGGTGTCGATTACATTACCGGTCTTCATTGGCATTGGAATGGTCTTTCTCAAGACGAAGCGTCGCAAAGTCATTGATGGCAGATCGGCGAGTGAGGGGAACGTCGTCACCACGATCGCCGAATAGCAGGACCACACGCCGCGCCGGATCGGTGCTGTGGGAAGAGTCGGAGCGGGTGGCGCTGGTGGAAGCGTCGGGAGCGGGGGTTAGAAAGAGCAGCGTAGATCGAATATACTGTTAATGGCCATGCGCCTCCGGCGACTTTCGATTGTTTTGATCCTTGTCGGCTTCGCTATGCAAGGTCCTCTCGCTTCCCAGTCTGAGGAACAAACAATCCTATGGCAATCCGTCAAAAAGGCACTCTTAGGGCCAAACGGCAAGGAGTACTTTGAGAAGAGTATGAAGAACGCAAAGTTGCCGACTTTGGCCGGAACGCTTGTGTCGAGTAAACCTGCTCCACACCCGAGCGAGTTCCTAGTCGCAATGGACGACGACAAGACCCCGGAAGTAAAGCTCAGACTCGATAAGCAATTGGAGAAGCCTTTGCAGCCTGGTACGCCAGTTAGTTTCGAGGGAGTCGCGGAAGAGTTCACAACCCAGCCGTTCATGGTCACTTTCGATGTCGACAGCGTTAGTCGCGCTACTGTTGGTGACAAGAAATCAAAGTAGCCGACTACCAACCTTTCGGTGGCCTTGACAACGTGTGGCCGTTCACTGCTTTCCCAACCCGGATAGATGTCGCGTGAACGTGGGTTTTGTTCAAGTTGCGCCGTGCCTGCGCTTCGCTTGGTACAATTCTGCCGTGTGGATGGCTGGAGATCACGCCAGCGACGGATGCTGGAATCACTGACCGTGGGAGATTTCCCGATTTGCTGTTGTAACCCGAAATCGCAACATGATTTACCTGAAAAGTTTCCTGGGCGGTCTCGCTGCGCTGATAGCGGCGGCTGTTATGTCTGCCGTCATTCTGATGATCGACTCACTAAGCAGATCCAGTCTGAACAATACCGTCAGCTTCGATTGGCTTGCGATAGTGCAAAATGATTGGTTTGCATCACTACTAATTGCGGCCATCGCTTTCGCGTTAGGTTTCCGTTGGCAGTACCTGAAGTCCTCAAAGCGCGTATCTCGATAAGACACATCACCCCTTCGCGGCTGATCGTGATGCTACAGCCCCAACTTGCCCGCCGAGTTCTCGCGGAACAAGCTGCCGTCGCGGATGTATCGACGCACCATCTGAACCGACCGATGCCCTGTCTGGTTCATAATTGATCGTTCCGAAGCGCCCGCAATCGCGGCGCTGATGGCGTGACCTGCGCGAAGGGAACCTCTTTACTTCGCCTTCCCCTTTACTTGTTTGATGGCCGCTTTGATGGATGCCTTAGCATCCACGGCTCTCATCCAGTCGCGAGGTAACAATCCTTCCTCCGACTCGAACGCTTGGCGAAGGAGGTTCTTGCGGTCCTTCATAGATCGGTCCAGCAAGTCCAAATACGCAACGAGAGATTCGGCTTGGTTTAGGGTCAAGGTAACCGGCACTGTTGTGGGCTTTTCATTCGGCGTTCCAACAAGTCTCAGTTTAACTCCGTGTTTCCCCGTTTCGAGAACGGCTCTCTAGCGTTTCGGGGGGAGCCTCGAAGCGAGCCACCAATCGAACAGCACGATTGGTCAGGACAGCCGTAGGCGAGCCACGGCGAATTCATTCCGCACGCTTTCGAATGTTACGATGTTTTTTCTTGGTCGCTCTCTGAACTGCCACCTTCCGACGTTTCTCCTTCAGTCGCTCCGCTTCGATCAGGACATCATTTGGGTCGAAGAGTTTCTTCTCCCATTGGCGGTGCAAGCGTCCAAAGCGAAACCAGTCTCGCTCCTCGCGGCCGTGTATGGTTTCCACCACTTCGAAGTTTGCCCATGCACGCGTTTCCTCGACGACTACCCGGAACTCCGCGAGTAGCTCGCGCCGAAAGCCGAGTTTTCCCAGCCGTCCAAGTTCGGTGAGAACTTGTTCAAACTCCTGATTCAATCCATGCAGGACTTCGTAGACAAGGAGTTTCTTAGAGGCGGGTTTCATCGTCGTGTCCCCCACGTCAAGACGCTCAGTGTTGCGGGCGAGAGCTTCCCGGCAAGCCAGCAATCGAACAGCGTGATGAGCACGGCCAGCGCGATCGCCAGAGCCAATATCTCAGTCCACAATCGTTTCGGAGTTCGAGTCTGTCTCGCTCGTAGCCAACGGTCGAACCTCAATAGCCGAAGCCAGCGCTCGCTGGGACTCGGGCCAAAAAGAGATAGCGCGGTGAACACGACCGCGAGCACGGCGAGAATAATAATCAGTGCCGGGGCATACAGAGCCAGCCTCGGCAGAACGAAATTGACGAACATTTGGCTTTCCTTTCGGGAAAGCCCACAAAGGCGGGAGAGCGACAATAGATGTAGGTCCTCCACTGCTGTTCCAGTGTGGGGCTAGGTCTTGGCGGAAGTTTGCGCTTCCGTCAGGACCGCTTGTTTCAGGTTTCCAGCGGCCCGCATTGCAGCCGCCAGTTTCGTTACTACTTCGTCGATGTGCTGTGGCGATTCCGACCGTTATCGCCACGGGCGACCGACGCGGGCAAAGTGGCGTAGTTGCCGTCGTGGATGGGCGCTTCTGGCGAGGGACTTTCGCCACACCCGGCCAGTGCGGTGCGGATCGTCTTGACCGGCACGCCAAGTTCTGCGGAGATCCGACGCCATGACCAACCTTCGGCACGCAGCCGGATCGCCTCATCCCGTCGCCACACCTTACGTGGCCGTCCACAGTGCTTCCCAGAACGCCGAGCGCGTTCCAGACCTGCTTTGGTCCGGTCGGATATCCTGAGACGTTCCTGCTTAGATACCCACGCAGCGACGGCAAGCATTAGCTCACCGGCTGGGCCGGTGGTGCGGAAGTGTTGCTCGGTGTAACTCTCGAACGCCACACCCTACGCCGTGAGGCGTCGGATGTGCTCGAATGTTTCCAGTACACCTTCACGGGTGAAACGGTCCAAAGCCCAGACCACAACCCGGTCAAACATCCTGCGAGAGGCGTCCTCGAATAACTGCCGGAAAGCATCCCGGTCGGAGTGCTTGCCGCTGGCCTGATCTACGTACTCGTGAACGACGGCGTAGCCTTGCCGCGCCGCGTACTCGCGCAATTGGACAAGCTGGTTTTCGGTATCCTGACGACCATCGTTCGTCGAAATACGAGCGTACAAGCAACATCGGATGTAGGATTCGCGGATCATGCCGCACGCTCCAAATCTTCCAGACGGCGCTTGGCTGAATCACGGTTGTAACCCGTGCCGTACGTCGCTATGACGGTATTACCAGCTCGGCGGCATTCGGGATTGGCTTTGATCGACTCTGCGTCCATCGTCCAAGCGACGCCGAAAGACGCGGCGAGCAATAGCGCATCCGTGGCACGCTTGAAATTGAGCGTTAACCCGAAGCCAAGACCGGAACCCGTGTGCGTCACCCGCCAATTCTGCCGAATATCCGAATCGTCCCCGCCCAGCTCGTCGGATTCGGAAGGATGAGCCAGGGACAATCCGCAAGAATGCTCGATCACGAATGCAGGACATTTCCGTTTGAGATTCGCATCAAAGTAACCATCGATCCGATATGTGGCTTCCCATATCGACGGCTTCCATTCGGCCACGACTTTCAGCTTGGGTGGCTTCGGCAGTGGCCGAGGCGTCGGGATATCATGACCGCTGACTTCGATCGTAGCGGCCATGACATCGTCACTGCGGCCCCAGGTGAGGACGCACGGAATGTTGTGCTCATGGCAAGCGTAAGCCATGCGAACAATAAATCTGAACTGATTCGTTTATCGAATCAACCCTCCCGTATCCCTTCCATCGTTTATCGATCGGTTTGATGTACGCCACGGATCTATGCGTGCGGATGGAGGCGTTCATGCGTTCGCCTCCGTATTCCGCGTTTGTCCTGCCTTCAAAATCTGATCTGCCGCACCAAAGATACGCCGAGCGGATGCTTCGGGAACCTCCGAGCCTTTGAACCAATGTTGGACATAGCCCCTCGATTCGGCTGCACCTGGCAATCCGAGTGCTTCACAGCAGATCATGGCCGTGCATTCTGCCTCCATCTCACGGATATCGCGTGGCGTACGGTCTGCGCTATCGCTGTTCAATGATCCTTCCGACGTGTGACCCAACACGATATGTGCTAACTCGTGAAACAAAGTGCTCTCGGGTTGCTCCGCTACTGGATTTATAGAAACCGTGCGATGCTTTGCATACCCTTGTACGTTGCCGTCCATCATCGTGAACGGCACGCGTTCGATACCGAGCGTGTATAGCGCGGTGTCCGCGTTCCATCTGGGTATCGGTTCCGGCGTGTATTCCTTGCCGTCTGTCTGCGATAGCACGAACCAATTGTTCTTGTACACGAACCGCGTGTATCCGATTTCAACCGTTTCATCCTGGCCAGTTTCGTCGTTGTGCCGCTCGGCGGAACGCTTGCCCGTCACCGGCATACAAAGCGTTATCGCTTTAGAGCCTTTTGTTACGTGGCGTCCGAGTTCCTTCCACCTGCAATAACTCGCGATCGGTCCAAGTGGGATATTGCGACGTTCGCATTGGACGAACGCTAATAACTGATTCCCAAGACTGTACGAGTGAAACTTGCTGAATGCGGTGGATATTACGCCAGGTTCCGTTACACACTTGTGCAACAGATCGGCCCAGCGTGGATTAGAATCGTTGTAGCTTTGCATTTGAAAGCCTAACCTTTCTATGTGAAGTGAGAGGAAAGTAGATGCTGATAACATCTGCTTTCCTCGTACGAATATTGCCACACGTTTTCGTACCCGTCAATCCCCCAGGTGCATTTTTAATCAATGTTTATGCGGGTCCGGTGAGGGTAAGTCATCGCGCCCCGCCCACCACGGTTCCGCGCTTTGTGGAGGAAATCCTTGACGGCCTGATGGTACCGGCGACGACCGGGGGATACCCGGAATCATAACGCGTTCTTGCCAGCCCTGGCACGGGCGCTCGCGCAGCGTATGTCCGAACGAACGAGAACAACGGTTTTCAAAAACGAAAAAAAATTAGAATTGAAAAACCGGGATTCCAAAAAAACCGAACCCGGATTCCCCGCCGAGTTGTGGGCTGGTTGTTTTGTGTTCGGCTACACGGCGGGAGTATGATTGTGCCTGATGGATAGTAATCGGCGAGAAGCGTTGCAATCTGCGGAGCGGGCGTCGGCGCGGGCAGCAACAATCGTTCATTCACGGATGAAACGGGGGGTTGGCGAGCCTAGCTTCAATCGCTTCCACTGCTCCTTGGCACGCTTATCGGTATTTTCACATCCTTCCGTGGGCTAGGGACTGATAAAAGAACTGCCCTTGCGGTCATCGCTGGACTGCTGGGTCACTCGCTTGTGCCCACTGGCATAGGACTGCTCACAGCGCTGTTTGCTTTCTGCTGCTACAAATACTTGTCAGCCATTGTGCATGGATTCGATGTCGAGATGCACGCTGCCACGCTTCAGATGATGAACGACTTGGCGATTCGCTCCCGAACCACGCCCGCAACCAACATCTAAAGCACTATCCCTCCGGCGATGTCTGGCGGGTGTTGGAGCGATAGAGTAGTATGTTAAGATTCCCAGCATTAAATGGCTTCTCCCCAAGTTTGGCTTGATGTCCTTGCATGGACGAAAGCTCTTTTCGATGCGGCAACAGCATCGGTGAACGTCTATGATGCTTACCGAAGACATCATGACGAGACTGATACGCAGCAAGAGGCTGCGAGAGTGAGTGCCGTCTTCTCAACTTTCTCCGAAGAAGAAGTTGCGTCAATACTCAATCGACTAATGGGGTGCCGGGATAGATTCGTTGTGCAGGGTGGGAGTAAAGATCGAGCTTCATGCCTTTGTAGCGTGCTCAACGAAGTCAAGAAAGGAAATGGCGGTACGCTTCCCCACATTGATGATTGGAAACGAATCTATTCGACCTTGAAGTGCGGGAATGAGCGGTAGGATCAGATGTAGGACGTGAGGATATATCGCGTCAGTATCCTGTAGGGCAGGCGATGATTCGCTTGTAAGTTAACCTTGGTTGACGGTTGCCATCACGCTCACAGATCCCACCGTCAAGCACACGCGGTTTCATCGAGCGGCTTCGTACATTCCTCAATATCCCGCACACGTGCCAGCAGCGGCTTGTTGTTCCATCGGATCTCAGCGAGTCCGGGGCTTTGGATTTCCTCGTCAGTTTCGATGATGGCACCTACCGGGACTGTAACAAACGGTGGTCCTTCCACGGACGGCTGGATAACCTCGAATTGGGAAATGACAGAAAAACGAACAACTGCGGGCATAGAACACTTCCAAAGCGAGTTGTCTATATCGTACCGCTGCGCCATTTGTGAAGTCAAAGGCAGCGATTGTTGGACTACGACGTGCAATAACAGCGAGTTTTTCGATCAGTAATACTTTCCTAACTCATTTAGCGGCCTGTTTAGCGTTTCGATTTGGGCGGCGTAGAGCTGTGGCATGGTCTTGGCGAACTGGTGACGCGCTTCTCCGGTTAGCTGCTTCATATTGGTGAGCCGATGAATCGCGTCGCCCTTGGCTTTATCAAGACCGACATAGAACGCAAGCTGCACTGATCTGTTTCGTTGACCCAACGAAGGGTCCGCTACAAGCCCCTGAATTCTTCTATCGATCGTCAGCGCCGGTTGAGTGTCCAAAGCATAGATTCGTTCGATCACGGCGTCTATGGCTTGGTTCGAGTCGTCGGTCATCAAGGGTTTGGTCAGCTCCGAAATGTTTTGGATTTGAATGAATTCACCTAGCCACCTGGCGAACGTTGCGGCGGCTTCTACCCAGATCCCCTCTATACGGCCAGCCGTCGTGACGGTGGAGAGCAGGAATACGCGTTCGGGTTTACCGAGCGATCCCGTGACCCGTATGGTATGACTCTCGCCGGGAGCTAGGCCATCGCCTGGTTGAATGTAAAACGAATCTTTCACTGTCCCTGGCAGAATAGTTGCGCCGAGAAAATCTTCGCCCAGGCTTCCCCCTTCATATCCAGAGACCGTAATGTAACCGAGTGGTGAATTCGAGATGTTCCGAACCGTGAGCCACCAGGCAGTATCCGGCAGGCGCTGTTCGCATGAGACGAATGCGAGGGTACCACGGGCGAAGTTCTTGACTTGTATTTCGGGGGATAGCGGCTCGGGGCTTTGCGAGAACAGGGCACCGCACAGGGCGAAGAGGAATGAAAGACGCAGGCGCATGAAAATCATCCGATGGGTGCAACGTTATCATCGTTAGGCCAGGAATGCAAAGGGCCGGATCCGTGTGAACTGCATCGTACATACGGCCACTGATGCTAACGTGATCGACGTGACCACCACTGGCGATCAAAGCTGCATGAGCTACTAATAGACTGGCCGGTCAGCGTGGACGACGATGAACAGTTATTTTGTCCCACGGGAGGTACTTTGAGCATCGTTTGTCCTCTGTATCGCTGTGATGCAGGCTGGCTCAGGTCCGTGCGATGTTCATGTCTTGTCCTGTTCCTTCTGCACCTATTCGCAACAGGCGGATACTCGGGTCAGGCCCAATCCGGCCCCAACCCCGGCCCCGAATACTCCCCTGAAGATGCTCTGCTAACAATCCGCACCCATACTGGCCAATCCGTGTTCCACATCGGCGAGATGATCGAACTGGATTTGGCCTTTACTAGCACGGCCCCACAGAAGTACTCCCTGGACGCAGCCCACTTCGAGCGGCCATTCGGCGTGGACAACATCACCGTCACCCCTCGTCTTGGATGGGAAGATCCATTCGGTGCTTTCTATAAGCTCTGTCCAGTGATGTACGAGGGTGGGCTACAAAACATCTTAACTTTATCAAAGCAGCCGACCATCGTTCCCATAGTGTTAAACGACTGGTTCCGTTTCGAAAGACCTGGAGAATATGAAATCAAAGTCGATTCTGGGCGAGTGAGCAGCCCTAACGGGCGCAGCGGGCGGATTGTGCTTAGTTCCAATCGATTACCCATTCGGATCATTCCGGCCACGGCGCAATGGCAAGAGGAGACACTGAAGAACGCGTTCGCCGTTCTGGATCAAACAGGCACCGACACGTACTACTGGCAGCGCATGGCACGCTACCGCGCAGCACGGACGCTGCGATGTTTGGGTACATCTGCGGCGGCGCGTGAAATGGGGAAGCGGATCAAAGAGTATGAGGCAGCGAGTTCCGAATTCATTTTAGGTCTTGCGACTTCCCCAGCTCGGGAAGATTCGCTGGAAGCACTGAAGGCACTGCTCGTCGATCCGAACTTCCCGGTGTTCCCACTGGATCTCTGCGCGATCGCGTTTGTGGCGCTTCCACAGGAGGCGATGGGTTCGAAGGACGCGTTGGAAGCATCGAAAGCTCGTTTCCGCGACGAGCTGCGGTCAGCTCTCCCGAACAAGCGGGGTCACGCGTTGGAACAGAGCACGATCACGGTAAACCAATAGAATAACGACAAAGCTATAGTCAACACATGCCGCCCCAACAACCCTGGTGGAATTACGTGCTGTTAGCGCTGTGGCCGGTCATGATCGCCGCTGCCGTTGTCGGTGCCGTTGCTCCACGGCAAGCCTAACGTCCACTTCTTTTTGGCGCATTTTTCTTGGTTTCTCGCCAGAAATCGTGCCATATCGGAGATGATAGTATACTTTGGCGAATTGGCTCAGCACTGCGTCGAATCGCGTTCCACATCGAGCGCCCGCCTACACACGCCCTGGCATCCGCCCAAGCCGCCATGTCAGCGGCGCGGGCGCAGGCCGGAAGGTCACCGGCGATCGTGTTCGAACCGCCGCCAGATCCGCCAGCGGCCCGAGTATAACGCACGGCGAGAGAGCAATCCGTAGCAAATCCGAAGCAAATGTGTCGCCGATGATGCACTGTCCTCATATTGTCCCTGTCACGACGCGATTCACGGCGATTCACGGCGATCGTAACACCGCTGTTTCCTAGTATTTGCAACCCCTTGCGACAAGCAGGGATGCTGGGTGTTAGACTCAAAATCCCGCGCCCTTCATTGGGCATGTGGGTTCGACCCCCACCTCCAGCACCAGCAGACGCGATACCGCGCGTGTTCGAGATCGAGCGGCGCATTCTCACCCGGCATTTAATCCAAGCGGCCACTTACTTCATTTCGCCCATCAGGCCGTCGAGACCGCGATCGAGGTGCAACTGGGCCCAATGGAACTCGCTTTGCAGCATTTTGGAGACGTCGTCACGCGTCTTTTTCTGGACCAACATCTCGTGAACGCGATTGCGCAACTTCAGCGTGCTGTCCCGGAACTTGGCCATTTCCTGTTTCGTGGTGACGACTCCGTGGCCTGGAAGCACGGCGTCGAAGTCGAGTTCCAGCGCGCAGTCGAGCGTTTTGGTCCATTCTTTGCCGCTGCCCCCGCCCGCATAGTCGATTAATTGGGGCGTGGCGTCCCCGAAAGTGAACATGTCTCCCGCCGCCAGCGTGCGATCGGCCGGAAACAAGACCACCATGTCGCCATTGGTGTGAGCGCGTCCGAAGTGATAAAGCTCGACATTCTTGCCACCCAGGTAGATGTGCGCGTGATGCTGGATTGCGATGCCCGGCAGGCCTGGCTGCTTGCCATCCACCATGTTCTCGCGAGCTTCTTCGGTTGCCACGACCACTGCGTTCATATCCTGCATCTTCGCGTTTCCGCCGGTGTGGTCGCCATGATGATGCGTGTTGACGACGTATTTGATCGGCTTGTCGGTCACCTTTTTCAACTGCTCCATGATGCCGTTGTGATCGACGTCGAACTTATCGTCGACCAGAAGGACGCCTTCGCTGGTAATCAGAGCCGTGGAGTTGCCGGGAACGATGTCGTTGTGGATGACATAGAGATCGTCTTTGACTTTGATGAGATCCAATTTCGCCGGGGGCGGACCTTGAGTGTAGGCCACCCACAAGCCGGCCACGAGCAGCACCGCGGCGCTTAAACGGATGATCGAGCTTTTGCGCATAGGTAGATTGTGACATTGGGTGGGCGGCGGTCCAATTGGAAGATTTCGCAGGCCGGAGGCCTGCGCACGGCCCTGCGCCACGGCAAACACAGGCTAGAAAGCCAGGCTAGAAAGCCGGCAGGAATGCCTGTGCCACCAGCAAGAACACAGGCAGGGATGCCTGTACCACCTAACCGGTCAGGCTGAAGACAAACTCTTCCATCACCACGCGATCATCGGGGCGAGTGTCGCGCAACGCCCGGTCCGCGCCGTAGACTTTTTCGATGGCCAGAGCCAGCTTCTCCTTGGGGAATGCGCTCACGGTCTGATGAATCTGGTCGGCGCGATCGCGCCAAATCCGAATCCCCTGCTTCGTGAAATACGCCTGGATCTGCTGGGAGGTGCGCAGCCCGGCTTCCTGGGCGACCATCGCGAGCCGGAACTGCGTGGCCAGGAAAGTGAGCGCCAACGGGAGATACTCGCCTTCCCGAAGCAGCGTGTCCAAGTTATCGAGCGACCGTTTGCGATCACCTCGCCCGAGCGCCGCGACGAGAGCAAATATATTCGACGCCTGGGCGTTGGGAACCAGGTTCAGGATGTCATCGGACGTGACTTTTCGACTGGTCCCGGCGTATAACCGCAGCTTTTCGATCTCGGTGGCAATTCGTCCGGCGTCGCCCGCGAGGGATTCCACCAGCAGACCGATTTCCGAAAGACCGATCTGGACTCCGGCTTCCCTGGCAAGATCCTGCGCCAGGCGGCGGGCGGATTCGACGCTGTAGGGCCTGAACTCGACCACGTCTGATATGCGCAAGTAAAATTTCTGGACACGCTCCAGCTTGGCGCGATCCTCGCCATCGAAATCGTAGCGGCTGGCTTCGAAAACCAACACGGTGCCCGCGGTCGGGTTGCGAAGATACTCGGCCAGTTCATCTGCTCCGGTATTTTCTTCCTGGGTGGCGGAGCGGCCGCGCGGCAGCACGCCCTCGGCGCCGGAGACCCAGACCACGCGATTGGGCGCGAACAAGGACAGCGATCGGGCATCGTCGAGCACCGCGGCCATGCTGGTCTGCTCGAGATCGAGCTGCGTGAGTCCATTCTCGCGATCATTCGGAGTCAGGACTCGCTCAATCAATGCCTTACGGCAGCGGCCGCGTTGGTAAACCTCAGGCCCAAGAAACAAATATGCGGGCGCAGGCGGTCCCTTACGAATACGATCGAGAAACTGATCGGGACTCAAAAGTTCTCCAGGATGGAGCTGACCAGGTCGCGCGCCACGTCGCGGCTCAGGCGGTTGAGCGCCTCGTCACTTTCTTCAAAGTAGGCCTTGGATGAGGTGACGCTGATCTCGTATCGCTGATGCATCTCGAAATTAGGGCGCGAGAAAATGACTTTGCCGGTGGCTCGTTCCACCAGATTGACTTGCATGGTAACGTTGACCTGCAGACCGCTGGCTCGGCCAGTCTGCTGATCGAACAGGATAGGATAGGCAACGTAGTTAAGGACCGCGCCGCGCAAGACAGCGTCGGCCTGTCCCGGATCGTTTACAACTTGATAGTGGGTTCGCGCGATGAACTCGTGCCCGATTGCCTGCGGAAGATGATCGGTCAGCTTGTAGCGCGTGGTGACGTTGCTGAAGGCGGGGATGGCGATGGTGTGGATGGTCTTGGGCACCAGGTCGGCTTGACCGGCGACGTGATAGCCGCAGGAAGGCAGGGCCAGCGTCAATGTCAGGGCCGAGGCGGCGCCGAGAATTGCGCGCGGCGCGCTATTTGAGAAAAGCACGGGCGACCTCCAAAGCGTTTTCAGCGGTAATGCGTAGGTTGTCGGCGACCATCCAGAACCAATGCGCGCGCGGATGATTGCGGTCGGGTGCAATGGCGCCGATGGTGATTCCGCTTTGGCCCGCGACACCGGCGTTGGTGGGCGGCTCCTCGTCGTGGGCTCGCAAATCAATCTTGGGCGAGGTGAGAGCCTGCACGATGGCGTTCCTTCCCGGATTGTCTTCGAACTCGACCCACACCGACATGCTGTAGCCGTGAAAAACAGGCGCCTGGATCAGGCGAAGCGATGGCATGGTTAGGGCGCCCGCTCCGGCGAGAAGAGTCGCCAGATGCCTGTCAATCTTCAGCTCGATCTCCTCGAGTGAGTGCGGCGAATCGGAGCCGTATTGGGACAGCATATTGAAGCTGACTTGCGCGTCGTATACCTCTTTTGAAAGGGGCTTCAACGACAGCAGCCCGACGGTCTGTTTCTGCAGCTCATCGATGCCTGCCTGGCCACGCTCGCTGGCGGGCTCAAAGACGTTGACGACGGATCGGCGAATCGCACCCGCGTTGCGAAGCTGAATGAGGAAGAGGGCGATGGCAATTGCGGCCGGATGCGCGATGACCTGGATCGGTCCGACGGCCGAATAATTCGAAGGCTCTATGAGTGGCGCGCGAAGCTGCGCTGTAGGTTGGTCCTCAAGACTGCCGCTCAGGTCGATTATTACAGCCGATGGGTTGACGGCCTGGACTCGTTCGAACGCTTTCTGGCTGGATTCTTTAGAGCCGGCCAGCACCGCAATTCGGGCGGTAGCAAGATCGGCTACCTGGAGGGAACTGATCACGATTGGTTCGTCGCGTCCGAGGGCAATGATGCTGGAGTCCCCGCTCTCTTCAGAGGCGATCAAGCTGACGCTGGCGGGAAGGTCGGCTGAATCGAACAGATCGTGAACCTCCTTGCCTAGCAGGGATTCGCCGCCGACAATGGCAACCGCGGGTCGTGGCGGCTTGATATCCGATGGTGTAGCTCGATGAGAATGCATGTTAGCTGGTCTGATGTTCAGGGTGAGGCGAAGGTGGATGGGGACGGAATCTGCGGCGGATGATACCGCCCGCTCGAATGAAGATGCCGGTGCTGACGTACAGCGAGGCGAGCGCGAGCAGGACAGGCTGCGAGTAATTCCAGATCAGGTAAATAAGCGCTCCGAACAGGATCACTGTAAGTGGAGATCGCGGTCCGGTCAGGTGCACCTCTTTGAAGCTGGGGTAGCGCCAGGTACTAACCATAAGGAACGACAGAAGGCCCAGCAGCGCGAGCCACAGTGCGGAATAGATCCACCACTCCAGTGGAACGCTATCGGCGGCATAGACGATGGCGGCTACAATAGCGGCCGCCGCGGGGATCGGCAATCCGACGAAATACTTGCGATCGGCACGGCCGGGATTCTTGGGAACAGGATTAGTCTGGACGTTGAAACGAGCCAAGCGAGCGGCGCCGCAAAGCAAATAGAGAAAGGCGAAGAAGTAGCCGGCGCGATGGTCGTGCAGCAGTCCGCCGGGCATGACAAACTGGACACCCCAAGTGTAGGCGAGAACCGCCGGCGCGATGCCGAAAGTGATCACGTCGGCAAGCGAATCCATCTCGCGGCCGAAATCGCTGGTAGTGTTGGTGAGCCGCGCGATTCTGCCATCCAGGCCGTCCAGCACGACCGCGATTCCGATGGCCTTGGCCGCGACTTCAAAATCCGGATTATCGCCGAGCTGCCCGCTGGCTCCAAGCAAGGCTCCCTGGATGGATCGTACAATAGCGATAAATCCAAGGAAGATGTTGCCGGCGGTAAAAAGGGTTGGCAACGCATAGGCGGACCGGCGGGATTTCCGCGCCGGAGAGCGTGGATCGAAAAACCGCTGTTTGAATGTGAGCTTGGCCATCAGGCCGGCCTCCGGCGGGCGAGGATGGTGGATCCGCCCGCGACGTGCTCGCCCATTTTGACCGCGATCTCCCATTCCGGCCCGAGGAACACGTCGACGCGCGAGCCGAATTTGATGAGTCCGACGCGCTCGCCCTTGGCCACCTGGTCGCCAGGCTTCTTATAAAAGATGATGCGCCGCGCGATGAGGCCGGCGATTTGAGAAAAGCCGATGCTGGTGCCCTCACCTTCGATGGTGACGGTGTTGCGCTCGTTGCGGGAGCTGGCGATCTCGCGGCTTGCGACCAGGAACTGGCCCTTGGTGTACTCGACTTTCTTTATGTTGCCGGCGATCGGGGCGCGGTTAACGTGCACGTCGAAGATATTCAGGAAAATACTGACGCGCGTGGAAGCGGAGCTATCGGTGAGGATGGCGACGACTTTGCCGTCGGCGGGCGACACGGCGACCGGTCCCTCGGGGCTGATGCGTTCAGGATCACGGAAAAAGTAGAGGCAGAAAACAGCCAGCAGAAAAAGTGGAATACTGAACGCGGGACGGCTCAAATACCAGACTGCGGCTCCGCCGGCGGTGAGGGCGAGCGCATAGTAGATGCCGTCGATCACCATTGATATTTTCATTGTCGCACTGCGGGGAGAAGCGCTTCGGCGGCTGGTCGCGTGCGGGGCATAATCAGAAGATGCCAACCGCTAACAAATGGCAGCCGATTGCTGACTTGCCCGCTGACCCGAAGACCTTAACGGATGGAGAGTTGGAGGCACTGCACGGGGTCTGGGCGAGCCAGAAGCAGGAACTGATTGAAAGTGAAGCGTTGGATGAGTTTGAGAAGCGGTTGCGTCGCGAATGATCCATTGAGACCGGCATCATCGAGAATGTCTACACACTGGATCGTGGAGTGACGCGGACCCTGATTGAGAAAGGCATCGATGCGGCTTGGATTCCTTACGGAGCTTCAAACCGGGACAGCACTCTGGTTGCCCGAATTATTCAGGATCATTACGACGCTCTGGAGGGCATATTCGATTTTGTTGGAGGGACGCGGCAGTTTTCAACGGGATACGTCAAGGAACTGCACGCCGCGCTGCTGAGGAACCAAGAGACGTACGCTGTCGTCGACCAATTGAACCGAGCATTTGAGAAACGGCTGGAAAAAGGACAATACAAGAGTGAACCGAACAGTCCGACGCGGCCAGACGGCCGGGTGCATGAGTATTGTCCACCAGAACATGTTGCTTCCGAGATGGATCGATTGGTGGCTATGCATTCCGAGCATGATGCGCGGGGTGTTCCTGTGGAGGTGGAGGCCGCTTGGTTGCATCATCGTTTCGCGCAGATTCATCCTTTTGCGGACGGCAACGGACGAGTAACACGCGCGATTGCATCGCTGGTTCTCGTCAGAGCAGATTGGTTTCCTTTGGTGGTGAAGCGAGATGACTGGAGTCGCTACGTGGATGCATTGGAGAAAGCGGAGGAGGGCGATTTGCGACCGCTGGCAACGATGTTTGTGGAGGGACAGAGAAAGGCGCTGATCATGGCCAGCGAAGCCGCTTATGACATTCGCCCGATTTCATCAACTGACGACGCCATTAAAGCCGTGCGTGATCGATTGATGCAGCGTGGCAAGCTCCGTTCGAAGGCCAAGGCGTGGCATAAGACCAACGACACTGCTGACCAACTCGTGGCGTTGGGGAAGCAACGCCTTGAGGCAGTCGCAAGCCAATTGAGTGCAGAGATTCCCAGACACGGTGGGCAGTTCTCGTTCTCAGTAGCGGAAGGGACGGTGAAAGCAATTCCGGAAGTAGGCTACATCCCTGACTTTAAGGATTATAACAAAGCTTTGTGGCCTCAACTTTTCACCGAACGCGTCGATACGCTGGGGCTGTCGTTTCATGCACTGGGCCCCGTGTATCGGGGATTCATTGGCGTCGTGGCTTGCCTGTCAATAGGAGGAGCAGCGCCGAAGCTGATCGAAGACGGTACTTACCAAATTAACTACGAAGAGAATCTCACGAGCGCTCAAGCGCGGTTTTCAACTTGGCTTGAGCGCGTGATTGTTGAGGGGCTGAACCAGTGGAGGCGAACGCTTTAGAGTTCAGGCGCGTTCCTGATAGGTGCCTTCGCTGGTGCTGACGCGGATCTTCTCGCCTTCGTTGATAAAGGGCGGGACTTGGACGACCAGTCCGGTTTCGAGCTTCGCAGCCTTGGTGACGTTGGAAACGCTGGCGCCCTTCATGCCCGGTTCGGTTTCGATAACCTTGAGATCCACAGTGGGAGGCAGTTCGACGCTGATGGGCTTGCCTTCGTAAAACTCGATATTGACCTTGAGCTGAGAAACCAGGAATTCGACACTGTCGCCCAGGAGTTCCTTGGTGAGATGCATCTGCTCGAAGTTTTCGGTATTCATGAAATAGTAATACTCGCCGTCGTCGTACAAGTATTCCATTTCATGTTCTTCCAGGGCGGCGCGTTCGACGCGATCTTCCGATGAGAAGCGATGCTCGGTCATGGAGCCGCTGCGGATGCTGCGCATTTTGACCTGGACAAATCCGCGAAGGTTACCCGGAGTGCGGTGTTCCATCTTGAAGATGGTATACAGTTCGTTGTTGAACTTAATGACCATGCCGGGGCGTAACTGTGTCGATGAAATCATTTTGAGTCGGTACCTTCCGTTGGCTCCGCGGAAACGGGGAGCCAGGAGATGAGTGAACCTTCAGTTTAGCAAGTGCGGGGAGTGTTGGAAGGCGGAGTTGCCTGATACAATGAGGGTGCCGGTTGGCGCTATCGTCTAACGGTTAGGACGGAGCCCTCTCAAGGCTTAAATACGGGTTCGATTCCCGTTAGCGCTACCATCTGTTCATAGAGTTACAAGCTTCCGCATCACACTTCATCACACCAGCTTTGCTGGAACTTTCTTGTCCGGTCGCTTCTGGAACTGCTCCCATACCCGAGCCGCTTCGTCATCACGCCCTGAAATCACGTGTGAATACACAGTCGCCGTGACGTATGGGCTTGAATGCCCCAGGCGCGCGCTTACCGCTGTCAGCTCCATTCCAGCCGCGAGCAGATGAGAGCCGTGTGTGTGCCGGAGCGAATGAAGGCTCGCGCCCTTCGGGAGCTTGAGCCGTCTGAAGAGGTTCGATACGGTTGCGGAAATCGAATCGGGCCGGAGTGGCGTGCCGTCCGGGTTGGCGACGATGAGGTCCTGATCCTGATATGTCGGCCCGTACTGCTCCCGGAACTTCGCCTGCGCTGTTCGATGCGCTTGCAATGTTTCGAGCGCGGATGCCGGAAGAGTGACGATGCGGGGCTTGTTATTCTTCGGTGCTTTGAACGTGAGGACGGCTTTTGTCTGCGTGAGCGAACGCGTTACGTACGCTCTGCCGTCCACGATGTCGCTCCATCTGAGGGCCATGACCTCGCCGCGGCGCGCGCCGGTGGCGGCGGAAAGCTCAAGGATGATCGGGAGCGCCCAATGTGCCTCGGCCGCTTCGAGCAAAAGATTCTGCTGGTTCGTGGTGAAGGCCACTCCTTCTTTCTTGCGGATCGCAGGAAGGTCGCTGTTAGGGACGGGATTCGTTGCGCTCAGTCCCCACTTGATGCACCGCGTGTAAGCGCTCGACACGACGCCCGCGATATTGCGCACCGTCTTGCTGGAGAGTGGGCGCGCCGCCTTTGTTCGGCGATGGTGACCTCCTGATTCTCGAAGGCGGTTCCATTCGCGCGTGAGATGAAGCGGTGTAATCTCCGTGACCGGCATTGCGAGCAACGCGGATGACAAGTAGCCGGCCATTTCGCGGTAACGCTCGACGGTCTTGGCCGCAAGGTTCCGGTCAGCATACTCCTTGCAGAATTCCTTGATCATAGCTGCGAGCGTGTTCGGCGGTGGGGGTGTGCCACGGAGGGACGCTTCATGCGCCTTTTGAACCTCGATCTTGCGGAGCATTTCCGCTTCCTGAGCTTCTTTCCTCGTGGCGAATCCGTAAAGCGCAACCTGCCTGCGGTCAGTTCGCGAAGAGCCGGGCGCATCGAAAACATACGACCAAGTGACCTTGCCGGTCGCCTTAGACTTGTGCTTGCGTGTGGCCATGATCGAATCTTACACCTGAAACGCCACAATTGTGCTCCCAGGTTTCGTACGAGAAACGGGTAATAATCCAGCGCCGACCCAGACGGATGGCAGGAATCTCCCCAGACTCAAGCAGGGCATAGACCGCCAGCCGCCCGAGCTGTAGACGGCTCGCGATTTCTTCAACAGTGATTCGTGTTCTTTCCATAAAGTAAACGGGTTCGTAGCATCGACCGCACCGCCTACGACGGGCGTCGTCCCTTTGCTGGTCGAGACCCCCCTAATTAAAAGGAATCTGGAAGGGCTTTCCGGGACAATGAAGGGCGTTTTTATTGTGCCGGTATGAAGCCGAACGGAGCCCGGCCTCTATCTAAGCAGCGCCACGGATCGGAAGAACCCTTGGCATCGGGATAACGATCCGGGCTGAGAGAGAACCGTAAATGCCCTGTCGTGAGGAAAGCTTCCTCTTTGAGTCGTGTCGGACAAGCGCGGCGGGCAGGAGTGCCGGGCGGCGCCCGTCCAGTCGACATTTCCTTCACCGTTCCAGTTGCCACGAAGCGTCACCAACTGCCTCGATCAGTCTAGCACCGAAAAATAGTGCCCTTTGGTTGTCCCGACGTGCCCGTGTCAATCCCTTATTAGTAGGGGTGCACTTTGCCTCAAACACCCGAATCGAGCATCGCGGCGAGTTGCGGTCTACCTCAGGAGGGTCCAAAATGAGCGGCCCGAAGAATATTCCGGAATCACCGGCAGCAGCGGCGCCCGCGGTCGAAAAACGGGTGATTCTCTCCATGGGTGGAAAGGGCGGCGTAGGCAAGACGAGCGTCATGACCGGCTTGGCGGAATGGTTCCAGGAGAACCGTATTCCGGTCAAGCTGCTCGACCTCGACACCGAAAATAAAGCGCGGGGGTCGCTGACGCACTTCTTTGGAGGCCAAGTGCCTAAGGTCGATATCCACACGCCGGCCGGGCTTGACGCTTTCGTTGATGAGCTCACGGACGGTCCGCCGGTGATCCTGGCGGACATGGGCGCCGGAGCCGGGCAGGTGACCTACGAATGGTTCGACAAGATGTATTCGGACGTGACCGAGAGCGGCATCGCGTTCACCGCTGTTGGTGTCGTCACAGCCGATCCGGCGAGCGTGGAGAGCGTTCTTGGCTGGGCGTCGCGCCTGGGCAATCGAACGGCTTACCTGATCGTCGAGAACTCCATAACAGAGCACACCGACTTCAGGTACTGGCGGGAGAGCGAGCAGGCGCTATGGTTCCAGCAGAGGTACTCGCCCTCGGTGGTTCGCATGGACTACCGGCTATCTGTTCTCGAAAACGCCACGAGGAACCACGGCGCCACGCTGGGCGCAGTAGCCGGCAGATTGACCGACGCGCCGGAGTTGCAGAAGGCATCGCTGGTGATGCGCGCGCAGAGCTACCGGCGGCGGATGTTCGCCGAGTTCGACAAGGTGAAGGACTTGCTGTTGCCGTGAGCGCGACGGCCCAGTCCAGTGATCTTCCCGAAACGGATCTCATCGACCGCATCGCGAATGCCCTGCCGGTCGAGCTACGGGCCGACTACTACCGCGAGCTCCGCCATTGCCGTTCCCTGCCCGAGAACGATGAGATGCTGCGTATTCTGCGGGTCATGCAGTTTTTGGTCGTGCTCATGGTGCAGGTGCCGGAGCGAATGGCGACGGAGCGACAACGGTTCGAACAGATCGTTGGTGACGCAATCAAAGCACTTCAGGAAATCCGTGAATCCAGTGCAGCAGATCAGGCGCAACTCGATCAGCGATTGATGCAGCTTCCCGAAGCGACCGCGGAAGGAATCAAACCGGAAGCTATCGCCGCGACGATCAATGAAAGTCTACGACAGCAGTTCGTCCAATCGACGATTCCGGAAACCGCCGATGCGCTTGCGGTCGCCGCCGCGCAGATAAAGAAGGCTACCGCTGAGTTCGGGCGGGCCGCGGGCACGCTCGGAAACTCCTACCACGGTGCGGCTGAAGAGGCCCGCAAGGCGATTGGCCATCTCGAATCGACCTGCTCTCAGGCGATGAGCAGCACAAAGCGCGGCGCTGAGGAGTTGCTGCACATTTTCCGTCAGGAATATCGTTGGTCGCTTTTCGCGCTCGTGAGCCTCGCGCTTGTTATGGGCATCGGACTCCACATGCTATATGAGCGCTGGTTCGACGGGCTGACGCATGTCAATCGTGCGCCCGTGGTGGAGTCCGTACCTCCCATCAAGCCGAGGATGAAGCCGTAGGATGATCGGATGCTGACGATCCGCGCCATGTCAGACGGGAAAGGCTACGCGCCCCGGCACCTCGAACACAGCGACTACTACGCCGAGGGTGAGCGCGTCGCTGGCGAATGGCAAGGGCGTGGGGTGGAACTCTTGGGGTTAAGCGGTCCCGTGAATACCGGGGACTTCGAGGCTCTGCGGCAGGGTCTCGATCCGCAGACCAAGGACTTCTTGAGAGTGCGCCACAGCGCGGACCGCACCGCCGCCGACGGCACCAAACTTGCACAGGGTCGGAGCCTTTACGATTTCACGATCTCTGCCCCAAAATCGGTCTCGGTACTCGCCATTCTGGGAGGCGACCATCGGTTGATCGAGGCGCATCGCACCGCCGTTGCGGAAGCCCTCAAAGAAGCCGAGACGTATGCGGCGAGCCGGGTGCGGCAAGCCGGCGCCAATGAGGACAGGCCGACCGGGAACCTGGTGCTTGCGGTTTACCATCACGACACAAGCCGCGAACTTGATCCGCAGTTGCACACTCACGCTGTTGCGGCCAACCTGACGTTCGATGGCACCGAAGGCCGCTGGAAGGCGCTACAAGCTTCGGATATCTACGAACGCCGGGCCTATCTCTCGGAAGTCTACCGCAATGCGCTTGCTCGCCAAGTAAGGACCCTCGGCTACGAAATCGAGAACCAGCGTGATGCAAGGGGCCGGGATGCTGGTTGCGAGATCCGAGGCGTCCCTGCGGAGCTGCTCGAAAAGTTCAGCCAACGCAGCCGCCAACGTGATCGGGCCATTGAGATTTTCGTTAAGCAGCACGGGCGGCGGCCGACGGACAATGAAGTCGCCGTGTTGGTTCGAGAATCGCGGGCCGACAAGCTCACCGAGATTTCGACGCGCGACCTAAGGCAGAAGCAGCGGGAGCGGCTGACTCCGAACGAAGAACAGATGCTGGCGCGGACGTGCAGCACCCAGCAGCGGTTCATATCGGCTGTGGATTCGAGCGCGCCTTCCTTGGACTACGCCGAGGACCACATCTTCGAGCGCGTATCGGTCGCCCCGGACCATGAATTGCTCACGGAGGCCTTGCGGCATGGCAGGGGACGAATCCGGCTTGCCGACTTGAAGGGTGAACTGAATCTCCAGGAATCGGCAGGCAGTGTATTCCGCTCAGGCTCGGAGATCGCAACGGCGGCCAGTCTGGAACGAGAACGAAACATGATTGCCGCCGTCAACCGTGGACTCGGCGGATTCGAGCCGCTCGGTGATACTCACACGCTTGTCGTCTCGGACTGTTTGCGCCCCGAGCAGAAGCACGCGGTGGAATTCGTTCTCCAATCGCGTGACCGTGCGGTGAGCATCAGTGGCGCTGCCGGCACAGGCAAGACCGCAACTCTACAGGAAGTGCGGCGCGGCCTGATGGAGGCGGGTCGTGACGTCCTCGCCGTCGCTCCCACGATGAGCGCCGTCGAGGAGTTGCAGAAGGTCGGCTTCACTGACGCCATCACGGTCGAACGCCTCCTGCAAGACCCGCGCATTCGTGATGACATTCGTGGCAAGGTGATCATCCTCGACGAGGCTAGTATGGTCTCGGCGCGTCAGATGGCAGACCTGCTCCGGTTGGCGGAAGATTGTTCGTTGCGCGTGATCTTTAGCGGGGACACGAAACAAATCCGGAGCGTGGAAGCAGGCGATGCTCTGCGGATACTGGAGAAGGAATCCCGGTTGAAGACCGTCGCGCTGACTCAGGTGCAGCGGCAAACCAGGAAGGACTATCGCGACGCGATGGAAGATCTCCGCCGGAACCCGGAGCGCGGATTCGCGAAGCTGGATGCGATGGGAGCCGTTCGTGAGGCCGCAATCTCTGAGCGAGCCGCAACCATCGCCGATGCCTACGATTCCGCCGTGGGGCCAAGCTGTCTGGTTGTCTGCGCGACTCACGACGAGATTGACCGAGTGACCGACGCGATTCGGGAACGCCGGAAGACGCGCGGGGAACTTGGCGAGGGTGTAGCCTTGACGCGTCACGTTTCGCTCAACTGGACTGCGGCACAGAAAGCCGACCTCCAGAGCTATCGCGTGGGGCAATTACTCGGGTTTCACCGCGCGGTGAAGTCCATTGCGAAGAACGACACGGTGGAGGTCGTGCGTGTTGCCCCCGGTGGTCTGGTAGTCCGCGGTGCGGACGGCACGGAACGCACCATATCAAAAAAGCAAGCCGGGAGTTTCGATGTCCTGGAGGCGCGGCCGATTGCGGTGTCTCCCGGAGATCGACTCCTGCTTACCGCAAACCGCCGCGAAACCGAGTGGAGGATCACAAACGGCGAACTGGTCACCGTGTCTGCCGTGGACCCAGCCGGCCGGATTCAACTCGACGATGGCCGTTCGCTGCCCACCAACTATCGCAGCTTCGCCCACGGCTACGCCGTCACCGCCCATCGCAGCCAAGGCAAAACCGTCGATTCGGTGATCATTTCCGGTGACGGCATGCAGAGGGAGTTATTCTATGTCGCTGCTTCTCGTGGCCGCCAAAGCGTCACGGTGATTACCAGCGACAAGGAGCGGTTCCGAGAGACCGTGGCACGGTCGATGGCTCGAACGTCGGCGTCTGAGCTCTTGCGCGGAAGAGGGACGGTCTTGCGTCGAGGAGCCCACCGGGGTTTGGCGATGGCACGAGAGATGGTTCGACGAACGGCCCAGTTCCTCACGTCTGTCTCGAAGCAAATCGCCCAGCAAGTAGTGATTCAACCTCGAAAGGAGCGCACTCGTGAACGCGGCCTCAGTCGATAAAGCGCCGTGGGTTATCAGCGCGGCCGATCAACCACCGGCGCTGGAGATCGTGCTGATGCGGCAGACGGTGATTATCTCGTGGAATCAGTTCGTCTACGCCGAAGGGGGCGACGACGAAGTGCGAATCGCCTTTGCCAGCCACGATGTGGTCGTGAAGGGCGCTGGGCTCGACCCCCTGCTGCGCGCCATCGCTGCCAATCGGGTCGCGCTGATTCGCGAGAGCGAGCGGTCCGAGCGTTTTCCCGACCCAGCGGGGCGGTTCATTCGTGAGATCGTCGTCCGGAAGATCGAAGTTGAGTGATGGAGCGAACGTGAGCAAGAAAGAGGATCGAGGTGGCGAATGAGCTTCGCAATCGGATTCGTCAGTTTTCCAGAAGGTCAAGTGAAAAGAGACACCATCCCTAAGCCTGTCGGCTTAGGTCCGGGCGACCCGCGTCGCGCGTTGTCTGTCCGGCATCTGTCCGGCATCCGTCCGGCGCTCATCCGGTATTTGTCCGGGATCTGTCCGACATCGGTTCGACTTACATTGATTCAGCTTCGCTCTTGGGGGTGCGGGTGGAAGGCAAATTCCAGGACATTCTTGACAGCGTAACGGAGAAACCGGGACGCTCTCGTTTGGAACCGTACGGTGAATTGATAGACGAGTTGCGCCGCCGCGGGCTGACGTATCGGGATATCGCGGACATCCTCGCGGAGAAATGCCAGTTTCAGGTTTCGAAAAGCGCGATCAACGATTTCGTGCGAGTTCGATCGCGACGGAAGAGGAATTCCGTCAGGCGAATTGCAACGGACGCGATGATCGCGGGCCCGATTGCTCCCAAAGCTGCCAATGTGGATTCATCCCAGAAACCCAGCGAGGACGAAGTCCGGCAGAGAATCGCAGCACTCAAACATCGTAAGCCAGTCACGACGCCACCGCTAGACGACTTCCATTTCGACCCAACCCAACCGCTCCGGCTGATTATGCGGGGAAAACCGGCATCGGACAAGTTACCCTAAGCGGAGTCATGGTTCTCGTTCAGCCCCGCGTCGCTGCCGAGAGTATTCCTGCGCACCGATGCGTGGCGACTCGATGCGCAATAAGCGCGGCACTGACCCGTCGAGCTGACGCTCGCCGGGTCTCTCCAGCGCTGGGCGAGTTCCAATCACTGGTGCCGCAACACCGCTTCAATGAGGCCGCCCCTGATCAGGGGCGGAAATCTACAGCATGGTACGGCCGCAGCGGACGAATGCGGGCTTCAATGAGGCCGCCCCTGATCAGGGGCGGAAATTCGATTCCCTCATCAGAGTGTCGATGGTGTGAGTCGCTTCAATGAGGCCGCCCCTGATCAGGGGCGGAAATCACAAAGTCGTGGGAGCCGATCCTGATGTTCAGCAAGCTTCAATGAGGCCGCCCCTGATCAGGGGCGGAAATCTTGCCAGTGCGCGCGAGTAGCAGTAGTCCCTTGGGCTTCAATGAGGCCGCCCCTGATCAGGGGCGGAAATTCTTCTTCTGCTTGCCCTGACACTCGCGCTCGTGGCGCGCTTCAATGAGGCCGCCCCTGATCAGGGGCGGAAATGGCTCTTTTCGTAGCCATGGGCAGGTTGTAGAATCGCTTCAATGAGGCCGCCCCTGATCAGGGGCGGAAATGCGTCGAGGATTTCCGCGATCTCGCCGACGACCGCGCTTCAATGAGGCCGCCCCTGATCAGGGGCGGAAATGGAGCGTAGAATGCAGCGAATCAGCCACCAAGCGTGCTTCAATGAGGCCGCCCCTGATCAGGGGCGGAAATGTAGCGACATCGTTGATCGTATCCGTGCCAGCTCCGCTTCAATGAGGCCGCCCCTGATCAGGGGCGGAAATGTCGTCGGGATGCGGTACAAGAAGTCGCACGGGTGGCTTCAATGAGGCCGCCCCTGATCAGGGGCGGAAATCTGGCAGGACTTCGCCAGGATGTGGGAGAAGGCCGTGCTTCAATGAGGCCGCCCCTGATCAGGGGCGGAAATGGATATTGAACGAGCTTGCCGACCGAGAGCGTCGGGCTTCAATGAGGCCGCCCCTGATCAGGGGCGGAAATGAGTGGGCAGGCGTTGTCGCTGTGCTCGGTTGCCTCGCTTCAATGAGGCCGCCCCTGATCAGGGGCGGAAATAATTGGGCTTTGGTCTTGAGCATGGTAGTGTCTCCTGCTTCAATGAGGCCGCCCCCTGATCAGGGGCGGAAATATATCGCTACTGCCACCAGCCAAGCGAGCGCAACCGCTTCAATGAGGCCGCCCCTGATCAGGGGCGGAAATGGGCGGACTGACGTTCAACGTCTCTCTCGCCTTCAGTGCTTCAATGAGGCCGCCCCTGATCAGGGGCGGAAATGACTGCGGGAATTACCTCATGGTGCGTATCCCTAAGCTTCAATGAGGCCGCCCCTGATCAGGGGCGGAAATACGCCAAGGTGGAAGCGGAAGGTGATGTTGGCGTCGCTTCAATGAGGCCGCCCCTGATCAGGGGCGGAAATCTTCGAGACGATCACAGAAGCGGTCGAACAGAATTTGCTTCAATGAGGCCGCCCCTGATCAGGGGCGGAAATTATCAATTTCGAGCTATCGCCCCCGCCTGCTCCGGGAGCTTCAATGAGGCCGCCCCTGATCAGGGGCGGAAATACGTGGGTCCTGCGGAAACGCCGGCTGCAAGGATACGGCTTCAATGAGGCCGCCCCTGATCAGGGGCGGAAATGAAGACCTCCAGGATCAAAGAACAGAGTTGGAATCACCGCTTCAATGAGGCCGCCCCTGATCAGGGGCGGAAATTCCTTCCAGACGCACAGCGCGATCTGTGGTTTCCCGCTTCAATGAGGCCGCCCCTGATCAGGGGCGGAAATGGCTGACAGAGTGGTAGACGCCGTGAATGCCACGCTTCGCTTCAATGAGGCCGCCCCTGATCAGGGGCGGAAATGTTGCGGAGCTTAGGGCCTCGCACGGGAGAGAAATGCTTCAATGAGGCCGCCCCTGATCAGGGGCGGAAATGGTATGGCGGCACTCAATGCCCGGCTCGAGTGGATACGCTTCAATGAGGCCGCCCCTGATCAGGGGCGGAAATGCCGTCTGCACTTGGGTCTGGACGCGCGATGCCTTGCTTCAATGAGGCCGCCCCTGATCAGGGGCGGAAATGGTGAAATGGAGGCGAGGATGACGACTACCATCGCGCTTCAATGAGGCCGCCCCTGATCAGGGGCGGAAATCCGGCGATCTGCTTGCGCATTTTGTCGTTGTCGGCTTTGCTTCAATGAGGCCGCCCCTGATCAGGGGCGGAAATCGGATGGGCAAAGGGAAGGACATCTTCGACATCCAGTCTTCAATGAGGCCGCCCCTGATCAGGGGCGGAAATGCGCACGATGATGACCGCGCCAAACGCCTGATCCCCTCTTCAATGAGGCCGCCCCTGATCAGGGGCGGAAATAATATGAGCCATACAGTTATCGCTTCGTGAAAGAGTCTTCAATGAGGCCGCCCCTGATCAGGGGCGGAAATGACCGAACAACCATTCAGACCGTCAACGTCACTTGATCTTCAATGAGGCCGCCCCTGATCAGGGGCGGAAATTCAGCGCTCCGCCCATGATCTGATAGGTTCCGAATGTTCTTCAATGAGGCCGCCCCTGATCAGGGGCGGAAATTTGCCAAGGAGTCCCACAGGCTCACTGTCTAGGCTTTCTTCAATGAGGCCGCCCCTGATCAGGGGCGGAAATCAGGGTCTCGGTGTCGGTGAAGGGCGGCGCATATTGTCTTCAATGAGGCCGCCCCTGATCAGGGGCGGAAATAAGTGATAGCTCCCTCTTCATGGCTTGGCTTCAGTCGGTCTTCAATGAGGCCGCCCCTGATCAGGGGCGGAAATGGAAGAGGCAGCCTCCACGATTGCCTATTTCAAGGATCTTCAATGAGGCCGCCCCTGATCAGGGGCGGAAATGAGATCGCGGCGCGGCGTCTTGAGCAGGAGGTTTTGTCTTCAATGAGGCCGCCCCTGATCAGGGGCGGAAATCAATCAATTAGGCGGGGACGTGACCGGGGTGAGTTCTCTTCAATGAGGCCGCCCCTGATCAGGGGCGGAAATGTCGGAGGCTAGGGAGAGAGGCACCCACACCAAAGAGTCTTCAATGAGGCCGCCCCTGATCAGGGGCGGAAATGCTCGGGAGGCCCTACGCCGTGCACACCAGCGGGCCGCTCTTCAATGAGGCCGCCCCTGATCAGGGGCGGAAATGCTCGGGAGGCCCTACGCCGTGCACACCAGCGGGCCGCTCTTCAATGAGGCCGCCCCTGATCAGGGGCGGAAATGGATTAATCGGACGTTCTATCAATACGATCGGATCGTCTTCAATGAGGCCGCCCCTGATCAGGGGCGGAAATCGTGTCTCAAACGATTCTCGTTCACCGGCGCGCGCTTCTTCAATGAGGCCGCCCCTGATCAGGGGCGGAAATTGGAGCGGATGCCTGAGACACTACAGCCGCTGCATCGTCTTCAATGAGGCCGCCCCTGATCAGGGGCGGAAATATCTCCGATGTGGATGGCGCTCCTACGGTTGGCGGCCTGGTGCAACCGCCGCCCCTGATCAGGGGCGGAAATATCTCCGATGTGGTACACCGAATGCGCTCGCCCGACAACGTTTCAACGGGCCCCTGATCAGGGGCGGAAATATCTCCGATGTGGTGCGTAGCGAATAACCTATTCCGTTTTCAATGATCTATATGCCGAATCGCGAGTGATCCGACGTCGCTCTGTCAAGTCAATCATCAAGCAACTTCTTCGATCTTCAATCTTCCAATCATCCAATAACTTACATCGCGCGAGCGGTCTCCGGCCTTTTCGCACCGCCTCGCCGCTCGCGGCCGCCTACCGCGTCACAAAAACAGGGTATGCCGAAATCTCGCCCTCGATCACCCGCGCCAGCAACCGGACCTGAACTTCCAGTAGCCGCCGGTAACTCACCCGATACTCAAACAGCGGATGCGTCACCAGCGAATCCATCCTTGATTCATAGGCGCGGAAGAACCCTTTCCTTCCCGCGGGCGTCAGCGCCACCGACGCCCCAGCACGGATGAAATCCCTCTCCGTCACCATCTTTGTGTTCACCGCGCTCAACACCGCCGAATCCGCAATCAGCGGCCGGAACGGCTCCATCAAGTCCAGAGCCAAAGCGGGACGCCCATGCCGCAACTGGTGATAGAAGCCCATATACGGATCGAATCCCACCGCATAGCAGGCAATCGTCAGATCCTTGGCCAGCATGCTGTACGCCAGCGACAGCAACGCATTCACCGGATCGCGCGGCGGACGCCGGTTCCGCCCTTCGAAATCGAAAGAAAATCCGTTCGCTGACGATTCCGGTTCATCACCCGGCTTGATCATCCCGGCAAATTCTTCGAAGTACGCCCGCGCCGCCGACCCTTCGAATCCCAGTAAAGACTCAAGATTTTCAGCACGCTCGGCCCGGTCCGCCAGCGCCTTCATCGCGACCAATGACGGCTTCTTCGGCTCAACGTGGTTGCGTTGCAGCATCGTCCGCTGATTGCGAATCTTGCCCGCCACCAGAGCCCGCGCGAGGGAGAGCGGAAACCACTCCGAATCCGCCAATCGGAACTGCGACCTCCGGAGCGTGATATTCTTCGTATTCAGGCCGGTCGTGATTCCGTAAAAGTACCCGCCCATCGAGAAATACGTGACGGGCACGCCCGCTTCGCACAGCGACTGCACCGCCTGCGTCGAAATCTGAATATTACCGAGCAAATTCACCTGACAGACCTCGCCGATCCGCACCTCCTGCACGGTCTTGTCCTTGTCCTTCACTTGCAGTACGTCACCGGATTTGCCCACTCGGAACCCCTGCGTGTTCAGATACAGAGGCTTCAGATCGTCGCGCGGCGTCATCAGTTGCCGGATCTGCGTCTGAATTCCTTCACTGGCTGGTGGCTTCCGCACCGGTGCGTCCGCGGAACCATCGAACAGTCCCAACTGCGCCGCTCCGCCCAGATCAATCCCGGTTAGCCGATTTGTTTCATCCGGCAGGCAGATCGTGTTGAGCGAGCAGCCGGGGCACTTCGGCGAATCGACGAGCGGCGGCGGGATATCGCCGTATGTGGCGAGGTCCCAGGCGCGCGCGACAGCTTCCTCGGTTTCGGCGATCAGCGCTACATCCACCGGTACCCGGACGCGCTGCCGGGTCTTCTGGTAATAGACGACCGCCGCATCGCATTCGTACCCGTTCTCGCGCAGCACGATAGCCTGAAGGGCGATCTGGACGCGGTCGGCGGGCCACATCTCGATGCCGTCTTTTCCTTCGCGCGGGGCGCCATGTTTGTAGTCGACCGGAGTTGCGGCACTCCCTTCCGCCTCGACCAGATCGAGCTTCGCGATCACTTTCAGCCGTTCGCTCGAAAGTGTGACGGAGCGTGCGTGAATCTTCTCTTCGCCCGCACCCGCCTCGGGTAACTCCGAGGGACGCGCGTCGACGCGCTTGTGCTGGGCCGATCCTTCGAGCGTGTCGGCGCTTTCCCGAAAGACGCCTTCGACCCATTCATAGAAGAACAGGCGAGGGCAATAGACGAATTCGTTGACCATGCGCGCCGGGAGGTAATCGGGCGAAGGAGCCCGCGGCGCGATTCGCGTTCGTTTCGGTTCCGGGATGGGGAGTGGCAACGCGCTCATACGAAGTGGGCCTCAAACGATAAAACACGGCGCATCGATAGTAGTGTACGGCAGACCCAGCGCAGTGATAACGCGATCACCGCGCCCCTCGGCGGGCCCGAGATGAACGAACAGAACCTGATCCTCGTCGTGGTTGATGATGCGGGCAAGCTCGGTGCGGCACCGAACCAGGTCGGGCGGGGTGAACTGGCACTCGAATACGGAGTACTGCAAATGATCGCCGTACCCGCGCATGGTCTTGAAGACCTTGCGGAGGCGGCGGTCGTCGCAGACGTCGTAACAGACTAAGTAAGATTGGCGCATGCCAGACCCTCAAAGGCTACTATTCGACTCGTGTTTAGGGAGAAAAACAGGCACTATCGTACCATTTGTCGGGTAACCGCGAAGTCTTGAGTATCCTTTGGACGACCTGTGCGTCCGATCAAATTCTCCGACTCTTCCGGCTGCAGGCTGCAACGACTTACACGCCGTTGACTATCAGCGCCGACTGGCCGCGCCGCTTAGTGTACTGCCTAGTTGAGCACATCGTTAGCCTCTGGTCGGCATAAACAAGCCGAGACCAAAGTGATTGGAGCGGCCGAAAGCGGGCATTGGGAGGGCGACTTCGCTGTCGAACCTGATTTCCATAAAGAAACCAATCGATTGCTGATTCCCGGCATGCCCAACATCGCTGCCATTGGTGTGTGTCGGCGATGTCACGGCATCGGCAAACGGTATTTCTTCTCCGCTAGGCACGCGGACGATTGACCATAGCGGCATAGGCGGCAGCGATTCTATCGGCGCGAGTTGGATCTCGGAAAGCGCCAGACGACGAACTTCACCGGGAGAGGTAATTCCCGCCTGGCGCAGGCATCCAATCAGTTGTCGTTCCGGCGAGTCTGATTCCCTCATTTTTGGCTTGGAGCGGTCGCCCCGGTAGAAATGCCGTGGCGGCACAAATGGCGTCTCGCTACGCCAGATGCGACTCTTTACAGTGCCAGTAGCCAACGGCACGTCGATAGGTGGCTCCATGCTCATGGCGGTGAGTACCGGACGCACCGGGTAGCGTCCATCCTTCCACATAAGACGTTGGATGCGGAGGAGGACTTGCGTTTCTGCGCGGGTGAAACCATAGGGACACCACACATGCAGGTTGGCGATCATTCCGGGTTGGTCGGGGTTCTCGTCATCGCCAAAACTGCGCGTAGGGAGGTAAAAAGCGTGCTGATGTTCTCCGACCGTGTCTTTCGGGCGATCTTTCGGGTGCCCAAACAGGGCAAAGCTGGATTGGCCGTCTCCAAACTCCTTGCAAAAATGACTGTTCGCCGCCGCTCGGAACTGCTCGGCGAGTGACACAGTGAACTTCGGTTGCACGGGCACGCGGCATTGGAGGGAAAACCGCAGGTAACGTGCGATTCGCGGGCCATCATTCACAGGTTTTAGGCCTTGCTGTATCGTGCGAGGTGTGCGGATGACTCGGTTGCCTGGCCAGTCGGCAGGCATCTCGTAAGAAATCCATTGCGCCCCGTCGGGCTTCATGTCGGTGGAGAGAAGTGCATCGACGAGGTGCTTCGGGGCGTCCGGTGAATCGACATTCGGATCGCCATCCCGGCGTGCCCAGAGGTCGGTGATTTGAAAATCCGCTGGATTCGCGCAGAAGACATCACGGCACTGCGCCGAGATTCTGCGGCCTCCTGTGGGAAGGCACCACCCAGTGTCCGGTACGTCCTCCACAGTTTTCGCCGTGATGAGTTCTGCCTGGCAGATGGATTCCGACCTGCCGAAATACGACAGGTCGGCCAACAGCCTCGCAAGAAGCGTCTCCTGCGTCTGCGAAAGACTGGTGCGGGACCAGCGGAAGATCACAGGTCCATGCACGGCGACGAAGTGATTCTCATGGCGGGTATTCTTGTAGCGGGCGTTCTGTTTTTCAACTGTGCCTGCCGCTCCATAATTCGGTTGGTAGTGAACTGTCTGGCCGAAGGCGACCTTACCGATGCCAATCTCAGGTAAAACACGCCCGAGACCTTCAATCAATGCCATAGCGTCTCCGCTGGGAGCCATGCCGGGATTGGCACGAAACCATGAAGACGCCAGTGCCCGGAGCAACCGCCACGGACTCGGCGGCCATTCGGCTTCGCGGAGGCGAACCGGATTGAGCCCCCACGGGTGCGCGTAGTAGCGGCCCCACGGGAACGCGATTTGGATGGCAGTCATTAGGCGAATTGTAAAGTGAGCGGGGAGCGATTTGCCGGAAGGTGGGCCTTTGAGATCAACCCCGGCTTGCCATCCCTGTCGTTCTTGATGTCGGTGAAGGTTTCCTTGGCAATTGATGCGAACGGGAAGTTACCGACTTCTGCGGTTGGTCCACCCTCGCACTTCGCCTCTGTGGCGACCACATCGCCTTTTTCATCCCGCTTCAGGCGCAACTTGCACTCAGTACGGAGGCTCAGTTCCACGCTCAACAAATTCAGGAAAGAAGCGACCTTCCAAAGGGCGAGGGCCAGCAATAATTGAAGGCGCGCAGCCTGATGCTGGCCTGCTGCGCCCGCAGCACTCGGCGTATCGAGACGAAGCGAGTATAAAAGACCCACATCAATGGAGAACCGGGCTTCGATGCGTTTTGCGGTAATCCGAAGCTTCTGGAAAATAGCCTGCCCTGACTCGCTTTCGACCTGGCCGACATTAAACTTGATACCTGGCACCGTGACCCGCTGGCAGTTGAGGCCGACGATGGATGCGGTCAATGCGCGCGGCAGGCGCAAGCCGACAAAAGAGATCTGTTCGTTCGAGACCTGAAACCCGTGAATCAAAGACATAGCGTCCAATCCCAGAACCAATGGGAAAATTTCAGGAACCCGCGCGATGGGCATCGTCTTGCCATCCAGCGCCATTCCCAAGCTGGCTTTGACGTGCTCGGCAAGCGTGATCTCGCTGGCCTCCGGCTCAAAAACAGCTTTGCCTTTGGCGAGGAAGTCAGACGCAAAGCGATGGCCATCCAGTGTTGAGGCCGTCTTGAAGACCGCGTTTGCCCCCCTACCTGTCTGTGCTTTCAGATAAGACAGCCCCGCGAGCGCAGACTTGAGCGTCCCATCATACTTGTTCTCCAGACAAACTGCCTCCAACCAGTTTGCCATCGAGGCCTCGGATTCGATGAGGCAGATGAGGCCATGCTTCTCCGCCGGGTCGGCGTAGAGCACTGGCCCCAGGTCGGGGAATCCTGTCGGTTGAATGCGAGGGTCGCCACTGGATGGTTCAAGTTCAGCGGTGATGAAGATGCGCTGGCATCCGGCAGGAATCGTAAAGCCGCCGAAAGTGAACGGCAACGCTGCGGCTGGTGCGAGAGGTTCGGTGGTAGAACGTGTCATGGTATTCCTCGGTGACTATCCTTTGAATTGTTTTTGGGCACGAGAATCAACTGCCAGGTGGGAGCGTTACGGCTCGATAAAGTTGAAAGTGGTCCTGCCACCGGATCGGGATGCACACGGCGGCGGCGAGGCGGTCGGCAAGTTGTTGGTCCCAAACGGCGGAAGAGATGTTCCGCTGATCCAGTCGTACAACGTAGCGGCCGGAGATGCGTGGCTTCTCCGCGCGAACTGCGGCTCCCCACGGATTGCGGACGCCCCAAATACCGATCCAGCGAAAAGCCTCACTCACAGCTAACGGGAGCGACGAAGCGGAGCGCTGGCACAGCAAAGCAAACGGCTGTTGGCTGCGCCGCTTCTTCCATTGGCCGCGATCCTTCCCCTGCCACTCACATTCAAGTTCCAGCAATGTTCGCAGCGAAGCATACGCGAGTTCGATGCCTTCCGATGTCGTTTCGAGCGGCTGTTTGTCACCTTCGAGAGCGGCCTCCTCGACAGCCTTTCCGGTCTCGCTCTCCGGTGCATTTTCGTCGCCCGCGTCCTTTCCGAAATGCCAGTCGATCAAACTCATTGCTTCGGTCCAACGCGCGATGAGCCGGTCATCGAGTCCCCCGCGCAGGAATGCCAGAACGTCATCGAGTTGCGCGCCATGCACGGCACGCAGGGCAGGCTGCTCATCCTTCACTGAATTCATATAGCGACGGCGCAATACGGCGGCGAGGTCGTAAGTGAGGTCCGAACCTGTCCAAACATTTTGTTGTGTCCGGTCTCCCTTTTCCGGCAGAAACCAACCTGACCGTCCGCGCTTGAGCGGGAGGAGAGAACCAAGCATCGGCTGTGTGGCGGAATAGTCGCCGTTGCTTTGTCTCTGCAATCCCATGATGGAAGCCAGTGAGCGGGCAATGCGAAACGCCCTCTCATTGGCTCTATCCCACCTAGAATTTTCGGCTTGGCTGTCCAGCGGACTCAGAAGCCTATCCCATTCTTCCATCGGGAGGGCCTCGAAGAAAGAAGCCCGTTTGCCGCGCAATTTCTCTCGAAAGGATTCCGAAACACACATTTGGCGACAGGCGCTGAAAATGGACTCCAGCAGCGCTAGGCAATTAAGGGCCGTCGGCTCATGAGCTGCGATTTCCATAGCAGCGTTGATCGCGGCTCGAACAGGATGAGGGCTGCGGGAGTCCGCTTTGCTACCCTTCCAAGCGATGTCGAACTGATCCAAAAAGCGGCTCTCATCCAGCGGTGCCAAGCCGCGATTCAGCAGCGTGGCGTTTTCGCGGCTGGTGTCCGGTGCGTTTCCTTGAGCAGATGAAGCCCCGACATAGCGTCCCGTAGTGATCCAAGGAACCCGGCTGCCCTTCATTTTGAAGCGAAACTCCTGCCAGCCAGAAAAACCGGCATCAACGCCTTGCGCATGTAGCGCACGGACAAACTCCCCTGAGAATCGCGCATCTTTTCCGGGGAGCCGCGCTTGCGCATCGCTGATAAACCCAGCTAATTCCGCGAAAGTGGTGGCGCGCTCCCATAGTGGGAGCCAAAGCGCTGTCGCGGTTCCCTTCACCTCGTTTCCATCGTCCACCATGTCTTCTCCCGAATCGAAAACGAACGGGAAGGCCGCAAAGCGCCTGGAGTTTGCCCCGATGGCGCGGGCAACTGAGCCGCGCAGTGCGAAGGCCCCCTCGACTGCCAAGACATAGTCCAAAGGGTAAAACGGGTATTCTTCTTCGATCCAACCTGAGCCAATGTTGTACGACTTGATGGCGTCCGGGAAGAATGGAGAGCCTTTGCCTTTCGGGACGGTGGCGCTCGGTTCGACGAAGCCGGCCAACGAGGCTTGGGTATTGGTACGTGGCGCGGCGCGAACTTCTCGAAAGAATACCCAGAAAGACCGGAACACCTCGGCTGCGCCCGCATCCCCTCTGTTCAGGAATACAGGGTTGTCCACAGGTCTGGCGGATGCCCGGGTAGTAAAGATGGCGTCGAAGCTTTCCGCTGCGGATGTCGGACATTGCTCACGATACTCCTCCAGCAGAATCCGATCATCGGCATCATCTGACTGGAAGCGTTCAAAAAACTTCCGTCCCAGCCCGAGAGCGGCAAGAGCCTCAACATCGCACGACAGTTCCTGTTTCGCCAGAAGTGCCATCACCGCCTTCTTTCCACTTTCCTTCGTGCGAATCTCGATTTGCACGCCTGGCATGGCGCCCAAGTTGCTCAAAGCGCTTTCATCCTTGACGTCGAAGACGAAGTCTGAATTTCCCGCTGCGAATTTCTTGATGACAGCATCCGTGAACTTGATGCCCTGCTCTAAGATGGCCCGCTTTATAACCAACTGAGCGAAGAGGTTTTGGGCGGCTGCCTCCGACCAAACAATCTGTATCCTGGACTTTGGTTTTTTACCCTTTCCAGCTGCAACTTTTATCAAGATCTTTTCAGTCGAAGGCAGGCTGCACTCCGCGCACTTCAGATCGAACGCTTTGAGTGGAAACGTGGGAATCGTATCGTTCGCCGGCAGTGGGAAGCCATGTGCCAGGAGAGCATCTCTATTCGCCACCCAGTACTCATTCCACGGCTTTGGATCGATACTGAATACAACCTCTTGCTTTTCATCCATGCCACCTCCTGTATTCCATGGGGAAAAGACGGGCGTAGGCCGGTAGTGCTCCTCAAAAAACTCGACGAGCTTCTCCATCGTGGGATACTTCTCCGAGCGCAGGCAGAAGCAGGCTTGATCCATATCCCACCAGCCTTCGGCGGCGGGGTCGCGATGGCCTTGATCGGCGCATCCGGCAAGGACTCGCAACAAGCCGATGGCCTTGAGGTAGTGGCCGAGGATATCGTGGCGGCAGCCCCGCAGATAGAGTGGTTCCATGCTCGTCAGGCTAGTGGGCTCATCGTTGATTTCCCGGCGCGAATTGAGGCGCGGATGTCGGCGGCGCGAAATAAGGTCTCGAAAAAGACGAGTCGAAAAGGGCCATAGTGCGCCAGAAGGCGGAGGACTCCCCGCGTATAGCTCTCATTTCCGTCGGCATCTCGCCCCATGCGGCGGCAGTCGGTGGAGAGTGAAGCACACTGGAGTTCTTGACCGGCGATGATGACTGGCGCCAGCGCGTCTCCGTTGGCGATGCCGCGGACAACTTCTGCGTCCTTTTGATTTTTCGGCTGCCGGGGAATCTCGTCACGCAGAACCTTCCGCACTCGCCCGTGATGGCTCATGATGAGGTATTCGGCAAGCAGGCTCTCGATGGGACGCTGCGTGCCATGTGCAGCCTGCTCGGATTGGCGAAAGGCAAGCGCGGAAGCAACCTCGTGAGCAAGACCCGGCTTGAAGGATTGGCGGAGTGCCCTGAGTTCCTTTTTCAGTGCGTCACCGGTGAACTTTGGCGTGCCGTCGTCGTTTTGTTCCCGAAGGCGAGGACTTTCGGAAAGGGAGAACTTTGCGAGGGGACATGCCTCCTGCGGAACAGGAATGCCTGCTTTCGTCAATGCGTCCTTCGCCGCAAACTGCCATGAGGAATGGTTTTTTCCTATGTCGTGCCAGTGCGTGGCGGTTAGGGCGGCTGTCTGTTCTTTCCGAGATAAGGCCAGTATTCCTTCTAATGCTCCGATAATGCACTCCCAATCGAGCGTCACATCGTTGGTGTGCTGGGCGATGCTTTGCCAGCCGTTGTTCAGACTGGAGAGCATCTCTTCGTCCGATGGTGTGTCGCTCGGCTCATAGACGGAAGCGACAGGTTTGTCTTCTTCCCGCCCTGTCCAACCTGAATCTTCGTGGTATCCGCCCGCCGTGACAGGCAGGAGGATGGTCATGCCCGGAACAACGTCGAGGCTCTGAACGCTTCCCCATCCCGTCTCCTTGCCCCGCCAGATCCAGCTTTTGGAAAGGAGCGCTCGGGCGTCCCTCACTTTTCCGATGGAAACCGGGCATAATTCCTCACGCTGAAAATCAGCGGAAAAATGCGGGCGCTCGCCTTTGTCTGAGCCCGGCCAGTCGCGCCACGCGACATAGACGTCGGTCTCCGGGTCGATACCACGGACAAAGGGTGAGACGTCAGTAAATCCGAGAGAGAGATTTGCGTCTGTGTCAAAAAAATCGAGAAGTTCGTGCTGCTGGAGAGAATAGGGGCAGCGATCAATTGACGCGATGACTGCATCGTTGATCTCTGCCAGCGCGGCGGGCGAGGCATCTCCGTTCAATCTCTTTAGGGCTGTCCAGGCGTCATCACACTTCGCCTTCACATATGGCAGATGCTTCTTCTCGGCTTCCTCCTTTGCGTTCTTCTTCTGATCTTTGGTCTTTAAATCTTTCGACTCCGGATCGGGTGCTCCAATTCCAACGACAATTGCCTGCGGGGTGAAGCTATGACGCATTTCTTTGTTGAAGCCGAATTCCGCGCTTCGATTTAACCGCCCAAACCTCTGCACCAGGCATGCGAGAGGGGCGATTTCTGTCCAAAGAATGGCGCTGGAAAGATCAACACCTGCTTCGACGACCTGAGTGGCGACGATGATCTGGCCGCCATGATGCTTTTGAATATCGGGATTATCCAGTCGCGCCGCCTGCTCCTTTCGCTCGCTCGGACGGAACCGGGAGTGCATCAGCATGAGATCAATTTCGTCACGGTTCGCCAATTTCTCTTTGATCGCCTCGTGAACGGCCGTCGCACGATCCACTGTATTGCAAATGATCAGCGTTCGACGCGGCAGTTTCCCAGGAGCAGCGTTGAGAGCATCGGTCATCTTCTTGTGTCGTTCGATGATTTCGTCAATGCGCTCCGGGGCGGGTGCCTTTTGCTTGTCGCCAAAGTTCCAACTCTCCTGAATATCCACGCGCTTTGTCGCCAGCCGCCTTTCCGCGACGGTCCCGGTGCGCTCCGCCTTTTCTGGCCCCGACAGTTCGAAGAAGAAGGACTCCGGTCGCTCGCTCCCGCGCCAATCGCGAGTCTGCAGATGGCTCAAATCGGCAGTCGCAGAAGCGTACCAGGTCACCGAACCTCCTTCGGGATACGAGTCAAACCTTGCTGCCGAAACCGGTCCATTTTGAAGACGGAATGCCTCCAATTGACATGCTGTGGCAAGCCCTGGCCCCATCAGTTGCGTTTCGTCCAACACCCACAGGCAGTCATTGTTCAGCAGGCCGAAGTGTATCGGCCATCGGTAACGGCTCATTCCGTAACCGCGGTTGAGCGCGCGGCTCAGGAGCATGTCCTGGGTGCCAATGAGGATCGTCGGGCGCTCGGGATGTAAGTCCCAATCATCGGCCTCTTCGCCGCCCATGAGGATATGCAATCCGACCGGTTCAGCCGAACCGTGTTTTTCCAGCCACTTTCTTGCGTGTTTCGCCGTTTGCTCAACCAATACCCGCATCGGCAGGCAATATACGAGGCGGCGTGGCCAGTCTGCCTTTTTGAGTTCAACTCGATTCCACAACCAAGCCAGAACGACAGCAGCAGTTTTGCCAAGCCCCGTGGGGATATTGATAAGTTGAGATTGGCAGGCTGTTCCCGAGTCGCCACCAGCAAGCCGTCGTTGGTAGTCGAATGGTTCATGGCCTGTTGCGCCAATGAAAAACTGGTCGAAGCTCGGCAAGTTCACCGCTCGCCGCCTTCCACAATTTCATTCTCAAGATGCCTGATCCTGAATTGCATGAGGTCACCTTAAATCGCGCTCGGCACATCGAAGTCGAGCAGCGACGGCCTGGTCTGGCCTTCGATCGCCAGGCGCTCCTGATAGAGGAGAGGGACCGGCCCGCCTATTGCTCGCCGAAATGTGCTCCCGAATAAATCCTTCGAAATGCTGATTGCAGGGCATCGAACGTCCCGGAAGCCTGCGCACCCGCTATCGTCGGTGATAACTCTGGTGCTCCCCGAGTGGTCCGCCGTCACATAGCACGTTGTGAACGCTGCCGCAGCCGACTACATGACATGATTATGATACTCGGTTTCAGAATCCTGTTTGCGGAGCCATTCGGCAACGATATTCAGCCAAACGAGATTCCCTTGCAAACGAACGCATCTCCGAAAACCCGGTCTTGGATAAAACCATAGACCTCTCCGTCCATATCAACGCCCGGCAGGACGGGTTCCCGTTTGACAATAATCTCGATGCTCGATTTTGAGACAGCTCCGTCGGCGTCCTCGATTCCCTGGAACGAAATTCACACCGGCCTCGAACATCGGCAGGAGAGCCTTCGAGCGAGGAAGTTGGGTATTTTTGATCTTTCCTACTAGGTCAACTTTCATGGGCCTGCCGCCTTCATCCTCATATTTCAAACACCTTCAGCACCTCGTCACCATAGTGATTGATGACCTTTATGGCGATCTTGCCTGACTCAGGCTTGTTGGCGATGGACTTGAGCGTAACGTGCGGCACGCGCCTGTAGACAAAGCCCTTCTTAATGTCGGCTGCCGTCTTGTAATCGGGGGGCATCTTGCCGGTCAGTTCCGTTTTCTTCTTGATGCCCTCAGGCGAGTCGGCCAGCAGGTAGTAGGGATACTTTGCGGCCATGAGGCGCGTCCGCGCCAGCGCAAGGGCGACGCGGCTGGTGTCGCAGGTGATCCAGCGCCGCCCCCACTGCTCGGCAACATGCGCCGTTGTCCCGACACGAACACGCGTCTCTTTCAGCTTCTCGCTGAGGACACCCTCCGCTTTTTTCTTCGTCTCGCCGTCAGTAGAAGAAAGATCGGCAATCAGTTCTGTGCGGAGAATTTCGGTCCCGCCAATTTTCAGGTAGTAATTGTCGGTCATGGTGCGATCTCCACTTTCGACAGGATAACGCCGCCGCGCTGTTCCTGACACCATGCGGTTTTTACCGCGATTTCAACGCCCTGGTCGAGAGAGAGGAAGCGCAGAGGCGCTAACCGGAAAGCTGCCAGGATTCGCCGCGCAGTTCGGCACGTCGGCATCCTTGAACACATTCTGGCGTCATGCAGCATGCCAAGGGTTGTAGACCTCGGCGCCGAGGCCGACGAAGTCTTTTACGTTGCGCGTGACGACCGTGAGGTCATGCTCAAGGGCAGTTGCGGCAATCATGCCGTCCGCCGTGTTGAGAGGCATTCCTTTCAACTGGCATTGACCATCCAATACGCCCCACCGATCGGCGATGGAATGTGTGACGGGCAGGATGCGGTCATGAAACCAGATCAGCAGGTCCGTGTGAAACCACGTCTCCAATTCGGTGCGGCGCCGGCCTTGAGGAAGCACGATAAGCCCCTTGCGGATTTCACCGATGGTGACGGCACTGAGAAAGAGCGTCGTCATGGGCTGTGCTTTCAGCCATTGCACGACCCGAGGCTCCGGGCGATCCCGGCTGAATTCTGACGGGATGTTGGTGTCAAGCAGATAGCCGTTCACAAGTCTACAGGCCGGCCGATAGACGGGTTACGGCTGAATTCAATGTTGAGGCCCCGCAATGGCGCAAAGAGCTCCTCGATGTTTTTCGCGGGTGGCGCGTCGGGTTGCGGCGGCGTTTGTGGATTCGGCGCGGAAGACTGGAGTGCCTGCATGATGACGTCTTCAGCGTCTTTAAACGCGCCGCTCTGAAGACGCTGGTTGATGAGCGCCTCGACTTCGGGCTTGGTGATCTGAATGGTCATGGGAGCGGCCTCCTTCTTCATTATGACCGGTCTACCTTACTCCAAACATAACAGGCGTGCAAACCGTGCCTTACCACCCGGCTCGTCGGGCAAGCACCAGCTCCTGTGTACCATCGCGAAGCCGGCGCGAGAACCGCCCCTTGACCCGCACAACCGGATTAAGCCGGATCTGTGTGGAACGTCCCGCGTTGTAATCGCGTTCGGCTTCGGACGGTTGCCATTTCACGCCTAGTTTAGTCAGGGCTTGCCGTGCCGCACCCAGAAATCCGTTCTGGCTGTGCAGAATTGGGTCACCGGAAACACGCGAGACAACAGCGCGGCCATACACCCCGTAGCCGAGCCGCACGAGGCGTTTTTCACGCACAAGAATACGCAGGGCTCGCAGGACCTGATCCTCGCCGCCGAGGTCGCGGAACTCCCGCGGCAGGAATACGTCTTCGCCGCCCTTCCGGGCGATCCGTCCTTCAATCCTCTCGCGCAATGTCTTCGGTCGACGCATGGAAAACTCCTACAAAAACCCGACACCTGCTATAGACAAAAACCCGACATCAATCAAGCCATAAGGGGTCACTCCTCTCTTGGTCAAAAATTGTACGTTAACCGGTGGCTCCATGTGGCTGATTGCTGGTTCTGGGGGGACGCAATTTGCGGTTACCGTCGGCGGAGCGCCCGCCCGAGGTCGACCGCTCGTACGAACCCGCCATCCGTGTCCGCATGAACAGCGCTCCCTTGAGGCACGAGCGCGCTCGCGGCGAGGTAGTCGCTGGGCCGGCACGTGAATACGACGATCTGGAAGCCATGTGCCTTCTCGGTGAGCAACGCGCGAAACCAGTCCATCCGGGTGTCGTCGCTTTGAACGAGCTGGTCATCCAGGACAATCGCCGTGTCCAAATACTCCGCCAAAGACAACCGGTAAAGAGTGGACAATTGCTCGCGAGTGCCGACTGATATCTGTGCCGGCGGCCTCACCGCGCCCGAGACGACAATGCCCTCTGTGCCTAGCTGCGCCGTGAGCTGGACGGTCTCATAGCGTCGCTGCGTCAATTCCTGGAACCGCCCGGCGATTGCCGGCACAAGCACCTGTCCAAGGTTGCTCGCTTGCGCCGCGTCCGCCTCCTTCATTTGGTCTAGCAGCAGTCGCCAGGCCTCATACTCCGCTTCGATTTCCCGTTCCTGACGCTCCGCCAACTCGAACGCCTCGGTCGCGTCGCGCAGCCGCTCACGGGCCACGGCACCGCCAACCTGTTCCAGAGCACCATGCGCCCGTTGGATGTCGCGCTCGATGCCTTCGAGTTCCAACTTCACGCCAGCCGCAGTACTTTGGGCGGCGCTGACCTCCTCATCAGTGACGATCCGATCCGGGATGGGCAGGGCCGCGTGCCGATCCGTCGCTTCCTGGAACTTGGTTTCAGCCGCTGCGAGATTCTCGGCGTCGCGCCGTTTTCTCAATTCAATGAGCCGACCGTCCTGCAACGCGTGGTCGGTCCTCGCCGCCGTTAGCTGCCCCTGCGCCGTTTCGACCGCACTCGTCGCCTGAGCTGCCTTCGTGCGCGCGCCGCTCAGGGTCGCGTCGATCCGTTTTTTCCTCGCCTCGATCGTGCGCTCCAGCGACGCGAACTCGGCCGCAACCGTCTCCTTTTCTGCGGTGCCAGCCGCGAGGGTGGTCTGTGCCGCGGCCAATGACGCGTCTACCCCCTCCGGGAAGGCGACCAAGGCGGCATCCCGCGCCACGACGGCCGCATCCAACCCCAACCTCGCGTGCCGGGCGCGCTCGTCGGCGAGTATGCGGGCATTCGCCGCCTGGTTGGCGATTGCGCGCGCCGCCTCGGCCTCCTTTGACAACTGTTGTCGCCGCTTTCGTAACCCCGCGGTCGCATCAGCGCCAAGCGCCTTGAGATCGGCGGCCAATGTATCGAGCCCTGTGTCTCCGAGTGCCGCTCGGCACGCCGCCGCCCGGTCCGACGCTTCGCGCAGCGCCGCTGCCGCACCGGCCAGTGCAGCCATCTGGGTGCGCAGCAATTCCATCGCTGCATCCTTCGTCTTGATGCTGGCGTCCAGTTCTTGAGCCGCCGCGATTCTCGTATCCAGGCCGTCGAGGTCGGTGACCCCGGCGGCGGCGAGGTGCGGTACGACCTCTCCACTCCAGCGATTCTCCAGGTTCCGGGCCTTCTCTTGCGCCTCGCGTCGGCCGCCGCGGACGCGCACCGTCGCCAGCTCGGCGATGACGACCTCAACTTCTGCGTTGGCTTCGATCTCGACGGGTTGGGCGATTGACCTCGAATCCGCCTCCCCTCCATCCTTTTGGACCCGCAAGTCGAGGCGACTGTTCGGGCTCACCGTCACGACAAAGCCGACGTCGAGCGCGCCCCGCGCAGCGGCGAGTTCTGTGGCGAGCCTACGCATAGGCCCGAGCGCGCCAGGAATCGGGACTGTAATCCCGGAGCGCCGTGCGGCCAATGCCACCCGTTCGCCGGAAGTCGCGTCCAGGCGGCCTCGGAGAGCAGCCTCGTTATCGACAGCGGCCTGAGCATCCGCCGCCTGCTTATCGGCGGCGTGAACGTCCAAAGCGCGCTCAAGTAAGTCGCATCGCCGAAGGCCCTCGTCGGCAGTCTTCGACGTCGCTGCCGCCTTGGAAGCGGATTCAACCGCGCTGGCCGCTATTACCTGTTGGTCGTGGAGCTCACGTTCGGCTGCGTCGACGGCCTCAACAAGTCTCTGCGCCGCTTTAGCAGCATCGATCCGTTGCTGTGCCTCGCTTACCGCCTGGTCCGCCGCGGACTTCCGAAGTTCGAGCTGCTGACGAACAACTGTATCGGTCACGCCTGGATCTGATCCTTCCGCTCGGGCGGCTTCTTCCGCAGCTCCGAGTGCGGCATCCGCCTCCACTTGCTGGTCGTGAGCGACTTTCAGCGCCTGCTCCGTCTCGGTGATCTTCCGAACCAGCTCCGCGACGTTGCGCTCCGCGGCCTCCACTTCGGTTCCGATACTCCGGATACGCAGCACCTCTTCCTGCGCGAGCCGGATCTCATCCGCCGCGATGGAGCGACACGTCGCCTGCGAAGCCAACCGCTCAAGGCTTGCGGCGAGGTCCATCGCCACAGCCAGTGTCTCCTGCTTCCGAGTGCGCCTATCGGTCAGCTCCCGCAACTGCCTCTCCGCGCCTTCCGATTCGGCGACAATCCTCTGAAGCTTCTCCTTCTCGTCCCTGGTTTCGTTGAGCCGCTCTGCTGCCGCTTTGAAGACGCTCCCCTTGGCGGTCTTCTTCGCTCCCTTGTCGGTGTACGCCGCGTCCCGTCGCGCCTGTGTTTCTCTCAGAAGTGCTATGAACAGCGGGTCCTGCGCGACCGCCTGCAATGCGGCGGCGATCTGTTCCTTGCCGCTGCCGGTCGGGTCCTCCTGTAAGCTATTGCGGAGTATGGCGCTCACATCCTCCTGCGGGGACAAGAGCGCTGTGGCAAGAAAGCTTGTCGGAAGTCCCTTGGCGCCACCCGTGCCGCCAGGCTCGGGGATACCCCAACGCAGGATCTCGCGCAGCTTCGCGTCCACCTTCCGCCCCCGCTCCACATCATCAAAGTCCTGGCCATTCCTGGATTCTTGCAGAAGCGACGAGCCGCCCTTGCCGAACTGCTTCCGTATGCGCCAGATGCGTTGCGCTTCGGTTTCGAACGTCATCTCAACAACCGGATCGCCGCTTCCCGTCCACCCGACATACTGGTCGCAATGTGTTGAGTTGTGAGGAAGCAGCAGGCCGAGGCGAATGGCGGCGACGACCGTGGATTTCCCGAGATCGTTGGGCCCGTACAGCACGTTGAGCCCTGGTCCGAACTCGACGTCCACATTCTCGATCGCGGCAAAGTTCACAATGCGCAGCCGATGGAGCTTCATACACCGCGCCCGCCTGTCGCGTCGTGACTCTGCAGCAGCTTGTAAAGATGGGCCAGCGCCCTGGTCGCCTTCGCTTTCTCAGATTCGTCCATGGCCTCCGCGACAAGCCGGTCAAGCCGTGCGACGGTGTCCTTCAGCACCGGCGGGAGGTCTTCCGGAAAAGCGTCCCCGGAACCGACTTGTAACCGCAGGTTCGAAACATCCTCGACCAGGACGCCAACCCGGCCATGTGTGGCGTCGGTCCCCCGGAGATCACGCAGTATCCGCTCGACCTCGCTCTCCTCGGACAGGGAAACAGTCATGTCGAGATGCAGTCTCACGACGTGGCGGTCGAGATCGGGGGTCGTCAATAAGCTGCGAAGCTCATTCATGTCGCGGCACCGCACGTCGATCCACCGCCAGAACGCGACCGGCTCGGCATCGACGCGGGGACGCAACCCGCGCCGGAACAGCGCGACGAGCGCGACCCGGCCGGCGCCGGCCTCGTCGAAGCTCGTGGGCTCGGGAGCGCCTGGATATACCGTCGGCACCGGCAGGTTTTCGGTAACGTCGCGGAACGAATGCGTGTCGCCTATGGCGAGATAGTCCAGTCCGCGTTGCACGCCTGCATCCCGGCGAATAGGGAAGTTCGTCTGGTACCCGTCAACGTCAAACGTGCACCCGTGGACGCAACCGATGCGGAGCCGTTCATCGCCAGGTTCGCGCGCCGGCAGCGCCATGGCCAGATCGTTCTCGCCAGCCTTCGATCGGCACGGCCGCGCATATAAAACCGCCTGGGGCGCCAGCTCATACATGAAATCATCGCGGTCGACCACGTGCACCCACTCGGGAAGCCGCTTTCGAAAAACGTGACCCGGCGCCCACACCGACTCCGGCGTCAGGGGGTCATGGTTACCAGGAATCAAAAAGAGAGGCGGGTGCTGGCCGCCATGGTTTCGGAACGTCTTCGCAAGCCCCTCCCAAAAGTCCGGAGCCGGGTCCGGATCGTCGAATATATCCCCAACGCAGAGCACGGCATTCACCGCATTGCGTCGCGCGACGTCGAGGATCGTCGCTATCACATCCATGCGTGCGCGCGACAACTTTTTCTGCCCCTCCTCCGGGAACGACGGGAAGCGTCGCCCGAGGTGCCAGTCGGAGGTATGCAGCAGCCTCAGCACGACGTCTCCGGATTCGGCGCGGCGATCTGGAACGCCGCCTGAAACAGCCGGGTCACCGTCGGCGCCCGATAACGTAGCTCGTGGTATTCGTCGCGCCATTTTCTGTAAACCTCGTCCTCCCTAGATTCCAATGCGCCGATGCGGCGTTCGAGACTCTCTTCCCTGGTGGCCAGTTTCAAGATCTCCGCCTCGATCCGATCTCGCGCAGTGGAACCCACAATCTCGTCACGTCGAGCCCGCGCGGCCCGCAGCTTTTCAGCGATACTCGCCCGCTCGCGCCGGCACACTAGAATTTTGTCCTCGACGAAGCGCTCAAGCTGACCGATGGCTTGCTCGAAGTGCTTCTGCTCGCCTTCCTCGACCTGTCGCTGGTCGACGAATACGGCCTCATCGACCGCGTCGTCGAGCCATTGCGCGTCCACGGGACCCTTCAGGGCCGGGCCGTCGGTCGCCGTCAAGCGCAGGATTTTGGCGGCGAGCGCGGGATCGACCGGGGCGCCGCCAACCAAAGCCGCCGCCACAAGCCGTTGAACGGGCTCAAAGCCCAGGTAATCGACCAGCATCACGCAAATAAGCCCCTCTTTCCCCGCCAGTGCAGCGAGGTCCAGAGGCGAGCCTGGAGGAAGCTGCAGCGTGACCGCGCCACCACCTGACCATGCTCGGGCATGGGCAATCGCAGCGCGAACCAGCGGGTGCGAGAGATTCAACGACTGGGCGTGCGTGAGTCCCCTCGCGTCCCCGGTGGCGAATCGCGGGCCATCCCCGACCTCAACGGGCAACGCGCCGCCAGGCGCGATGTCGAACACGACCCGACCAGCCTCGTCGGAACGCCGGTATTTGACCGCGCGGGCATTGAGATATCCATCCACCAGCTCCGCGATGTCCCTATCAAGATCCGCCAGGCTGGCGGGCAGGTCTTCCCGCAGGCGCTTGAACACTTTGCGCACGTTCTCGTCGAACCGCGACTCGATGATCTGGGAGGTCCGCTCGTATTCCTTCTCGAAAGCTTCCCTGCGCTCCGAAATCTTGTCGCGCAGGGCGGCGATCTCGCGCGTGACTTCGTCGAGCGTACGGGACCGACTGTAGATGCTGCGGAGATCACTCTCGAATTCGACTGACAGCGCCGACACCAACAGCTCGGGAGTGTCCGTCCGCGGCTCATGCAAAACATGGTCCGACGCGTCAAGGACCCGACCGAAAAGATCGAGCTTCTGACTCAGAATCTCGAACGTCAGCCGATGCGCCTCGTTGTCCCGAGCAATGAAATTGACGACGGTAACGTCGCGCTGTTGGCTGTACCGATGGCAGCGCCCGATACGCTGTTCGATGCGCTGCGGGTTCCATGGCAGATCGTAATTGATTACCGTCTCGCAAAACTGCAGGTTCAATCCCTTGGCGCCGGCCTCGGTGCAAACGAGCACCTTCGAACGCGAGCGGAACTCGTGCACCAGCGCAAGCCGCACGGCCACTTCGCGACTGGGCCTCGCTCCCGGCGCAAAGCGGTCGCCTTCCTCCTGGCGCCAGCGCGCAAGGGCTTGTTGGGCACGCTCGTGATCGTTGTCGCCGCGGAACAAGGTGATGTCCTCCTCGCCGAGACCCATGGCGAGGAGAAGACGGCGCAAGTACTCCTGGGTGGTGATCGACTCGGTGAACACGACCGCCTTGCCACTACCGCGTCCGTCCCGCCCCAGATCGAGAATCACCTTGATCGCTTCCTGAAATGAGCGCGCCTTGGCGTCATTCGGCAGCGATCGCGCGCGTGCGACGAAATCCTCGACGCGGCCCAGTTCGGCCGCGAGGCTTGCACGATCGATCGGCGGCGGCGCTTCGTCCGGAGATTCTTCGATCTCGTCCTCGTCCTCAAGATCCCGAAGCACGTCGATCACGGTATCGTCAGAACGCAAGCCCGCTTGCAGGCGACGCAGGCGGGCGGCGACGTTCTCCAGACTCGCGGCCAGCGCCGAGATTGACGACGCCATGCGGCGGTGAAATCCGATCAACAAAAGCCGCCGTTGCCGACCAGCGAACGCATACAGCGACGGCTCAAGGAGGTACTCGGTCACATCGTCGTAAAGCGACCGCTCAGCGTCGCTCATCGCGTACTCGTACAACCTGCAGCGTCGTTGCGTGAAAGGCCGGTCAAGAAATTCCTGGGCCTGCCGCCGGAGCGTTCTCCGTTGGACCATCGCGAGACGCCGTTTTAGCTCGTGCTCCTGGCCGGGGACCAGCGTTCGATCGTCCTCAGAGCAGAACACCTTGCGGAACGTCGCGATGTCCCCGAGAAGCGTGCCGGTTGGCTCCACGTATTGGACCAGACCCCACAGTTCAACCAGCGAGTTCTGCATCGGTGTCGCCGTGAGCAGCAGCACCGGCGTTGAACGGAGAAAGCCGCGCACGCGGTGCGCCATCAGGGCTTCATCAGACGCTTCGTCATAGATCCCGTCGCGTCCGTATCTTTTGTGCAGTCCGGCGAAGATCTCATGCGCTTCGTCGATCACGGCGAGATCGAAAGGCGGGGCGGCCCCGAGCGGAATTGCACCGCCCTCGCTGCCTGCGAATTCCCGGCCGACCAGATACACGCCTGGCGCGAAGAAACTGGCATCGTTCTCACGGGCCTGGATGCCGAACAGGTTCAGGAGCTCGCTCTGCCACTGCCCGATCAGCGACTTCGGCACGATCAGCAGGATGCGCTGCGCGCCCTCCGCCCGGCTTTGGGCAATCACTAAGCCGGCCTCAATCGTCTTTCCCAGGCCAACCTCGTCTGCGAGAATGCAACCGCCTTCGCGAAGGCGTCGAAGCGCAAAGATTACCGCGTCAATCTGGTGGGGGTTGGGATCAATACGGGCCTGACGCTGTGCCGCGGCATAGCGCTCCCGGTCGTCCGGCCGGCGGACCCGGACGAGGTCTTCGGCAAGAATCCGCTGGTTGAAGGCGTGCATATCGATCGTTGGTTGAGCCTCAACTCAATTGATTTGCGCTCCGTCGTTCCCTCTCTCTCGTTCCAGCATGAAACCGCTTCTCTTTTCGGGTCTTCGCTCCTTGAGCACCCGCCACGCTTCCTCGATTCCTTCAACACTCAGCTCTGACGCGCCGCCTCTGCGCTCAAGTCCTTGAACAGTTCGTCGCCCATTTCGTCTTCAGGAGCAAGCGGCCGTAAAAAGTCTTCGGCCAACCGCTGCTTTCTATCCATCAGCACATCAAGCCGCTCGTCAAATGTCGGCGCAACTCTGCCAGAGGGATCTCGCAAAATGGGCAAGTAAACCGATACGTCCTTGGTCTGTCCAATCCGATAGGCGCGGTCAGTGGCCTGTGACTCTACGGCAGGGTTCCACCACCGCCCATAATGAACCACATGGTTGGCCTCAACAATCGTGAGGCCGATCCCAGCCACGAATGGCGACAAGATGAGTATGTTAAACCCTGGCTTGCTCCGGAAGTCCTGTAGGATCGCGTTGCGCGTCTTCAGACCCGATGCATTCAGCGAGCCCGCGGCGCGCAATTTGGTCTCGCCATTGATGATTCGAACCGGAAGCTCGAACTCCGCCTCAAGAACCTTGGCCAGAATTCCCTGCATGGTCCTGAGGCGCGCGAACACGATCACCTTCTCCCGTCTTCCCCGGATCTCGTGGAGCTTTGCGAGCAGCACGCGAAGCTTTGAGGATTGACTAACCAGTTCGCTCACGCTGAGGTCTTCCGCGTTTTCCGTCAGCATCGCCGGGTGCTGGTAGAGCTGCACAAAACTCTGCAGCGCTGATAGATAGCGGGATTGGCGACTGTCGCTCCTTAGAATCTTCAGCAGCGACCGATGCGCCGCGATCTCCGATTCCGACATGTCGCAGTCGAGCTTGACGACGGATTTTGGCGGAAGTTCGGCCACATCAGACTTTGTGCGCCGAAGCAGAAAGGCATGCGGCTGTTGAAATAACAGGATCTTCTTCAGCTCCAGCAGGCTTTTCTCTTGGGGACCTCCACTTTGCGTCTTCTCGAACCGTTCGACGAATTCTCTCGCCGAAGGAAGAAGGCCAGGTTGCAGCGCATCGCAGATGTTCCACAAATCGAGCAGGCGATTCTCCACCGGCGTTCCGGTGCAGGCGATGTGCATGACCGCTTTGAGAGCCTTCATCGCATGGGAAATCTTTGTATTAGGGACCTTGAATTCCTGAGACTCATCGCTGATGATGAATGACCAAAGAGGCTTCCCGTCCTTCATGTAGGCAAAACTGTGCTGATAGCTCTTGATGGTCTCGTAGTTCGTAATCACGACCCTGTGCCGCTGGATTCTGGCGAGATCCAGGATCGGCTTGCCGATCTCCAGCTCCCGGCCCTCGGCATCATCTCGCCGATGTTTCGCGAGCTGATCACCGTGCAAAGAAAGTACCGGCCAGAAGACCACCCCATCGTTGGCGAAAAAGTTCTCCATCTCGGCCTCCCAGGTTCTGGTGTCGAGGAGGATCAGCGGAGCAACGATCAAGATGGGCCGAAATGGCGGCTCACTTCTGGATAGGTCCGGAAACTTGCCTGACTCAATGCACCATGCAAGGAACGTAAGGACCTGGACCGTCTTGCCGACGCCCATATCATCGGCAAGCAAGACGCCCGTCCGTTCCTGGATCTGGGAACAGGTTTGCAGCCAACGAACTCCCGCCTCCTGATGGGGACGTAAGCTGCGATCCTCCCGAAGCGCGCGGGGGCGCTCGTACGCTCCCCCTCCCGCGAACTGGCTCGCGGTTTCTGCCTCAGAGACGAAGTCGCTTCTGACGAACTCCTCGTTCGTTTCGATCAGGAGATACTTCTTGCCTGGCGGTAGGGACGTACCGTCATTGCCCTCTTGCCCAGGCGCTGTCAGATCTGGTCCGCCGTCCTGCGCATGACCTTCAGCCGTCGGTTCCTGCCCTGAAACCGTAACACCTGCCGTGACAGGCTCTTCGGATTTGTGTTCCGAATCCGACGTTTCCCCCTCGCCTCCGACTTCTCCAGGCCCTTCCTTCGTGTCAGCCTGGCCTTGCCACAGTCTGGCCATCGCCGCCTCGGTATCGGTTGGCCGCGGTGTCGGGGCGAATTCGAAGTCGCCAATGCCAATGACCCGCTCGCCGTATGGCAGATCGATTTGATCGGCGATACCATCAAAAACCTGGACCGGATCTCGCTTCAGGCTTTCCTTCAGATCGCCCTTGACGCGCCGGACACGCTTCATTCTCCGGAGCACTTCCTGTTGCTCGTCGGTGAGGACAATTCGAACGCGGCCCAATCCGGGCCTGTCCAGGGAGTAAAGTTTCTCGGCGCCGGGATTCCGCTCAAACACCTGATGGAACTCCTCGCTCGCGAGTTCGGCGCACTTTGGCAGGAATGTGAGAGCCCCGTCTTGATCCTCACGCATGTCGAGGCCGAGCGTCGAGGGGACAATGACGTCGTTATTCCGGAGCGTGCTGTCCAGGCTTGCGCCGACCTCTTTGGCGCACCCTTTCACTTTGGCGAACGTGAGCCAGCTTGCCTGGGGCGTCTTGGCTTCCGGCGTCAAAGCGTTAAACGCGTCCATCGCCTCGACGAGGCTGTACATCTGAAAGTCGAGAAGAAAGACTTCGGCGCTCCCTGCCCTCCGAACGTAGTAGCCCAATCGGTCGATGTGAACCGGTCTGCCTGCCAGCAGAAATTCATAGCGGTACAGAAAGTCAGAGCGCCCGAGGTCGCTTTTTCGGTCGATTTTCAAAAGCAACGGGCTGTGCGGCGACCAGGCACCGATCAGGCTAACCGGCATGTCCTCTCGGATAGCTTCGAAGTTCCGGTAAGGAACAACAACGGCGCCTTCCCGGAGCTCCGCGAGCCCAATTTCGAGCAATTGCTCAATCTCAATGGCGCTCCGCCACCCTCCGGGCGCCGCCAGCGCTTCGGCCGGCCAGTTCTGACGTTGCGACAGCTCCCGTGGTCCTCGAATAGTCAGGCCGTCAGCTTCCGCTGAGACCTCAACCGAGTTGCCGAACCTGTGAATGGCGATTGTCACGGTCTGATACCGAACTGGGATGAAAGTTTGTATGAGGCCTTACGCTCCCAGTCTCCTATGTGGATGATCCGATGGCTGTCGTCGAATTTAAGGTGCTTTTTCAGGTCGAACCGCGGCGTGCGCATCGTCACGCGCTTGGACTCGAAGTCGTCGGCCTTGAAAATATAGGCGGCATTTCCTTTCTCGCTGAATTCGACAACGATATACTGCGCGCCATAACCCTCAAATCTCATCAAAAAGGCGCTGGTTGTCGGATGAGCCACCTGGGAGTAGTGGAGCAGTTCAGAATTTCTCTGGCTGGCCTTCACCTTCCAAAGGTCGGCTTCGGAGACCGCCACCTGGAAATCCCTGATGCGATCGTGATAACGCAGCCAAAAGTCTTTTCGCCTTCGGTTTTCGTTATTGTTGGGAAGAATTGTGTTGAAAAAGAAAATGATGCTGTCGCGCGCCAGCCAGGACAGATAGTGCTGGGCGGCCTCGGGAGCCATCGAGCGCCAGTTTAAAGATGACTCCCGCACTCGCGGGTCGCCGAGCATCTTATGATTCTGCACGTAGGAGCGGAGCGCCCGCTGAAAGGTCTCCGACCGCTTCGCAGATTCACTGAGAATCAACGAGCTGATCGCGTAATAGAAAGCATCCTTCCGCGTCAGATCCGATAACAGGCGCTCGGTCATCCACTGCAAATAGCGAACACTCCATTCGCTGTCCCGGCTGCGCTCTGTGCGGCGGAGATGCTCGCATGCGGCCCGCGCCGCCGAGTCACGGACGGACCGGCCCAGCTGTGTCAGCGGACCGACATAGTGGTCCTTTAGAGTTTCATCGACCGCCTTCTGGCCCGCGCAGATCCCCTCGACCAGAAACGTGACGGCATGTTCTGAAAAGAGCCGCTTGCACTCCCGCCATTTCTGAACAACAGGGTTCTTGCCGCTGGTGCTCGCGAAAACGGATGTCAGGAGTTCCTCCACGATGGCCGGATCATCCATTTCGCGCCACTCCGAAAAATAGGCGTTGACCATCCCGTACAGGCAGCGGCTCCGCTTTAGTTTGTCGCGATTGCGCATCAGCGCAGTAACAAATTGGGACCGAAGCGCGGTCTTTTCATCGCTGCAAAGGGTCCGGAATTGCAGGCCGTCGAGCCTACCCAGGTCGTACTCTGAAGCCGCGAAGGCTGACCACACGCGTTCGGCGTTCAGTTTCGGTCGGTCTAGCATGACGACGCTAAGCTTCTGGCGGAGTTTTTGCAGCGTGCCGCTCAATTGCATGCAGGCGTGTTGTGCGTTCACGGGCGCAAGGGCAGCGCGGTTGCGAATGACGTGCTCCTCGGCGGTGAGTTTCTGCAAGGCTCCCAAGGTAAAATTCACTGGACGGCCACCTTCACCGATTCGGCTTCGACGACTTTCACGCGGATCTTTAAAATCACCCGCCGGCTTTCTTCTGGCGTCGCCTCCTGTTCCTGCTCGCCCCGACCGGTTGCCGACAGTTTTTCAAGGAAGCAGCTCCGTCGCGGCTCCATGCCGGTCAAATCCGAAAGCGCGCTCTTGACGACCTCCATGGAGCGGTCCTGGCTCAGCTTTAGATTGCTGTTTTGACTCTCTTCCGCGGATTGGTTCACCCACGGGTGGATGTCGGTGTGGCCCTCGACCACAATCGACTCGATGCTGGATCGAAATTGCTCGCTGCAAAGCACGCCTGCAAATTCCGGGATGTACTCCTTCAGAAAACGCTCCCCCTCCGGCCGCAGCGTCGATTTGCTCGTCTCGAAATTCATCAGACGATCCGGCACGATGACGAGAATCGCATTCCGGTCGCGCGGATCGTGGCGAATCGTCTGCTCGTTGAAGCCATGCGGTTTCATGTCGGCGAGCAGTCTCCTGAGAAGAACATCCGTTACCGCCGCGTCTTTCCCTGCCGTTCGGTGCACGAACACCAGCAGCAACAAGATGAAGATCACCATCAGGGACGTCATCAAGTCGGTCAGCGAGCTGTTCAGGTTATCGACGCTAGTTGGCTCGTCCATTCACGCGCTCCATGGATGTGGAGATCACCGAACTCAATTCTTCGAGTTGCCCGGACAACTCGGCGATCTGGGTCTGAAGGAAGCTCGCCGCTTCCGAAATCATCGGATTCGAGATTTTAACGATTTCCTTGAAGTTGTTTTCGATGCTCTGGTTGTAATCCCGCAGACCGGCCTGAATTGATCCCAGAATCTTGCTCAGGCTTTGGTCGAGCTCGTCGATCACGCTCTTGTAGCCGTCGAAAGTGCGGCGGTACTCGGCAAGTAGCTTCTCGTTTTGCTCGGAAGAAGCGCGCAAAGTGCCTGAGGCATCCCGGAGCTGCAGTGTGACCTTCGACTGCAATTCACTGATCCCCTTGAGCGCATCGGACTGGCCGGCCAGTCCGGTGCTGTACGCCTGCACCTGGCGGCTCGCATCCGCCATGCGGTCCAGGGCGCCCGCATTCTGGGCAATCACATCCCTTAGAAAATCGCGGGCCGCGAGCAGAGATTGGCCTGCGGTTTGGAAATCTTTGCTGCGCGCCTCCATGTTCGCCAGCAGCCCTTCCAGCCGCTTTGCTGTCGCTTCCGACCATTCCCCGGTCTGATCCAGGACCTGGCTGGCGGAGGTTTGCGCCTGTTTTGCCACCTTGTCCGCTGCCGCCATCATGTCCTGAGACAGGGACCCGACTCTCTCGGCGAGATCACTGACGACCAAAGTCAATTGAGCCCGCACGTTACCAAGGTTTTGGTCGGCCGACTCCTGCAGGCGCACCATCAACCCATTCATCAGCGCCGTGAGCGCTTCCGTTTGTTCCCTGCCGGTCTTCATCTGGTCGGACGTGGACTGTTCAGCCTTTTCAATAATGGTCGAGAATGCGGTCTGCATGGCCAGGAATTGGGCGTTCATGTCGGAGAGCATCTGCCGGGTCGCCTCCAGCGTCCCCTGCACATTCCCGAATTCCTGGCTGGCAGCTCCCGTCAAAGCGTTGTGGAAGTCCGCCCCCATCTTCGAAAGAGCTCCCACGAGCGACTCCTCAAGCGACGACATCAAAGCCCGGATCTCGCCGGTCACGGACTCCTGCTTCTGTGACTCCAATCGCACGATGGCTGACTTCAACCCCTCAAGCGTGTCGTTCATCTGTTGCATCGTGGGCCGGAACTCGCTCTGCATCTTCTCCGCGACACCGGATGACATCCCCTCCGCCAGCGCCGGAACGACCTCCGCATTGAACGCTCCCACCAGCCGGTCAACCACTTCGCTGCTGATATGACTTACCGATACCGTCTGCTTGGCCGCAAACCTCTGAATATCGAGCAGGACCCGTGATTGGGACAGGTAGGGGATCGCCTCAGAGACAACCGCGATCATGTGTTCATAACGGTTTCGGAGACCTCGCACCCTGCTCTTTTCAAAGAGCGTGAACACAATGCTCAAGAGAAGCGCAACGATGGAGCTGAGAAATTTGCCCGAGAGTCCGTTGATCAGAGTATCGATACCGCTGATCGGCTCGACCGTGTTCGCCTTATCGTAATGGACGCCATAGAGCGCCAACAGAATGGCGACAAAGGTAAGGGTCAATCCGGCTCCCGTCAGCAATGCTGGGAAAGCGCTGAAAAACGCGGCGTTGAAGTTCTTGCCGATGACGATCTCATAAGGAAGCACTTCGCGCGGCTTCTCCGTGAGAAGCCAGCTTTCCACATCCTCCGGGCTCGTGTACCGCTCCATGTGCGAGTCGATCGCCTTCCACCACGCGCGCGGTGCATTTTCGAGTTTCTCGCACTGGCTCCGAATCTCGTCGAGTGTGGCGAGCGGGAGGCCATCGTGCCGTCGTGACGAAACGCCGTCGCCAAATCCCCTGAGCGCACTGGCGAGTGCACGAACGTGCGATCCGACTCGCCGTGTCTTCCAGAACAACGCGATGCTCATCGCGAACGCAACGACGATGAGCGCGACGCAGCCATAGAGGACAATTTCGGGAATCCCGAGCAGGAATTGGACCATAGCTTGAGCGTTTGCCACGACAGGACCATTCTACAGGTCTGAATGCGCGTCCGGCGGAGGAATAGCCCACGGTAATCTATTCGCGTCGTTGAACTTAAGCGCATGCCCCATCCCCTCGTTCGCGCGATAACCGTCATGATCCGCCTTCTTTCCTGCCGCCCTAAAACAACGGGGACGAAGGCACTTTAGCCGCCGCCGCTTGCTGTCAATGACGGATTTTGGCTCCCCTCCCCCGCCGGCGGGCTTCGCCCTGGGGCGGGTCAGTAACCCCAAATTCCTATGACAGCTTCGCTCGGTTGCGGCGGCCTGACGTGCCCTCTTTCGCCCCCGCTCATGGGGGTCACTCAAACAAACGAGGCACATCATGACAAGCATGCAGGATCTTCAACTTAAGATGGGCGCAGCAGAGCGCAGCTATCGCCAAAGCGAATCGCCTTAATAAGGACGTCGTCTTCGGCGCGTTATCCGCCGCGGGTATCACGCACGTTTGCGTTGGCTTCGACGGCGAAGGCGATAGCGGCCAGATCGACGGCGCCGCCGCGCAGGCCGGTGACAAACCGGCCGATTTCCCGGAGACCAGGGTAACGCTCTGCCGCGCCCAGTCGGGATGCGAGGAGCTCGCAGTCGAGGAAATGACCCTCCGCGCGGCTGTCGAGGAGCTCTGCTAAGGCTACCTCGAACAGAAATATGCCGGCTGGGAAAACAACGAGGGCGCCTTCGGTGAATTCACCTTCCATGTCGCGGAACGGAGGATCGACCTCGACTTCAACGGGCGTTTCACCGACCACGTCCATCACAGCCACGCGTTTTGACGGAGGCGATCATGGCACATCCGTACCATCACTCGCTGTCGAGCGTGAAGAAATGGGGCGGCTCCGTCGCGGACTACCAGCCTATCCACGACTGGTTCGACGAATCGAAAAAGATCACCGCCGACTTCCGACACCGCGCCTTGCGGCATCACGCCGAGGGCATCTTCATGGCGGAAACGATTTTCGGCACGACGATCACGCTCTCCACCGGCCGTGTGATCCCCGTGCGATGGATCGGCGAGCAGCATGTTCGTGAAGACCTCGGCTTTATCCCGTCCTTTGCGGACTGGGTGAAAGCGATCCGGCCGGAGCCGTGGATGGGCCGCGCCCTCCGCCTCGAAGACAGCCTTGAAATCAGCGCCCACGCAGCGCCAGGAGAGAAACCATGACAGACCCCCTGCCCCCCGACCCCGAAGGCCTCAACAACGACCGCGCCCAGTGGGCCGCCGCGGCATTGCGCTGGTTTCAGCGCGAAACCGGCACGGACGACGACACCGCACTGTGTGACTTGCTTTGCGACCTCATGCATTGGTGCGATCGCAACAATTCCGATTTCGACGGAGCCTTGTCCACCGCGCGCATGCGCTACCGGGCCGAGACGGATCGCGAGCCAACGGACGATGAGCCGTCACTTTTCTCGAACTGACCGCCTGTCCCCGCTCTGTCGTAGGGTGCCGCGCTGTCGTCGTGAGTTGCCTTTTTTCCCTGCCGCCCCCGGTTTTAGGGTGTTCGTTGAAACGCACCAGCCGGCGCACTTTGCGAACATGCCATGCGCTACCGTCTCCTGAGAGACCACACAGGCACAGGCCACCAAACCCCGGCAATGCGTGCACGGAAACCGTAAGCCTAGCCCGCGTCAAGGGACGTGAGATTGTCGGGCCGAGGCGCCCTGTTGTCCAGGCGAATGCCCAGAAGACCCGCAAGCGCCAGATGTGCGCGAACAGTCTTCATGCCGTTCGGTCGCAGGCTGTTCGTCCATTCGCGCCCGGCCTTCTCGTAACCTGACGCGATCATCGGCCGGCCCGCGCGTCCCGTCAACGCCCGGCCCGCTCCATTCGCTTCGCTCCCGTGTGTTGGGCGTTCCCCTCCGG
>Ga0185299_10001092_pt1 | contig 59061 bp, 46 predicted proteins | sample PaiPotPPA55metaG_FD_128002 | JGI IMG/M metagenome (GOLD analysis project Ga0185299, IMG submission 128002) | Iron sulfur acid spring bacterial and archeal communities from Banff, Canada, to study Microbial Dark Matter (Phase II) - Paint Pots PPA... ... | reverse complement strand
CGATGGCTCCTCTTGGGAAATGCCATCGATGCTGAACCCAAACTTGGTTTTTCACGAATGCTGTGTCAACAAACTGTGCACGATGTCGTGGCACATCTTCCTGCGCACGATGTCGCGGCACTTGTCAATTAGGCACCATCTGTGAGTTTGCACCCGGCGCAGTTTGTTGGAGTGACTGCATTCGACGATCTACGTCATCTGCTTCCACGCTGCGGCCCAGTTCACGCAACGCTTTTGACTCTCTCGCCAGAACCGGAGCCAACGCCGCGTTATTCGCGCCGTAGACCTGCTCCATCAATGGAATCAACTCGCGGTGACACAGTTCCGACTTGCCGGGCTGACCCAATCCCTCATAAATAGTGCAGAGCATGTGCTTGCTGGGGACCAAAATCATCTTCTGCGGTCCGGTCAATTGCTCGTGCAGCTGCACCGCTTTCTGAATATACGGCTCGGCTTCCTGATATTTCTTCTCGCTCAAATACACAGAACCCATAACCATCAGCCCCATCGAGTAGCTGAGGTTATCAGAGCCCGCATTTTTTTCGACCAGTTTCAGTTCGTCCTTCGCAAAAGCCTCGGCATGAACAAAATCGTTCCGGTCTACATAAAAGTGAGCCAAAGTCTCCAGCACCGGAACGATCTGCCGCGAGTCCTGCCCATATACCTCCTCAGCGGCTTTCAACTCCTGCTCAAGAGTTCTCTGCGCTTCGACATCCTCATTGCGTTGGTGGTACAGCCATCCCAGAAATCCCAGCGACATCACCAGTCGTTGATCTTGAGGGTGGACCGACTCCGCCAGGTTAACTGCCTCTTTGTAACTTTTCACCGCATCGTCAAATTTTTGAGACCGGTACGCCTGAGCCGCCGCTTCCATGGCCGCATCCAGCTGACCGGAAATTCCCAGATTTGTCTGGCTTGCCGCCATTCGTGCTTGTAGTTCCGCAGCCTCCGCCCCGTGACCAGCAGCTTTCAGGTCGGCCAAATGCTGATTCAGCCGCGACTGCGCCGCTTTGTAAGCACCCTGGGCATCCACCGTGATTAGCGGACCGCCACCCGCCGAGACCGAAGCCTCTACTTTTTTCACGGCGCTACGGTAATTCTCCATGGCTCCCGGCCAGTCGCCCTGCCTTTCCAGCAGCCCCGCCAAATCAACCAGCGTAAATGCATAATCGCCATCCAACTGTAGCGACTCCTTGTATTCACTTTTGGCTTGCTGCACATCCCCCATGGCTTCCAGCGCTCGTCCATATTGATGATGAGCCTCTGCGTCGCGAGGATCGGCCTGTACCGCCGCCCTCAATTCTCCGACCGCCAAGCCTGCTTGTTTTGTTTTAATCAAAATGCGCGCGATACCAAGATGCGTCTCCAGCGCACTCGGATCAATTTCTTCCGCCAAACGATATTGCTTGAGAGCCGACTCATCGTCGCCCAGGGCCTCGTCGGCCTTACCCAGATTCCGGTAAGCCTCGGGACGTGATGGATCCAACCGAATCGCGATCTCGTACTCCTTCTTGGCGCCCGCATAATCCATCGTCTTATACAATCCAGCACCCAAACAAATGTGGCACACCGCGGATTCAGGAGCCATCGCTTCCAGTTCTCGCAGCTCTACCACCGCATCAGAGTTAAGGTTCATGCGCATGAGCGTTGAGCCCAAACGGCTGCGCACCTCAAAATTCGATGGCTCCAGTTTCTTGGCTTCGCGCAATATCCGGATGGCCGCGTCGTCATCGCCCTTCTGGCTGTATTCGTACGCCAGATTTACTCGCGCATCATTGTCCGCAGGGTCCGACACTAGTGAGGATTTGTATTCTGCGATGGAGCCCTCAATATCGTTCTTGTTGTCCAGCAGAATCCCCATATCATAGTGCACCATCGTGTAATCGGGTTTGAGGCGCAACGCTTCGCGGTACTCTTCGCCTGCCGCGTCAACTTTTTGCATCCCCATTAGCGCTAACCCCGCATTTTTGTGCGCCTCCGCATTATGGGGAGTCGTCGCAAGTGCAGCGCGCGCCGCTTGTAACGAATCCTCAAAGTCTTCGAGTCTGTACAGCACAAAACTTAGTTTGGTCTGCCCCTCTGGAAAAGATTGATCGCGGTTCAAAATTTCCCCGTAAACTGCCGCGGCCGCTTCCCATTGCTGTTGCTGGCGCAACGCTTCGCCCAGAACGAATTGCGCCTCCAATTTGGCGTCACCCTTTTGCAACAGGGGATTGAGTTCTTGTTGCGCCTGCGCATACTGTTTTTCGCGGATCAGTTTTCCAGCCGATGCAAGATGTTGCCAAGTCGACGCGTCCTGTTTCGCGTCGTGCGCCACTGCGCTGTCACGAACCGTTGCTTTGCTCACTGACTTGACGACTTCAGCCGTGGCCCCAGCTTGCGTCAGCAGCGTTTCGTACTCCGCTGTTGATTTGAACGCCAATCCACGAGACTCAATTGCGACAATAATGTTTTCGGGCAGACTATTTCCTGCCACCAACGCAACAAGCTGCGCGCCGGACAGCGGGTTGTTCGCATGGTGCGTGGTCGACAGAACCACACTTGCACCTGTGCAGAGCAAAAGAATGAACGCCGCTGACAACCATAGGCCCTTCGACATAGTTACCTCCCCGTAACGTAACAACCCAAATATAGGCATGATGGGCTGCACAGGGATACCGGCCTAAAGTACAGGTGACCTGCATTTGTAACGTTGCGGTGCGATTTAAGTGAGTTGCGCGGGTGGTGGTGAAATAGCCGGTAGAGCGTCTTCCGCCATTCAGCGAATTGTCCCGTCTAGAACCGGAGCGACTGCGCGTTGCGCGTTCTCCGGCTCGACTTTAACCCCGCCAGGAGCGCGAAGGTCAAAGAGTTTGTACGCTTCGATCGCGGAAGTCATCGGCTCCTCACTGGGCTGTGAAAGACAACAACGCTCCATGACCGAAGGGGGCGCCGTCTTCGACGGCAAAGAATTCACCTGCCCAGCCAAATTGCACATCCTTCAGCTGGAGTGGCTCCATTGGTGATTGGTCAAAGAGATTCTTTTGCACCAAGCCGATGTCTTGCGGGTTGCTGACCGCAACAGTCCATGGAATGGCCGCACCGTTGCCTTGGGCATCGAAATATACCAGGCGGCCAGCGTTCGCAACGAGCAGGCCGCCTCCGCGGGTAGAATGATCTAGCTGCACTTCCCCGGTGGGCGGATGCCGCACCCAATTCACCTCACCCGCTTGAATATCGAATCGTAAAAGCTGCGGACCGTTGACCGCATACAGGACGTTACCTTCCCCGAGAATCATGTTTTCATCAAAGAGCGAATTTATGCCCTTGGTCCAATACGGCATCGGGAGCGTGAAATCTTGCTGTCCGGAAGGCCCAATGCGGCTCAGGCGAGCTTCAAAGCGCAGCTGGCCTCCGCTGTCATCGGGTGAAAAGTAAGTCCACGCTGCGAGAACACCGCCAAGACCATCCGGAATCGATTCGCCCGCAAATGCCCTGGGCTGCGCCACCATGCCGCCTTGGCCATCGGCGTGGATGTGCTGAAACATTCGCCATTCGGTTTCGCCGGCGGGAGTTACACGCAACAGCGCAAGAGTGTCGTCGAACGAATATTGTTTGTCTTGGCACGCTTCGATCAGCGCAGACTCTACGCGAGTCTCGACCTGAACATAGACGTTGGTGTCGTTGGAGGTGAAAACCGAACCGGAATTTGACGGTGAGAAACTTTTCAGAATGTTGTGCTGCGGATCTTTGCAGCGGAAGCCGTCGAGGATGCTAGTTGAAATTGGAAATGGAATATGAAATCGAAGCTGGCCGGTCCTGGCATTGAGGATAAGCAGAGCGGAAGATGGGGGCTTGGAAAGGGCCTCGACGATGCCAACATCTCCGTTGGGATTGACGGTCCAATTTTTGGCTAAGCGACCTTCCGAGGAATAGCGCCATAATTCACTGCCGTCAGAGGGATTCAAGTCCACCAGAGAATCGCGAAAGCGGCCGCGTTCGAGAAGCATCACGCCACCAGAATCGTCGGCGGAGGTATGGATCAGGATGGTCTTGCCGTCCACGGGAAGACTGCGGGAACTGGCGTCGGTCGCGTTGTTCACCATGAAGGCAGTTTTTTTCGTGCCGATGATGAACATGGAATGGTCGCTGATGATGGCTTCATTCTGGGAAATCCGGCCTGGGTCCGGCAGATGGTGTTTGAGAGTTAGCGGACTTGCGTTCGAAGCAAGATGGGTCATCCATATCTGCTGACCGGATCCACGGAGCGCGCGCACGATGGCGTTTTCAGAATTGCTCCACTCAATGGAATAAAGGTCTGGGCCAGCCTGCGTCGGAACCGCTTGTATCAGTAGAAGGGTCTGGAAACCGGGCATGGGTTGTAGACACCAACGGACGGTGGCGGGTGGAAGCTTGGTGCCCGAAACGATGGAGACTTCAGCGATGGCGGATTGATTGTTGGCCACAGCAGTGAGGACGGCATGGCCCACTTGTTTGCCCAGCAAAAGAAGTTCCCCATTTTCTTAGTTCAAATCAGCAATCGCAGGGTTGATCGACCAATGAGCATTTGAAACCGGGCGCCCGGTTTCATCCACCGCTGAGAGCGAAGTGTTCTCACCGACGAGAAGCACCACGGTGCTGGGCGTTACGAGAAGCCCAGGCGTAACCCCCGATTGCGGCCTTGCAAGTGCCATGTTTGCCCAGAGAAGGGCGGTGAGAAGCACAAACGCAGTCGCAAAGATTGCTCGCGGATAGGTGGGCATTCTCGTTTTGTGCATTCGCATCGCAGTGAGACCTCAAAGAGAGCAAACCCAATTCCCACCTCCAGAGTTGAAGAATGGTTGATTGCTGTCTACGTTACTAAGGTACGGGTATGAGCAAAGGGTCACGGCTTGTTGCGTCGTAGCGGCGAATCTCATGGCCATGCTCTGGTTGGTTACGCTAATTTTAGTCTCGGGTTTGGCGATCGCGAGCGGACAAGGAGTGAAGTGGAGATTGCTCAACGTGCTCATCAAAAGCACTTGTCCTGAACCCAACAAATCAGCCACTGCGCCGAGTCGGTGGCGCGCTTTGTTATAGTTGATCTCAGACTCCAACGCGCCTAAAAAGTCGCCAGCGAGGGACCGGGGTGATAGTTCAAAATGTTTTGAAGGTCCTACATAAACTGCGTGTCCGTAAAACTCACCTTGCTCACCCAAGTATTCGCTTCTTCGCTCAACTATGCTCTAGGCACGGTTTGATCCCGCTTGAATCCCTGATGGGCGCCCCGTTGGACGTCACTTTTGACATGAGCTTGCCGGAGGCTTCGTTTCAATACCACGTCACATCCGGTGACCTTCTTGGAGCACGGCTGTTCTGGCAAGACTGGCAGCATTGGGAGCCTTACGTAGTCCCGCAATTCGCGAGATTTGCCCACAACTCCAGGAGAATCGTAGATATTGGTGCTCATACGGGAATATATTCGCTGTTTGCGTGTGCGCTGAATTCTTCATGCGAGGTATTTGCCTTTGAACCCTTTCCGCCGATATACGCTCGACTTGTCGAGAACATTCGCCTGAATGGATTCGAATCCCGCATCAGGTCGTTTCAAGCTGCGGTGAGTGATGCGGACGGAACTGGGAGACTCCACATCGCACCAGATGTAACTATGTGTTCTTTATCGGACTCATCTGGTGAACTGGAAGTGCCTCTCGTAACGTTGGATCAAATTATTCCTATGGACGGAGGAACGGGCCTGGTAAAAATTGACGTCGAAGGACATGAACACAGAGTCTTTCGAGGTATGGAAAGAGTCGTCCAAGACTCTCATCCTGTAATTATTTTTGAGTGCAATCCTGGCGCCGCTGCTGCTAACGTTGACGAATGGCTTCGTCAGCACGATTACCATATCTTTAGCCTCGTCGACGGTGTTGTTGAAGAAATTTCCGAGCTTCGTCCCGAACGATTTGAATTTGGAAACCATAACTTCCTAGCAACTCAAGGTTCGTAGTTTGAACCTGGACGCCGACTCTTTCCCCGCGCCATTCTCCAGCGGTCGCGCAGGGTGCCCCAGGTTCGCAGTTATGAACCTGGATCCTGCTTTGCCCGTGCCCCGGGGTTCGCAGTTGAGTTATGAACCTGGGTCTTCCTTTGCTCATTCCCCAGCGTCGCCACCGCTTTCCCCGGACCATTCTCTGGCGGCCACGCCACGAACGCAGTTCGCAGCCCACAGGGCCTGCGCCGCCTGCAGATCCCCCGGATGCACCGCCACCATCATCACTTCCGCGGGCTTACACCCCAGAATTGAGCGCACCGAGGAAGAAAAGTTTGGGTACTCGGAGGAACTTCGAAGGGGTCGCGGCGAGTTCTGAGGACCCACGATGCCCTTCCAATTCCAGGTGCTATCTCTGATTGACACGCAAGGGTGGGCAGCGTATCTTCTGGCACAGAAGTAGCTTTGGAAATTCTGATTTGAACCACTCTCGGTAGGCCTCTGCTTTTCGTCCCCTAGGTCATTAACGTTTTCGCGGAGGCCCTTTAATGCGTCCTCTACTTCGGCGTCCATTCACCCTGCTGTGCATTTCAATCCTCTGCGCGGCGAACACTTTGGCGCAGCGAAGTGTTCCTCCTGTTGAGCAGCAAGACGACCGCTCGGATTCGCCGGTGCTGCAGCAACGCACCCAATCGCACCAGCGGGAGTCTGGTAAACGAGAGATCGAGGATGATCCCCGAGCGCGGATGGAATGGCAACGGCGTGAAAGAGGTATCCCGTCGGTTGAATTCAACCGACACCGGCTTCAATTGCGGCAATCTCGATCTGGGCTGCCAAGGGGGACCGCAGCGACAACTTTTGCGGCCTCTACATCCGGGCCAATCTGGGTGCCCATTGGACCCACAGGCGCCGACTACGAACAGAACTTTTACTCCGGGCTTGTGCGCGACAGCGGTAGAGCGCGAACGATCCTGCCTCATCCCACCGACCCCAACACAGTGTATTTCTTGAGCTCCGGCGGTGGACTGTGGGTGACTCATAACTTCACCGCCAACCCGGCAACCTGGACGCCTCTCACGGATTCATGCGACATTCACGACCTCAACGCTGACGGTCGGGACGCACTCCATCACCGCCGTGTATAACGGTGATGCAAACTTTGGAGCAAGCACTTCACCGGCTCTTTCCCAAACGGTGAACTAGTTGTCTCTTTTGCCGGGTGCCGCACCCTTCGCTTTTTAAGGGTGTGGGTTTTGACTTGGCGGTTGCAGTGGAAGTGAATGTTACCGATGCGCTTCCGACAAGCCTGCGGCCTGCGGGACAGACCCGACGTTTCCTATTTCTCTGTGTGCGGATGGCGCACCCTTGCACTCCCTGATTCGTACCGCAAAAAACACAAAGGAGGCGCAGGCAATCGCCCACGCCTCTCTTTCATCAGCTACTTCTTAGCAACTACCAGAACAGGAAGCACAGCAGTCCTCTGATGCGCAGCAGCCTGCTTGAGCAGCTGATGCCGCTCCCGCTAGACCCAGCGCGATGACTGCCATCAACAACATTACCTTTAGCTTCTTCATGATTTTCTCCTTTGAATAGAAATAACCATTGTCTTGCGGATGAAACCATCCGCACGAAGGGCCCGCGTCTTTGATCGGATTTCTAAATGCGCAGAACGTGAGCTTGTAGAAGAACATCTCTTCCTGCGTGACCAATGGGTGGTGTGTTTATTCCATCGCTTGGAGAAAGTCGAAACGGGGGATTGAGTACCAACATCATCAACACAACCGTATAGTGATGATCGCTGTTGGGTGATGACGGTTTTTGCTTCTGAATCAGAGTAGCGTCCAAAGGACAGCAGGAAATAGTCTGAACACCTTGCTTATTCCCATCCGAAGTTCCGTGATGGTGATGGCGGCATGATCCTGCATCGCCCATTTTACTGTCGGCTTCATTCCCCGCAGTTTTGGATTGAGAGATTTGAGCGTCTGAGGGAGCGGAAGCGAGAACCGGCTGCGCACAACCGAGCAGACACGCCAGGAATCCTAACCAAAGAGCAAGCACGGTAGCGGTTAAAGGTCGCAGTGCGTTCATTGTTCAGTGCCGTCACGATTGTATCAGGTTTGGGTCCAGTCCTCTTTTTGCATAAAATCGCGCGCGGGGTGTGCACTCACCCGCCAACCATGCGCCAACTCCCAGAAAATTTCATCTTCTCGCCCCGAGTGAGATTCGAACGCATGCGCCACCGTTTAAGAAAGTTTAGTTACCGCATCAAAATATCTTGTATTTAATACAGTTAACTAGTAAAATACTCCATGGTCGTCGCAGCGTCCTGTCCCTCCCGAACTCCGTTCCCGTCACATCCTCCCCGTCCGGCATTCGGCCATGACTGTCGAGGCGCGGCGTCGGCCCAAATATCAACTGTTCATCTTCAAAATGTTATCTCTCGTTTCTTTGCTGCAAACACGTCCTCAATGTTTTCAGTCACATCCATCCTCCTTTTTCAGTCTTTCTCGGCTCCCATCGTTTGTTCTCAACATCTTCCAGCCTCTTTTCAGCAAAACAGGGGGTAGGGGTAAAAGCTTCCTTTCAAAATCTTTTAGTTCCAGCTGCTCACGCTATCTCCAATGCTCTCAGCAAAATACGAACTCTTGCGCGCTTTTTGCGGCACCGGTCCTTTGTTTTCATCGCTTTATGAACTCTTTTGCGCAAAAACACCCGGGGTGGGGAGGGGTACAAAAATGCCGCCGCTAAACGCTGCGCCGAAAAAGATGAGAACATCATCTAACGCTGCTTACTCGCTTTTCGCGTCCGACGGAGGACTCCACCATGGCGCAACCGCACCGTGTCATCGTCCTGGGCGGCGGGTTCGGCGGCTTGAGCGCCGTGCAAAGACTCAAGCGTGCACCCGTCGAGGTCATCCTCATTGACCGCCGTAACTTCCACCTCTTTCAGCCGCTGATGTATCAGATAGCTACCGGCTCGCTCTCGCCCGGCGAAATCGCCGCTCCCTTGCGCGGAGTTCTCAGCCGCCAGAAAAACACCCAGGTCCTTCTCGGTGAAGTCTCCGACATCGATCCCGCCGCCAAAAAAATCCAACTCCTCGACGGCGCCACTTTCGACTACGACTCACTCATCGTCGCCACCGGCTCGCAAACCTCCTACTATGGCAACGACTCCTGGCGCGAATGGGCCCCCAGCCTAAAATCCGTCGAAGAAGCCACCGCCATTCGCCACAAAATTCTTTACGCCTTTGAACGCGCCGAGCGCGCCACCAGCCACGAGGAGTCCCGCGCCTGGCTCACCTTCATCATCGTCGGCGCCGGAGCCACGGGAATGGAGCTCGCCGGCGCTCTCGCCGAAATCGCCAACGAAACCCTCAAGAACGACTTCCGCCACATCAATCCTCAGGAAGCTCGCATCCTTTTAGTAGAAGGCGGCTCGCGCGTCCTGCCTTCCTTCCCGGAAGATCTTTCCGTCAAGGCTGAAAAGCTCGTCTCCAAACTCGGCGTCGAACTCATGAAAGGCGTAATGGTCACCAGCATCGACGGCAACGGCGTCACCTTCCGCCGCGGCGACAAAACCGAAAGCCTCGCCGCTCACACCGTCCTGTGGGCCGGCGGAGTCGAGACCACCACCTTCGGAAAAAAACTGGCCCAGCGCACTCACGCCGAAACAGACAAAAGCGGCCGCATCAAAGTTAACCCCGACCTCACCGTCCCCAATTATCCCGACATATTCATCGTCGGCGATCTCGCCCACTCCGTAGACAAAGACGGCAAGCCCATGCCCGGTGTCGCCCAGGTAGCCATCCAGGGTGGAGCCTTCGCCGCCAAAACCATCAAGTCCCGCATCGAAAAGAAAAAAGCGGACGCCGCATTCCACTATTTCAATAAAGGAGACATGGCCGTAATCGGCCGCGCCGCCGCAGTCGCCAACATTTTCGGATTCCATCTTTCAGGATTCATCGCCTGGTTCACCTGGCTCTTCGTCCATCTCATGTACATCGTGGAATTTCAAAACAGAGTGATGGTCTTCATCCAGTGGGGATTTGAATACCTAACCTTCAGCCGCGGAGCCCGCCTCATCACCGGCACCGCCGCAACAGATTCAATCAAGCAGGCCGGCTCCGTTCGCGCCTCCGGCGACTGCACCTGAAGTCGCCGCAGCAAAGCATCAAATCGCCAAGCAGGCCGCGCTCAAAAACATTATCTCGACAAAAAGCATCGCCCCAACAAAGTTAGTCCCCGAAAAAGTTAGTCGCAGAAAAGTTAGTCCCAAAAAATCTCTCGAAACAAAAACCTGTCCGCCTGTCCAAAACCTGCCCGTTAGTACAAGAATCCTAATAACCCTGCAATGTACTTCTCACTGAACGCATCCTGACCCTGCAACCAGTAGTTTCGAGCAACACCAAACCTCATTCTGCATCTGCGTTCGGACACCCCCCTTCCGTACCTCCGAGCAAACAAAAAAAACAGGCCGGCTTCCAAAGGAAGACCGGCACATGGGATCGGATTGGGGACTATCGTGCCAGTTACAAAAAAGAATCTAGCCACAACGAAGAATCTCGCCACAAAAAAGAATTTAGTTGCTTCGCTCTTCACTTTGTTTCTGCTGTCTGTCGCTTCGCCGGCCAGCTTCAGCTCCACATTAGTTTCTCAGGTTTGTTTCTTGTCACAAGGCACATGGGCTAACACCCCGTTGGCGCAAGTCCAATCTGGCAGCTTTCGCATTACTTTTGACGCCACAGCTTCCGATTCCAACGTGGATGCGGTGCACGGACTATCTTCCGGTCCTGCGTCCGCCTACGCCAACATGTTTGTCGCGGTGCGCTTCAACGAAAGCGGCCACATCGACGCGCGTAACGGATCTTCATATGTAGCGGCCTCGGCAATTCCCTATGCCGCACGCACAACGTACCATTTCATTCTCGACGTGAACGTCGCGACGCACACCTACAACGCCTACGTAATGATCGGCTCGATGCAAACAGCGATCGGCACAAATCTCGCGTTCCGCAATGAACTCGCTCCAACGTCATCGCTCAGCTACGTCGCGCTGATGACCACACCGGGCAGCAGCACCATCTGCAATATTACTTTGAGCAACTCTTCGATGGCCCCGTCCATCGTCACGCAGCCCGTGAGCCAATCGGTCACCGCCGGTCAGACGGCCACCTTCTCGGTTGCCACCACCGGATCAGCTCCTCTGAAGTATCAATGGATGAAGAACGGTGTCGCCATCAGCGGCGCCAACACTTCAAACTACTCCACGCCGGTAACGAAAATCACCGATAACGGCGCGCAATTCACCGTCTCGGTCAGCAATGCTTCCGGAACGGTCACCAGCAACTCGGCGCTGCTCACCGTCACCGCGCCAATCATTGCGCCGGCGATCACTTTACAGCCGATCGCTCAATCCGTTACCGCAGGACAAGCAGCAACTTTCTCCGTGGCCGCCACCGGCACGGCACCGATGACCTATCAATGGAGTAGAAACGGATCACCCATCACCGGCGCGACTTCCTCTCTGTACACGACCGCGTTAACGGCTGCTTCTGACAATGGATCGCAGTTTACCGTCCGTGTCAGCAACAGCGCGGGTAACGTCGTCAGCATCCCGGCAACTCTGACCGTAAAGCCGGTTGTAACACCGCCGGGATGCCTGCTGTCGGCGGGCACGTGGGTTTCTACACCGCTGACACAAGTGCAGACCAGCAGCTTCCGCATTCAATTCGACATCACACCAATCGCTGCCGTCGAAGATGGCGTCACCGGATTGTCCGCAGCGCCAGCCGCCGGATATAACGATTTGGCCGCTGCGGTGCGATTCAATTTATCTGGAATGATCGACGCCAGAAATGGTGGCAGCTTCGTCGCCGCCACAGCAATTCCTTACACCGCGGGCACGGCGTACCACTTCATTCTCGACGTGAACGTCGGCACGCACACCTACAACGCCTACGTCATGCTCGGTTCCGTGCAGGCCACCATCGGCACAAACCTGGCGTTCCGCACGCAACAAGCTTCCGTCTCTTCTCTTGCTTACTTGAATGGGTTGACGGTCACAGGAAGCGATACGATTTGCAACGCGGTCACAACTTCATCAGCTGCGACCCTGTTGCTTAACTCCAGCGTAAGCAGCTTGAATTTCGGCAACGTAAGCGTAAGCGGCAGCAGCACCCAGACCATAACGATGACTAACGCGGGAAATTCCAGCGTGACCATTGCGCAAGTGCTGGTCGCAGGCGCCGGCTTCAACTCCACCGGAGCGAGTGGCGTTACGCTTGCACCAGGACAAACCACCGCGCTTACCTCTACCTTTGCACCTTCCGCAAGCGGAGCAGCCTCCGGCAAAATAACGGTAAGCAGCAACGCCACCAATTCTCCGTCCAACATCTCTCTGTCGGGAATGGGAGTCACTGCTACGGCTCACACCGTCGCTCTGTCATGGGCGCCAGCAGTTACGGGAGTGACCGGATTCAGGACCTACGTGAGCATGGTCTCTGGTGGGCCGTACGTTGAAATGGGCTCCGTGCCATCGAGCACTTCGGCGTACACCGATACGAGCGTCCAGTCCGGACACACCTACTACTACGTGGTCACCGCGGTAGATTCCACTAACCAGGAAAGCTTGTACTCCAGCGAAGTGGCAGCGATCGTACCGTAAGAAAATCAGTACGCTAAATAAAGTTCGATGCCGGAAACACGCGAGACTGCGTGGTTCCGGCATCGGCTTTTGTATAAGGTTCAAAATTCTTTCAAACTGCGGGCCGCGAAGATGTGTGCGGCGTGGGGGTTGGAAGCGGACAGAGAAATACGCCGCATAACGATGCGTGGTTGGTTGCCCAAAATGCATGGAACTGTTAAATGCGAAAGAGGGAGAACCCTTTGACAAACATCCTCGGGAAGGTTCATGCCCAGTATGTTTTGAATTTCCCAGTAATCCAACAGCCCCCATGCACAGAGTAAAAAGAATTTTTGAGTTCGCGTCGTTGTCAGAATCAGAGTGGCAAGTCCGAGAAGGTAAGGCTGTTGCACGTCTCGAAGCGAATCTTTCTACGTGGTGTACAAAGGGAGACGATGGCGTTTGGAAACGAAAAGACAACGGGCAAGTGTGGGATTCACAGGTCACAGTCACCGAAGAAACGAAATGACAAAATCTGATTGGAACGCCCTGTCAGATGCCGCCCAACAAAACTTAATGAACGCTGCCTATGAAGATAACATCGAGATAGAAATTGGCGGTGAAAATTGGGTGCCGGAACTGGAAGCCGGTTTGAATTTCTTGATCAGAAATACGAGCGGCACGCCTAGCAGCACAAACCATCCCAGCACCGTGAAGGGCGGGTGGCCCAGATATTGGTCACTTTAGTGACCAGTCCCAAGTTATCGCCGCTTCTGGCAGCGACGGTCGGCCGCTCATGCTCTGCCCGAAGTTACCAATGCCAGGGTAACTAGATTCGAACTCCGGTTCCGTCAATGCTTTGCCCGGACTTGAGCACCACTTTCTGTGAGATAGCAGCCACGTTCGCGCCGACGAGATAAAAAGACAATTCATTGTGAGATCCGTCTCAAGATAGGGCAGAAACCTCGATTTCCACGCCGGCTCCGCTGATGCGGGAATGCCGCAACCACAAGACAACCGACAGCAACGACTCACGAATGAGAATCGCGGCCACCACCCCTGCTGCGCCGAAGCGGCGACCGAGAAAATAGGCGAGAAGGGCTGCAAACACCGCGGCAACGAACATAATTCTCAGGTACGCAAGTTTGGCCCCTATTGCGATGGTGTGATGTAGAAAGAGCGAGTTGAAGACAATAAATGGACAGGCCAGAATCATCCAGGAAGCAAGCACTCCGGCATGAGCGAAATCCGGACCGTACAGCGCAGTGATCGCCCGTGGCGCGATTAGAAAGAGGATGAGCGCAGCTGGAATGGCGATTTTGGCGGCAAGTCGTATCCAGCGACTCATGAACTGGTCCAGGCGGTCTGTAGAATCCGAGAGTTGCACCATCTCCGGCAAAAGGACGCTTCCAAGCAGCCATGCGGCAAGATATGTAACGACGAGCAGATTATCCGCTGCCGAGAACTGGCCGATTTCCGGCAACGGCACGAGAAGCGACAACACAACTACGTCAGCACGAACAATGAGATTCGCCAAGGCGTAACCCAGGCCAAGCAGAAAGGACCGTCGCATCAGCGCGAAGCACTTTGAAAAAACAGGCCAACGAGGATGAATCCGGGCCCAGAACACCGCGCCGGACATCAAGAACAATTCCAGTGCCTGTCCGGCCGCCAATATCTCCAGCAACGTCGCCATCGACCAATGCTGAACAAAAGCTATTCCGATGCCAAGAAATAATACGCCAGCATGAAAAGCCTGAATAATCCCGATGAGATGCATTCTGAAGAGCGATTTCAGGATGGCAATCTGCAGCTGTGAGCACGACTGAATGAGTGTGCGCAGCGTAATGAGTCCGCCGATGACCCAATAAACACGCGGGAAGCCGCCGTAGGCTCCGACTGCAAACAGAACTACAACTGCGAACGCGCAAAGGATCAGTTTGGACAAATAGAGTTGGCCAACCACCCATGCGGCTTGGTTGCGTACGGCGCCGATTTCAGTAATTGCGGAGAGCTGCAATCCACTCTCGGCAAACATGAACACGATGGTCACCACGGCCAAGCATGCTCCATAGAGACCAAGAATCGCAGGGCCGTAGAGTCTGGCGATGGCGATAGCAGCTGCCAGGTTGGCGGCGCGCACCATCGCTTCGCCGCCGAGAACGCTCGCCAGGTTTTGAAGAATTCTTTTCAGGATAGACCTTGTCTTCTGTAATAAAACCCCAGCTGTGTGAATGGCCTGCCGCTTAGCCGATCGGCTTAAAGTCAGGCTCGGCATTGGGGCCTAAATCCCCAATGACCAGCTCTCGTTTCGGGTTTTTGCTGAGAAGTGTACTTGATTCGCAAAAGAGACTTCTCTCGACTATGTCAAAAGGAAGTAAAAGTTTTGTCGCATACCAATCGTGATGGTGGCCCGTGAAGAAATCGCGACCTGTTGACAATCAACAGGAAGATGGAATAGCGTACTCCTGTTGGTTGTCTAATGGAGGCGGGGTGAGTCCATTTCATGGCGAGGTTCTGCAGGGGACGCTGGATTTGATGGTTTTGAAAACGCTGGAGGCCATGGGGCCTCTGCACGGCTACGGAATTGCCCAGCGCATCCGGCAAGTTTCAAAAGATCTTCTGAGGCTGAATCAAGGAACCCTTTATCCCGCACTGCTGCGACTGGAACAACGTAGATGGGTGCGTTCCAAGTGGGGTGTTTCGGAAAATAATCGCAGAGCCAGATACTACTCGTTGACGGCCGCGGGCCGCCGGCAACTCGTGGCAGAAGCTGCTCGCTGGGAACGTATGGCGGCAGTGATCGCGGGAATGCTTGCCGGTACAGAAGGAGCATGAGATGCACCAATGGCGTGTTTTTTTCTCGCGGGCATGGGGATTTCTTCACAAGCGCTGTCTCGATGAAGATCTACGCGAGGAGCTACAGGCCCATCTCGACGCGCTCACGGAAGAAAACATTCGTAGTGGCATGACCACGGAGGAGGCTCGGGCTGCGGCCCTTAGAGAATTCGGCGGTGTGGAACAAACCAAGGAAATTTATCGCCGGCAGCGCGGATTACCATTCCTAGATGTTGCGCTGCAAGATCTGCGATTCGCATTGCGCGGGTTGGTTAGAAGGCCGGGGTTCGCCATCGCGTCAGTGCTGACTCTAATGCTCGGCATTGGAGCGACCACCGCCGTTTTCAGTGTTGTGGACCGTATCCTCTTTCGAAGCCTACCGTACCCGCACGACGATCGGCTGGTTTCCTTCGGCTTGCTGGCCCCCATCGAGCGTAACGAGTTCATGTTGGGCGCGAGTTATATAGATTTCAGGAAAGCGCCGGGTCCGTTCGAAGCGATCACTTCGATGGTCCCGGGCACCACGGATTGCGACGTCACCGAGCAGAACCCGGTACGTTTGAATTGCGCGCTGGTGGAACAAACCTTCCTTCCCACGTTTGGCATTGAGCCCGTGCAGGGGCGTAATTTTACGGCGGACGAAGATCGCAAGGATGCTCCGCTAGTAGCCATTCTGTCGTATGGCTTGTGGAAAAGCCGTTTCGGCGGAGAACCGGGGGTTTTGCGTAATACGATTTCTTTGGACGGCAAAACCGCGCAAATCATCGGCGTTCTGCCTGCGCGATTTGAAATGCCTACGCTGAGAGCAGCGGACATTTTGATTCCGCAAGCGCTCGATGAGACGCAGCAGCGCCAGTCGGCGCCCGGCGCGGTGCTGCGGACCTTTGCGCGAATGAAACCGGGAGTCGGCGTCACACAAGCGATCGCAGCGCTGCAACCATGGTTTGAATTAGCGGTAAGCGGAGCGCCACCGCAATTTCGTAAAGAAATACACTTGTCGGTGCGCACCCTGCGCGAGCGTCAAACTTCCGACGCACGGCTGGCTTCCTGGATTTTATTGGGTGCGGTTTTCGCGGTGCTGCTGGTGGCGTGCACGAATGTGGCGAATCTATTGCTGGCGCGCGCGACGGTACGCGAAAAGGAACTGGCAGTGCGCGCGGCGTTGGGGGCCAGCCGCTCGCGACTCGCGCGACAGTCGCTGACGGAGAGCTTGCTGCTGGGTCTGCTCGGAGGCGCGGCGGGCTGCGGGCTCGCGGCCATTTTGATTCGCGTGTTTGTGTCTATCGCGCCAGAAGGTATTCCACGCTTGCAACAAGCCGGGCTGGATCTTCGCGTCTCCGTGTTTACGCTGATGGTGGCATTGACCTCTGCGCTGATTTTCGGCGTGGCGCCGGCGTTCTACAGACCTTCTGCAGAAATAATGATGGGGAAGGAGCAAATTGCTGCGCGACGGGGCGGATCACTGCGGCAAATTTTGGTGGTGGCGGAGATTGCCATCTCCATCGTGCTGCTGGCGAGCGCGGGGCCTCCTTTACGTAGTTTGTGGAAGCTGCAAAATGCTCCGACCGGGATGGAAACCGAAAATGTTTTGACCGAACAGATATCCCTGGGTAGTCACAATTATCGAGAAGCGTCGCAACAGTTTGCTTTTTTCACGGACCTGGAAGCGCGACTGAAGCGCCTTCCTGGCGTTACTTCGCTGGCTTTGAGTGACACGATTCCGCCGGCGGGGGCAATGCGCGCCACCATCCTGGCGGCTATCGAAGTCGCCGGCAGGCCGGCCCTCGCGGAAGGCACCGGCGGCCCAGTGGGATGGCGCGCCGTTACGCCGGATTATTTTTCTGCGCTGGCAATTCCGATCATCGAAGGCCGAGGATTCCGTCAGGAAGATCGCCTGCCCATGGAAAATCCAATCATTCTCGGCCAGACGCTGGCGCGGCAACTTTTTCCTGGCGAGAGTGCGGTGGGCAAACAATTGCGATTATTCAAGATGCCGGATGGTCCGTGGCGCACCGTTGTAGGAGTTGCGGCCAACGTAAAGAATGATGGCTTGCAAACAAATGGCGACCCGGAGTTTTATCTTCCATGGAAAAACGATCCGTTGATTAACTTGCGTGCGGGTTACGTGATTGTGCGCACGCGAATGAATCCCATCTCTGTAGCGTCGTGGATGCGCAGCGAAACAGGCAGTCTCGATGCGACTCTGCCCGTGACCATCGAGACCATGAGCCAACGTGTTGGCAAGTTAACGGAGCGTCCTCGATTTAATGCCTTGCTGCTGTGCTTATTTGCGGGGATTGCGTTGTTGCTTGCCGCGGTGGGCATCTATGGCGTGGTCGGGTTTCTGGTGGTGGAGCGTACGCGAGAAATTGGTGTTCGTTTGGCGCTGGGTGCGACGCCAAAAAGCATTTTGAAAATGGTGCTGTCGAGCGTGGCACGCTGCACGATTGGTGGCGCGATGCTCGGCCTGCTGGGTGCGTGGTTCTGCACGCGCTTGCTGGAATCGTTGTTATTTGAAGTTCGCGCACACGACCCGGTGGTATTTGGGTTGGCGATTTTCGCGCTGGTTGCGGTAGCTCTTTTCGCTGCGTGGATCCCCGCACGGCGAGCGATGCGCGTTGATCCGATGATTGCGTTGCGCTACGAATAGAAAGTTTCCTGCAGGTACTGTTGTCCCTCAGGCGCTAGGGCCTGCCATCGCGGAGCAATCCGAAACCAATGTGCGTGCCAAAGCCCAACACGCGGCCCAGATGAATGTTGAGCAGCGACAGAGGTTCTAGATAGCGAGCGTTTTGCAGTGGGCCGGCGTCGACGGGATCGAAGCCTAAGCGGTCAATCAACTCTCCAACCTTTTCTTTGGATTCCACGTCGTCGCCCGCGAAAAAAATGCTGATCGTTTGTCCAGCGATTTTGGGGTTCTGGCTGGCGTAGACTTCGGCGAATACGGCGTTGAAGGCTTTGACGACGTTTGCATCCAAAAAATGCCTGGCGACTTCCTCTGCGCCTGAGGTGGTGTGCCCGAGGACGAGAGATTTGTGGTCGGGAGTGATGGGATTGGTGGCGTCGACGATTGTTTTGCGTCCCAGGTGTTCGCGCACAGGGCCAAGGGCTTTTTTAACTTCTGAGTAGGGAAGAGTGAGCAGGATGAGTTCAGATTCTTCGATGAGTTCGCGCAGGGGCAGCGCTTTCGCGCCATGGCCGGCGTGTTGCGCCGCATCACGAGCGTGACTTTCGTTTCTCGCGGTAAAGGCCACCTGGTATCCGGCTTTGGCTGCCCAGGCGCCTAACGCGCTGCCAACTTTTCCGCTCCCAAGGATGCCCAGTTTCATAGCGCCTCGTGGTTTACGTTGGGGGTTACGTTACAACGTGACGAAACCGGGCAGCGTACCTGCTTCTACTGAAATAGCGACGGCAGGTTGCTTTAGTTTCAGCTGGCGCAGCATTTTTGTTCGGGCGGCGGCGCGAATCACCAGTAGAGTTTCAATGCAAACTGAAACTGGCGCGCGTCATATGCGGCAGTGGGTTGACCGGCGGCGCATGTGGAACCGGCGGTCGGGTCGCAGAGTTGATTTACGGATGCTACGTTGGTGCGATTGAAAAGGTTGAAGGCGTCGGCGATAAGTTCGAGGCTGAAGCGTTCGCCGAATGGGATGCGCTTGGATACGCGCATGTCCCATTCAAAAAATCCGGGCGTAGTGAAGCGGTTGCGGCCGAGGCTGCCGTCGCAGCCGGCCGGCGGGCTGATGCCCGGGACACTGAAAGTGTTGAAGGAGTTGGTGAGGCACTCACTCGCGGGAGAAAAAGTGAAGCCGGGAATGAATGGCGAAGTGGTGCCGCCGCCAACGGACGGGCGCGATTGCGAGGCGCCTAAATCGAGGCGAGTATCCTCGCCGGTGATGACGTTGTAAGGGCGACCGGAAGAAAGCTCGACGATGGGTGCGATGGTGATGCCGCCGAGGAAATGACGCGCGAAATTATCGCCACTGTGTGGGACGCCGGTTTGAAAAACGGCGCTGGTGACCCAGCGGTGACGCTGGTCATTAACAGAGTTGGCGCGCTCGAGGAAAGGGAAGCGGCTGTCCTGCGGTTCGAGCGGGGACTGCAGGTCGGTGGAGTCGTCGATGGAATGCGACCAGGTGTAACTGGAGAGAAGTTCGAGGGAATGGGAAAAGCGTTTGGTTAGATTGATGGTAAGGCCATGGTAAGTGGAATTACCGCTGGACTCTTGTGCGTCCACGCTGTTGAACGGGACGGGAACTCCGAAACCTGCTGGGTAGCCGGCGGCTTTTGCGAGCGCCACCTGGGTGGCATAACCGATGGTAGCATTGCCGCCGCCAGTGGCGGCTGCGAAAGAAGGATTGGGCCCCGATGGGCGGAAGAAATTAAAAAATGCCGGCGTGCCAACATATTGACTGTTGAGAGCGGTGACCGGGCAACCGAATAACACGCCGAGTGCTTGCGGGGCGATGACTTGGACGCCGCAGGTGTTGGGGCCATTTTTTCCGGGAGCGAAAGATGTGCTGGGTGCGACGACGGTCACGGGATTCGTGAATCCTAAGCCGGCAGCGTCGGCGAATTCCAGATTGTTGGCGAGCAATTGAGGGTCGGTGGAATTTATGTCGATTGGGCGATTCAAATGTATGCCGCGGGTGTATTGATAGCCGACGCTGATTTTCCACGTTCCGGCGATTTCGCGCTCAATCGTAAGATTGCCTTGCTCGGCGTAAGCGAACTTGAAATTTTTGGTGACCGGAAGAGTGAACGGCAGGATGGGAAGCGGAAATCCCGCGGCCAGATAATTCTGATTGGCGAAGAGGGAATTGGGCAACAGCGGATCGAAGCGCTGTTGGTTGGGCAAATAACCCATGTTCGGGAGCGCGTTCAGGGCGCCCTGGAAAATGGAAGAGCCATTCAGATTGTTGGGAGAATCGAGGCCATTGCCGCAGGCTGGTGTGACGAGTCCGCATGCCGAGGCCTTTCCTCCCGGGGATAACAATTGAACGGAGCGGCCGCCTTCCGCGGTGACGGAGTTAAAAGCTACCGCGAGCAGCGGATGGTCGTAGAAAAGTCCGTAACCGGCGCGAACCACCATTTTGCCGTCGCCGCGCGGATCCCAGGCAATGCCCAGGCGCGGCGCGAAATTTTTGTAATCACGCGGAATTCCTTCTTGTACGCCCAGGGCATTTTCGGCGGCGGCGTTTACGGCGGTAGCCGGGGCGAATAATGGCGTGCTTTCGAAGTCGTAGCGCAAGCCGTAATTTACGGCAAAATGTTTGTCAGCACGCCAGCTATCCTGAATGAAAAATGCGTAGATTAAATTGTCAAAAGGCTCGTTGGAGGTGCCAATGCCCTGAATGTAAGTGGTGGGTATTCCCAAACCGTAGGATTGCAGGCCGGTGGTGCCGGGGAGAGCGATGGATTGACCGTTGCCGAGCGGGATGGAGTCGGGGAATCCAAAGGTATCGGCAGCGAGGCCGCCGAAGTTTACGTCGCCGCCAAAATCAAGTGTGAAAATTTGAGACTTGGCGGAACGCAATTGGATGATGTTGATGTCTCCGCCCATTTTGAAAGTGTGATTGCCGCGAATGAGCGTGAGGTGATCGGTGAATTCAGTGCGGCGCTCGATGCGATCCACTGTGGAATAGGGTTCCCGGCCGAAATAAGCGTAGCCCGGAATGTTGACGCCGATGTTGGAGCCGCCTGGTAACTGCGAAAAACCGAAGTGCAGGCCGCGGCGCGCAAACTGGGCGCGAAATTCATTGAAGGCGGTGTCGCTGACGATGGTGTCGTGCTGTCCGACAATGGAGAAATCGCGATATTGATTTACGCCGGCGCGGGTTCCGGCATTTTGTCCAAACACCTGATTTTGCGAGGTGGATTGCACGCCAGTAACTAGCGAGGGTGAAACACCCACACGCAGGAAGGACGTGTTGTTATTGCTCCAGCGCTGATCGAGGCGCGCGGACCACAGACTGGTTTTTTCCGTGACGGGGAAATTGCCGCGAATGGAGTTCAGCCCCACGAAGGATGCAGGCAATGGCGCGATGCCTTGGCCAATGGCCGAGCAATTGACGGCATTCACGGTTTGACCAGCGGGACAAGTTACAGGTAGCGGAAATTGCGGGCCCGGGCCGGGGTTTAAGACCCCACCAGTGAGTCCCGCGGAAACTGCGCCAAAATCCAAGCGATTAAGCGCCACGCTAGATGCCGAGCCGTACAGAACGCCGTATTGGACCGCCAATCCCTGCAGCGCCGGATTGCCGGTCGCCAACAACGAATTTACCGCGGTGGCTTGCGGGCCCGTTAATTGCACGGACAGCGGACCGCCAGGAGTGGGCAGGGTTACGGGCTGCAAGCCAAAGTTGTCGATGCCAATGCTGGAAAATCCGGTTTCTTCACGCAGGGTGTCTTCGTAGGAGAAAAAATAAAACGTTTTATCTTTTTTTAGTGGGCCGCCGAGGGTTAAGCCCGCTTGCACACGGGTGTAAGCCTGCTTCACTGGATCAAGAGCGCCGGTGGTGGGATTAATCTCGCCGGAGAACGCGTTGCGGGCCTGGAAGGCTTTGTTACGAAAGAAGCCGAAAGCATCTCCGTGAATGTCGTTGCCGCCGCTCTTGGTGACAATGTTGATGACGCCGCCGGTAGCGCGGCCGTACTCGGCATTGTAATTACTAAGGATCAGCTGAAATTCCTGCACAGCTTCCTGAGAAACCGTGGAGCGGATGCCGTTGACGGAATTGTCGACAGCGTCGGCGCCGTCAACGCTGACCATGTTGGATCGCGCGCGGGCGCCGTCGATGTTGAGGCCGCTATTGGGAGCCGGACCGATGGTAGGCGAAACGTCGCGAGTGGTCTGAGAGTTGGTCAGCGTAAAATTGATGTAATTGCGGCCGTTGATGGGCAAATTGTTGATGCGGCGTTGCTCGATGGTTTGCGAGACTTCCGTTTTGGTGGGCTCAATGTCCGCGGTTTCGGAAGATACCGTGACGGTCTGCGATACACCGCTGAGGCTTAGTTGAGGATCGAGTGTGGCGTTTTCACCGACAGTCAATTCCAAGGAAGGATTTTCGTACCGGCCAAAGCCCGCTCCGCCTTCGACGGTGACGTGATAACTTCCAGGCGGCAGTCCGACAATGTTGTAACGCCCGGATTCGTCGGTTTCGGCACTACGCTGCGCACCGTCCGCGGAATTTTCCAGCGTTATCGTAGCGCCCTTCACTCCTAGCCCTTGCGGGTCACGGACGGTGCCGGTGAGATCGGCGGTGTTGACCTGCGCCGCAGCGGAAATCGCGAAGCAAAGCGTCACGGCGCAGAGTACGAAGTACATGCGCATAAAAATTCTGCGGTGCACGAGTCCCCCCGGGATTAGTCACCGAAGGTCCGCGACCCCTAGCGAATCGACGGCGAGTTTGATGAAGCGGCACAAACGCATCGCGGCCATCTTTGGAATAGCTGCTACGCGACTGTGATTGGTCTGTCTTCGCGCAAAACCATATGCCCGCTGCCACGTGGTGTCAAGTAAGTAGTCTTAGCTGTTGAGCGTATCAATACCCTAACTCAGGAACAGCACACGGATTCTTACGATTGCAGGAATGAAAGATAACGAAATTAGCAGGACAGGAAGCCGGAGAACAATTACCCCACACTTGCTCTCCGGCAGCTATTTCGATTCGTTGCGGTTTAGAACGTCAAATGCAGAGCCATCTGCAGGAAGCGCGGGCTTCCCAAGGTGTGCTGGATTATCCCCAAGGACTGCGTCGGAGGGCAGGAGTAAGCGCCCTGTACGCCAACGCCCGTGGTTTCCGTGAAACAAGGGGGGTGATTTGTACCGACGTAGTCCGGCGGATTGCCGAAAAATGGATTAAACCTCACGTTGTTATTTGGTGTGTCAAAGCTGGGGTGATTGAAGAGATTGAAAGCCTGCATATCGAAGCGCAGTTTGACGCGCTCCGTCAGACGAAAATTCTTGAAAACGGTCATGTCCACGCGCGATTGAAATGGGCCGCGGAAAATATTTCGGCCGGTGGCTCCGAAACCAGTTTCATAAATATCGCACGCGCCGGTCGTAGGGTCGCACGGCGGCACGCCGCTCTGTCCCGGCGCCAGCAACGGCACGCCAAAAGCGTTTTTGTCGAGCACGGGTTGGCCCGGGTTAACTCCGAGAGTTCCCTGCAGCCGAGGATTCGTGGTCGTGGCTCCGACTCCGCCTATAGGAATGATCGGATTGGTGATTTGATCCTGCCCGCCGCCGTAAAAAAGGCTGGCAGCTCCGCCTGAGAAGTCGATCACGCTGTAGGGCTGGCCGCTTTGTGCCACGATCAGTCCGCCAAGGCCCCAACCGTTGATTGCATATGCAGCGACGCCATGGAGGTCCTCCCATTTCGGCAATTCATATTGGTAGCTGACGGTAAAAACATGGGTACGATCGAAGTCAGAATTCCCGTAGCCTGTCGCCGGATTGAGCGGGTCGTTTCCATTGTAGAAAAGTTGTGCGCCGCTCTCCTCGTCCAGGCTGTGAGACCAGGTGTAGGAGGCGAATAGTGAGAGACCGCGACTTACGCGCTTGGTGGCGTTCAACTGTAGCGCGTTGTAATGCGATTTTCCTTCGGCCTTGTTGAACTGTGAATTTGGATCGTAACCGATGAAAGGCACGCGCAGGGAAGCATTTCCCGTAGGGAATCCCGCGGTGAGGGTCTGCACGTTTTCTGCGGCCACGCCGGGGACGCTGTAGCCATAAGAATAGATCTCGCCGTTGATGGGATTCGACGGCGTGGCCACTCGTGCCTGATTAAATGGAATTGGAAGCACTTCGTGCAAGCCGTGGTTGCCGACGTAGGCGATACGCAATACCAAAGTGTTTGTTGCTTGCCATTGGAGATCCAGCATCCAGTTCTCGGTGTACGGCAGCTTGTTGCTGGGGTCATAGCCACCGAAAAAGAGTGGACCGCAAAAGGTTTGGTTAGTCGCGATGCAGAAGGGCGTGGTCTGATTTTTCAATTGGCCGATATTGGGCACCAGAGAAATTAGTCCGTTGAGATTTTGTGGCGGCGGGGGTGGTGGAGTAGTGCCGAAAGGAACCGCAAGCGTTGAGTTGGCGGTGCCCAGGAACGGCACAACGAAGGGCTGTTCGGTAGTCACTCCAAATGGCCCGCTGATTCCACCGCCGGAGCTGGGCGATAGCAAAGTGAAATATTCGCCTCGGTCGTAGTACATGCCGAACCCGGTGCGAACCACAACATTTTTCAGGAAAGAGGGCGTCCACGCCGCGCCGATCCGAGGACCAAAACCCCACTGACGGCCGGTGAGGGTGGAGGGGCTCACACCTTTCGTTCCAAAAGTAGCGTTGTTGCCGGCAACCACCAAGCCGACGTTGGTTACGCTGTCGGTTGCGGGATCGTAATGATAATTTTGCGGATAAAAATTTGTGAGCATGCCGTTCTTTTCATACAACGGACCGTCCCAGTCCCAGCGGAGCCCGACGTTGACGGTGAGGTTGGGTCTCAAGCGAATGGTGTCCTGGGCGAAGGTACCGACCTGATTGGACCGGAAGTAGCGATTGGTCGCGCCATTCAACACTTCGGTGTTCGCGGAAAAACAACCGCTGTCGGGTGTACACAAACTACCCGTCGCAAAATGATAGAAGTCAGAGAAGCCGAGCACGGCCTGCTGGTTATTCTGGTTAACGATATTGAGCTGGGTGCGGTCGTACTGAAAACCAAATGACAAGGTGTGTCGGCCGAGTGTCCACATCAAGTTCGTGGAACCTTCAAATGTGTTTTGAAACATTCCGGCATTCGCAAAGTTGGACGCCGCTCCCAAAAAGAGTGGATTGCCCAGGTTGGAGTCATCACTATTGATATTGAAGCCCGGCAGTCGATTGCTGCCAAACAAGCTGATTCCGAAATCGCTGTTCGTGAATTGCGGCGAAGTGGTCGCAAACGCCAGCAGGCGGAGAAATCCGAACCTTTGCGTCCAGGTCATGCGCGGCGAGAGAACGGTCGTATTTTCTACGGATAGTACCTGCGAACCGGCTTTCATCGTTTGCGGAAAACCTAGCGTGTTGCTCACGCCAAAGGGAGAAACTGTAGGATCGCGCTGGTAGTAATATTTCCCGGCGATGCGGTCTTTGTCGCTGAAAACAAAGTCAACATTTCCATTCACCTGATCGGCGGTGAATTTCGTGGTCGGTCCTTGAACTAAAGCGTCGTAGCCCTGGGCGGAAGCGAGATTAGGATCTGTGATCGTTGCGGAAGGGAACAGGAAGCCGCCGCCGGCCACTTTAGTGTTCAGAATTTTCAACGCAATGGGATCAATGTTTGCCGCCGAAATACAAGGTGGGGTCTGCGGGCCTCCGCAAGAAACGTCGGCGTTGGCAGCGGCCGCTATGCCGGCTGCGCTGCGATCGTCAGTGAGGCCGAGGGGCACATCCGCGCGTGATACAGAGCTGTCCAAATCGCGAGCTCTTTGGCCCTGGTAAGAAGCGAAGAAAAACAGCTTATCTTTTAAGATGGGGCCGCCGATGGTTCCGCCGAAAGTATTGCGCTTCAGCGTTGGCACTTTTTGATCGGCGGGAATGGTGGGGTCAGAGTTGCGGAAGAAGGGAGCGGCGTTCCAGGCATCGGTCTGGTGATATTCGTAGACTGCGCCGTGATAAGCGTTGGTGCCGCTCTTGGTCTGGGCAGAAATGTGCGCACCGCTGTAAGAGCCCTCCGAAGCGTCGTACATGGAAGTGTCGACGCGCAACTCCTCGATACTCTCCTGCGGCGGGGTGGGCAAGGCCTGGCCGATCGCGCTGTATACCGACGTGCTCGTCTGAATTTCGCCGCCGGCGCTGAAATTCTCTCCGGTATTCAGAACAAATCGATTGGCACTGACGGAGCTGGAAGATTTTCCGTTAAAGAGGTTATTGGTGAGCACGCCGTTCAGGTCGAAGCTGTTGCTGCTATCGCGCTGTCCATTGGCGAAAATATTCTGATTTCCTAATCCGGCGTTTGTTCCCGAGCCGCTTAGAAGGTCTGCATTGACGCCTGGGCTCAAGATCGCCAGTTGCGTAAAACTGCCGGTGCCGAGCGGCGCGCCTTCAATCAAGTCGGCATTCAAGGTATAGCCGTTGGTAGTATCGGATTCATCCAGGAGCGGTGTGGCGGAGACCATCACTTGCGAAGAGATTTCGCCGGGCTGGAGGCTGGCGTTGACACTTGCCGTGCGGCTGCCTTGCACTACGATTTGGGAGAAGACCTCTGTCTTGAATCCGTCGCGCAATATCCTCACTTCGTAGGTGCCGATAGGCAAGTCAGAAATTGCGAAGGAGCCATCATCCTTGGTGGTGGCACTCTGTTCTAAATTTGTGGCCACATTGCGGGCCTTCACGGAGGCGCCGGCAACCACCCCTCCGCTGGAATCTTTCACGGTTCCGTTGATGGAACCTAGAGTCTCTTGAGCGTACGCGGGTGAGCCTAGCAGGAAAAGCAAACCGATCAGTGCAACTAGCACGGCAGAAATTTTTCGCATGTACCCACCCCTTGTGAATCGCATGAACGGAAATTCAGGAACTGATATTTCGAGAACGAATAGCTTCGAGACCAAGCATATTGCCTGAACTGTTACAGAGAAGTGAACAAAATTATGTCTCCAGGATGTAAAAAATGGATGAGGCTGGATTCGTGAAGCGGCAGTCTATTAGCTTTCCGACAAATAGTAAGGAGCGGAAAGCGAAAATACGCGTTTATTGCCGTGCACCAGAAGCAATAATTCCAACATGCGGCCACGTTGGTTATGAAGAAAATATTCGTACCAGCGCTTTTCCACTAGTTCCGGAATTACCACCACTATGCGTCGTTCGGGGTATTTTGCGGACAATTCGACAACAAATTTCACCAGTGGAACAACCACAAAACGGTACGGAGACGGAAGAATCGTCAGACGCGGCGGAGTCAGCCCGGCTTCGCGGAAGGGCGCTTCGATATATTGGTGAAAATTCTCGGTCATCACGCACTCACGCTCGCCGTCTTCCACGTGCGCGATAATCATTTCCGACGAAATCCTGGAGGCGAACTCCACCGCTTGTTTGGAAATACAATTCCACGCGTCTACAGGAACGACCGTGATGGGTGCCTCTTTGTAGTGAGCGGGCTCAGCGGGCTCCTTACTGTCGGTGGCGGTGGCTACCATCTGGTAGTGGCGAGCGACGCGGTGGAAAAAGAAAATCAACAGAGGGATGAAAATGACGGTGATCCATGCACCTTCGGTGAATTTCGCAACGAGCACCACGATTACGGTGATGCCGGTTACGAAAGCTCCCAGGCCGTTGACGAAAATGCTCTTTCTCCAATGTTCGGCGCGATTTTTGTACCAGTGCACAACCATCCCGGATTGCGAAAGCGTGAAGGCCAGGAAGGCCCCGACGGCGTAGAGGGGAATCAACTTGTCGGTAACGCCGCGAAAGAGTAACAAGAGCACGCTGGTCAAAACGGCGAGTACTACGATTCCGTAGCTGTAAACGAGGCGGCGGCCGCGATAGCCGAACACGTGTGGCAAATAATTGTCTTGAGAGATGGCGCGGCAGAGCCTGGGAAAATCGGCGAAAGCAGTGTTGGCGGAGAGTGAAAGCACTGCTAAGATTCCGGCGATGGTCACGTAATAGAAAATACCGCGGCCGAAAATTGCGGTGAGCAACATGGAGAGGAGGCTCTGGTAACCCGGCTGGCCAGGATCGGTTGCCGGAATACCGTAGGCGTTTACCAGGTACGAAATTCCGGCTAACAAAATGCCCAGGATAAAAATGATCACGGTGAGGGTGCGCTGCGCATTTTTCACGCCTGGTTCGCGGAAAGCTTTCACGCCATTGCTTACGGCTTCGACACCGGTTAGCGCCGTGCATCCGCTGGCGAATACTTTCAGCAGCAGCCAAAGACTTACCGCCGCCGTGATCGGTGGAGGAGGTGGAAGCGGAGAGACGGGGACTGGGTGTCCACCGCTGGCGACTACACGAATAACTCCGACCACGATCATGATCAGTAAAGTTCCGACGAACAGATAAGTCGGAACCATAAAAACGACTCCCGCTTCACGCACCCCGCGAAGATTAAGGATGGTGATCAGTACGAGGATCGAGAGGCACAAGGCCACGGTGTGAGGCTGCAGTGCGGGAATCGCGGAAACCAAGGCTCCGACGCCGGCGGAAATGCCCACCGCTACCGTCAGGATGTAATCGGTGAGTAACGCGGCTGCGGCTAATAAGCCTGCACGGGCGCCAAGATTTGCATGCGCAACGGTATAAGAGCCGCCACCGGAGGGATAGGCGGCTATGGTTTGCAGATAGGAAAAATAGACAATCACCAGCAAGGTGATAATGGCCGCGCTTATGGGGATGATGTAGTGGACGCCGAGAATACCCAACGGAATGAGCAGACTAAGAGCGGCTTCTGGGCCATAGGCGGCGGAACTTAGCGCGTCCAGACCGAATATGGGGATCCCCGCGGCGGGGCCAATTTGTTCGCCGCGTTCATCGCTGGTTTGCAGCGGCTTGCCGAGGATCAGATCAGAAATATTCATTTTATGAGGCGTCTGACTCTAACATGCTCGGCGAAATGCGTTTGTGACAGCGATGCCTTGGATGGCGAGCTGGCCGAATGCGGTGCACTGGTTTCGAATTTAGCACGTTGTTACCGAGTTTCCTGATGAAATGGGCAATCGGGGCTTGCTATGATGTTGATATGGTTTGGAAATGCTTCGCGGAAATGCGCACGGTGGGAACGCTATTGCTGGTGGTGTTCGCGTCGATTATTGCGGTCGGCCTTGAAACAGCTACCCCGGCGCGAAACGCCGCACCGCATGCAGCTGGAATTGTGCCGCAGTTCGCTATTGAAGATTTTGACGGGGATAGCAGACCTGACATCGCAACTGTGCAGGAATGCCGAAGCGGAGCAGTAGACAATCATTACCGGATCAGATTCCAACTTAGCAGTGGTAGATCGCAAAACATTGATCTCACTGCTCCAGTGGGCGGTTTGGATCTTAGCTCGCGCGACGTAAACGGCGACGATTTTCTCGATGTTGTAGTCACGACGGCAGGAACTGACCGGCCCGTCGCCGTTTTGTTGAACGATGGCGCGGGAACCTTTACCGCGTCAGACCCGTCGGCGTTTCCGGGTGCCTTTCGCAACTCTCATAATTTCTGGAATGGGTTAGCGGAAGGATTGCGCGAGGCCTCGCCGGCGTTTTTCTCGCGCATTTTCTCGAGCGATTTTGAGGACAGCAAGGGGACGTTTGCACTGCCCGTCGAAGTAGGAGTTTTCGCCAGACGGTCTGGCCATTTGGAAACGCGCGATGCTAAAATTTCCTACTTGGGCCGGGCCCCACCTTTCCTGCAACAACCTCTCTAAGCACCGATTGATAATCAGCAGCGCCCGTTAATGGAGCGTGGCGTTAAGTTTTCTTCATCATGCAGTCACCTATGTGTGGCTAGGCTTCTCGTTTACTGGGCGATATTTAAGGTCTGCCGGACCACTTCGGCTCAGCATTGGTCGAGAGGTGTGGAGGTGTCATGAACCGTTTCTTGCGGCGTCTATTTTTGGGGTTGCTTGCTGCCGCCGTGTTTTCGACGGGTGTTTTTGCGCAACAGGCGCTGACCTGGCAACAGGTTCAAGAAAAATTCGCGACGGCGAATCCGTCTTTGCTTGCCGGACAAGTTGGCATTGAGGAATCCCGCGCTCAGGAAATTACCGCGTATCTTCGGCCGAACCCGATTCTGGGGCTGACTGCCGATCAGCTAAATCCTTTCCCTGGCGGCCCATCGCACAGCACCTTCGGAGATGTGCTGTCGGTCGCAACAGTCAGCTATTTGCACGAGCGGCGGCACAAGCGCGAACTTCGACTCGAGAGCGCGCAGGATAACACCAAGATTACGATTTCAGGCCAGGCGGATTTACAACGGAATTTGCTTTTCACTTTGCGTGGAGCTTTCGTGCAAATTCTGCACGAAAAAGCGGTGCTTGCGCTAGCCAAAGAAAATCTTTCCTACTACGACCATCTGCTGGATGTGAATCGCGACCGTTATAAAGCCGGTGCTATCGCGCAAGTCGATCTGGACCGCCTGGAAATTCAGCGCGTGCAATACGAATCGGATTTGCAGACTGCCGAAGTTAATCTACGCACGGCAAAGATTCAATTACTGCAGTTGTTGAATGATCGTACCCCGGTGGAGCAGTTCGACGTCACTGGCCCCTACGATTTTTCGGTTGACGTTCAAGATCTCACTACACTTCGCCAGATGGCCCTGGATACCAGGCCGGACTTGATGTCCGCGATGCAAACTGTGGAGAAGGCCACAAACGATTATCAATTGGCGGTCGCCAACGGATCCACCGATCCCACGTTCAGTTTCGACGCGGGGCGCAATCCGCCCATCGATCAATATGTCGGTGTAGGCGTGACTATTCCGCTGCGCATCTTTGACCATAATCAGGGCGAAAAATTGCGCACCAAGCTGGACATTCAACGTAATGAAAGACTGATGGAGGCCACCCGGGCGCAAGTTTTCAACGATGTGGATTCGGCGCACGCCACATTGATGAGTACGGTGATTCTGCTGAAGCCATATAAAGAACACTACCTTCCGCAAGCCTCCAGAATTCGCGACACCATTTCATTTTCGTATGAGCATGGCGCGGCATCGCTTCTCGATTTTCTGAACGCGCAGGCGGATTACCGGGGCGTTCAACTCAGCTACCTGAATCTCATCTCTTCTTATCTGGTAGCCGCAAGCCAATTGAACTTAGCCGTGGGTCGCGAGGTCATTCCATGAGGAGACGGGTGCTCTACGAAACGGCGGCTTTGGCGGTGTTGTGTGGATTATTTTTCTCCGGTTGTAAGGAAGAAAAGGCCGACCCCAAGGCGGAAGTGCCGGCGCCGGTGAAAGTGGAACACGAGCAGGATGCCAACGTCGTGCGGGTCGACCATCCGGAGCAGTTCCCGCTGGCTGCGACGGTGGAGCATGTGTCGACATCGCAACTGGTGGTCACCGGCGTTGTGAGTCCGGACATTTCACGGACCGTGCCGGTGATTTCGCTGGCGGTCGGACGCGTCGTGGAGATTAAGGCCCGTCTTGGCGACACGGTAAAAAAGGGGCAGGTGTTGCTGCGCGTGCAGAGCGCGGATATGTCCGCCGCGTTTTCAGATTATCGAAAAGCGCTGGTGGACGAACAACTCTCACGCACGCAGTTGGAGCGCTCAAGACTTCTCTACGATAAAGGGGCGGTTTCGCTGAACGATCTGCAGATTGCGCAGGACACCGAAGACAAAGCTAAAACAGATGTGGAAAACACCACGGCCAAGATTCACGTGCTTGGCGGCAACCCGGCTCACGCCGACACCGTTGTTGATATCCACGCGCCGATTTCCGGGGTGATCACCGACCAGCAAGTGACTAACGCGGCGGGCGTGCAGGGATTGGCTTCGCCCAATCCATTCACGATATCGGATCTTTCGAACGTGTGGATTCTTTGCGACGTATATGAAAACGATCTGATCAACGTGCACATCGGGGATAACGCTGAAATTCGTTTGAATGCCTATCCGGACAAGACCTTCACTGGCCGCATCAGCAACGTTGGCCCGATTCTTGATCCGAGTTTACGGACTGCCAAGGTGCGCATCGAGGTAAAGAATCCTGGAGTAATAAAAGTAGGAATGTTCGTATCGGCCACTTTGCGTGGGTTGAAGAAAGAGACGCACACGGCGGTCAAGGCTTCCGCAATTCTCCATATTCACGATCGCGACTGGGTGTATGTGCCGGAGGGAGACAAGAGATTTCGTCGCACGGAAGTTGTCGCGGGCAATCCTTTGCCTGATGGCATGCAAGAAATCCTGTCCGGCCTGAAACCAGGCCAACAGGTTGTAACCGATGCCTTGGTGATGCAGAACACGGTAGAGCAATAGTGATGGCGGCCTGCAGAAACGCACGGGTCAATACACGGATCAACCGATGATCCACAATCTGATCAAATACGCGCTCAATAACCGCTTCATTATTCTGGCGCTGGCGATGCTGTTGCTGGTGTGGGGCGCGGTTTCATTTCACAACCTTCCGGTAGAAGCGTATCCGGACGTGGCTAACAATTACGTGCAGATCATTACGCAATGGCCAGGGCGCGCGGCGGAAGAGGTGGAGCAACAGGTCACTATTCCCATTGAAATTCAGGTGAACGGAATACCCCATCTGCAACATTTGCGTTCGGCATCTTTGTTCGGGCTCTCCAGCGTGATGCTTATCTTTGATGACGATTCCGAAAACGATTGGAACCGCCAGAAAGTGCTGGAAAGACTTTCACAGGTCGCGTTGCCGAATGGGTTGCAACCGCAGATGGGCACCGACTGGAGTCCAGTTGGGCAAATTTATTGGTACACGCTGAAGAGCACAAATCCCAAATACGACTTGATGGAATTGAAATCCATCGAGGACTGGGTTATCGAAAAACAATTCAAGTCCGTGCCTAACGTGGTGGACGTCTCCAGTTTTGGTGGAACCACGCGCGAATACCAGGTACGCATCGATCCGAATAAATTGGTGGCCTACGGCCTGAGTATCGGCCAAGTCGAGCAGCAGCTCGCCAACAACAATACCAATGCGGGCGGGAGTTTTGTCGAATCCGGTCTGCAACAGGTTAACGTTCGCGAGGTCGGATTATTAAAAAGCACTCAGGACATCGGGCAAACGATGCTGAAAACCCAGAATGGCTCAGCCATTCGGGTGAAAGACATTGGAGAAGTTACCCAAGCGCCCAAAATCCGGTTGGGCCGATTCGGCAAAGCCATTCATCGCGGTGATGGGACTGTTGTTGACGACGATGATGTGGTCGAGGGCATTGTGTTGCTGCGAAAAGGCGCAAACGCGGACGTGACGCTGGAAGCCATTCACGAAAAGGTTGCGGAGCTGAACAACCAAATTTTGCCTCCCGGCGTGAAAATCGTGCCGTTTTTGGATCGCAGCAATCTGTTACACCTGACCACTCACACGGTGCTTCATAACTTGACGGTGGGCGTGCTGCTGGTTTCCGTGATTCTGTTTTTTTTCCTGGGTAATTTTCGCGGCGCCATCATCGTCGCGTTGACCATTCCGTTTTCGCTGCTTTTTGCTTCCATTTGCCTGGATCTCAATAAGATCCCGGCGAATCTTTTGTCGCTCGGCGCGCTCGATTTTGGAATGGTCGTTGATGGAACGGTGGTGATCATCGAAAATATCGTCCGGCATTTCAGTTTGCCGGCAAGCGCGCACAAAACGCCGCTGGACCTCATTCGCGACGCGGTGCGCGAAGTGCTGAGACCAGTTTTTTACGCCCGCGCGATTATTATCGCCGCGTACTTGCCGATCTTTACCTTGCAGAGCGTTGAAGGCCGTTTGTTCAAACCGATGGCGTGGACGGTATCTTTCGCCCTTATAGGCGCTTTGGTGTTTTCGCTTTTGATCGCCCCAGTGCTCGCGCTGTTATTTTTCAGTCATGGAGTGCGTGAATGGCACAACCCGGTGATGCAATTCCTGAAAGACAAATATCGCATCGCGGTTACGCGGGCCATCCAACACCGGCGAATCACCGTGGCCATAGGGGCCGCGGCGTTTGCGGTTTCGCTGCTGATTATGCTTACCGGCATCATTGGCTCGGAATTTTTACCGCATCTGGATGAGGGAGCAATTTGGGTCCGTGGAACGTTGGCACCCAGTACCGGCCCGACGGAGGGCGTGCGCGTCGCGAACCAGGCACGTGTGATTCTTAATTCATTCCCGGAAGTGACGGTGACCACCAGCCAGGTTGGGCGGCCCGATGATGGAACGGATGCCACCGGATTTTTTAATACGGAATTTTTTGTGGACCTCAAACTAAAAAAATACTGGCGCCCGGTATTCCGACAAGATAAAGAAGAACTCATTTCCGCGATGGACCGTGAGCTCAGCAAAATTCCCGGGGTGTTATGGAATTTTTCTCAGCCCATATCTGACAACATGGAAGAAGCGGTCAGCGGCGTGAAGGGAGAGCTAGCCGTAAAACTGTATGGCGAAGACCTTTGGACCCTGGAGCAAAAGGGCGACGAAATTGTAAGCATCATGCGCAAAGTTTCAGGAATTGAAGACCTGGGGCTCTTCCGCGTTCTGGGGCAACCGAATCTGAATATCACCGTTGATCGCCAACAGGCCGCGCGGCATGGGATTAATGTCTCCGATGTTCAGGACGCGGTGGAAACCGCGATAGGCGGGAAAGCCGTGAGCCAGGTGTTGCAAGGAGAGCAACGATACGACTTGGTCGCACGTTATCAGGCTCCGTACCGCGAGACCAAGCAGGCCATTGAGAATGTGCGGCTATTGTCGCCTGCGGGAGAGCGCGTCTCCCTGGCCCAGCTTTCCAAACTGGAAGTGCGCGATGGCGCGTCGGAAATTTATCGCGAAGCAAATTCCCGCTACGTGGCTATTAAATATAGCGTGCGTGGCCGAGATCTGGGCAGCGCGGTAAGGGAAGCGATGCAGCGCGTCGGCGAACGGGTGAAATTACCCGTCGGCTATCACCTGAATTGGTCGGGTGAATACGAGAGCCAGAAGCGCTCCGAGAAAAGGCTACTAGTGGTGTTGCCGATCACGATTCTGGCAATCTTCGTCATTCTTTACACCATGTTTGGATCTTCAAAGTGGGCTAGCTTGATTTTAGCGAACGTCGCGATCGCGCCTATTGGGGGATTGTTGGCGCTGCTGATTACCGGGACGCATTTGAGCGTGTCGTCCGGCGTAGGATTTCTCGCGTTATTTGGCGTGTCTGTGGAAACCGGGGTAATCATGCTCGAGTACATCAACCAACTCCGAGCCGCGGGGCACACCATTGAAGCAGCGGCGGTGGAAGGAGCGGTACTTCGGCTGCGTCCGATCATGATGACCATGCTGGTTGCTACGCTGGGACTGTTGCCGGCGGCGTTGTCGCGCGGCATCGGGTCGGATTCGCAACGTCCGTTTGCGATCGTGATCGTGGGAGGGCTGCTAGGCGCTTTGTTACTGAGTATTTTTCTGTTGCCCGCGCTTTACGTTTGGGTGGCGCGCGAAGGTGATCAACTGCCGGAGCCGGAGTCTGAGAGTCTGTAAAATCCGCCAGCGTCTCGCTGGCTGGTAAACGGCCTGGTAAAGCAGTGCGGAAGCAATTAGGATTTCGACCATGAACAAGGCCGAAGTATGCGAGCAGATTAAAAACATAGGCATCATTCCAGCCATCCGGGTTTCCTCTGCGGAAGAAGCACACTTTGCGGCCGAGGCGGTGATGCAAGGCGGCATACCGATTGTGGAAATCACCATGACGGTGCCCCAAGCCGTAGAGTTGATTTCGCATCTCGTTCGCGACCATGAAAAATTGATTGTTGGCGCGGGCACGGTGCTAGACACCGAGACCGCTCGGAAGTGCGTGGACGCGGGCGCCCACTTCTTGACGGCGCCTGGTTTCGACCCTGCGATTGTGGAATTTGCCGCGAAGGCCAATATCGCAGTTTTGCCCGGAGCGCTGACCCCATCTGAAATAGTTATGGCGTGGAAGGCTGGCTCGGACTTCGTAAAAGTTTTTCCTTGCGCGCTTGGAGGACCCACATACATCAAGGCTATAAAGACGGCATTGCCTCAGATTCTGTTAATCGCCGCGGGAGGCATAACACAACAGACCGCGGGGAATTTTATTTTGGCGGGGGCAACAGCGATTGGAGTCGGTACCGACTTGATCCCTTCGCAGGCCATCGAGCACCGTGAAGCCACGCGAATTCGAGAACTCGCACACCGCTTTATAGGTTTCGTTGAAGACGCGCGTCGTCTGTTGGAGCCGCCGAAAGAAGCGCCCAAGAAGGCCAAGACTGATTTTTGGAAATTTCACCGGCATGCAAATCCGGGTAAACCATGAATTGCGTTTCATTCGAGCCGAGAATACTGCGAGATGAAAGAGGTCTTTGACACGGGTGATGACACAATCACTCTTTCGACATGTGCAGTCGCGTAGCTGTCTTCAGTCACCGATGTAATTTTTTCCCACTGCCCTACACTATTCCACTAGTTGGAATTTCCTGAGGAGGGTGTATCTTGTCTTAGCAGATTTGGGAGATTCCAGGGTACTTCTCCAGTTAGCGTTCAACTTGGAGCGATAGTGCTGACGAGATACTTGAATCTAGCTTTGCCCACAGTCCTGGGCGTATTCGTTTTTCTGTGCGGTTCGGTAGCACTAGCCACGCAAACGCTGCCGCTCACCGATGATCTGAACGTTTACACCATACCCACGCTGCCGCCGCATGAAAATTCCGCGCTTTCTGCGTTGCCTGCCAGTGGAAGCGACTCGCCGGCGCAACACGACGCCGACCTCGATCCAGACGCCGGCAATACCGCGCCGTTTCAATGGAAAAATGCGCTGCGGCAGGGTTTCTTGTTCACGGGCTTCATGCATGGGTACCGGCTGGCGACTGAAGCGGAGACTCGCGATGCGCTGAACGGCCACTGGTGGAGAAACTACAGGCAATCCATTGGCGAGTTGCGCGGCTGGGACGATGGCGACACGTTTATGACCAGCTATATCGCGCATCCATTTGAAGGCGCGATATTCGGTTACATCGCACAGCAAAACGATCCGCGCTACAGCCGGGTGATGTGGGGTGATGGCAGGAAATATTGGATTGCACGTTTACGGACGCTGGCCTTTTCTACTGCAATGAGCACGCAATGGACGCTCGGCCCGGCGAGCGAAGCGTCTATCGGAAATGTGCAGCTTCGCGATTCGCCGGGATTTGTCGACCTAGTGGGAACTCCCATATTTGGCACCATGGTGATGATTGCGGAAGATGTCGCGGATCGTTACCTGGTGGCTCCCCTGGAAAATCGTACTGCAAACAGACCGGTGCTCGCGTTTTCACGAATATTTTTATCGCCGACGCGCTCCTTCGCCAATCTCATGGCCTTCAAGTATCCGTGGCACCGCGAGGGTCGACTGGGAATTAACGGCGAGAACAACAAATTGCGGCGAGAAATGCTTCGCGACTACGCGGAGGGTGCTGGCCCCAAACTTTTTGAATACACGCCGCCAAAGAAACGCTCCGGAGAAGCCACGCATTATCCGCTCGCAGCCCCTATCGAGATAGAAAGCTCCGCGCACTATGAAACTTTCCTTGGTGGAGGAAGCTGCATTGGTGGCGGCGGAGCCGGTGCCGTTCGAATCAAGCCCTCGTGGCAATTGATTACAGAAGTTAGCGGGTGCCTGGTCATCAATATGCCCAAGGAGCAAAGTGGAGATTCCATGATGTACCAGGTTGGCACGCGTTGGACGCCCCGAGCGGCGCGGCGGGTTTCTCCATTCCTGCAAATGATGGCCGGCGGCCGGCGCATCACCCATGAACTCGACGACGATGCAAAACGGGACGCACTGCTGAAGGAATGGGATGATGGAGCGGGGCCCATTCATTATCCCAAGCGCAACGACTGGTCAGCAGAGCATCAACAAAATGGACTGGCTTTGTCAGCCGGCGGGGGAGTGGACATCGCGTTAGGGCGAGCGTTCGCTTGGCGTGTCGGCAATTTGGAATACACGCGTTCCTGGCTTGGCGAGGTCGACCAGCTACACGCTGCGAATGGCTTGCGACTTTCTTCGAGTTTCGTTTTGAAAATTGGTACTTGGTAAATTTTTGGTGGGTTGCGAATCTTTAATCACGGCCAGCGAGCTATACGCTGTCAGAATGAGCTAAAACCTCGGTGCCGCGAAGTTCGGCGATCCATTTCTCCAAAATTAGCTGGTCCCGGGGCGTTACGTCCGTGAACGCCACACCCAAATCGGTATTCTTCCGCACCCATGCTATCCGCGCCCCGGCTGTGAAATTGGAGGCCTTGTGGGTAATCTTCACGCGGACCCTGGTCCCAACAGGCCATGAGCAATCTTTAATCTCGGCCCGAAAGCCAAATAAGGTCAAATCCCGCGTGCGGGTAATGATCTTCGACTCCGATTCGACATCCAGCATTTCGAGGTGCGCAGAAAATACATGCCTACGCGCTCGTGGTCGCTCAACCAACATGGGAATTCCCTCATGTCCATTGTATTGGCGATTAGAACGCCGGTGTGTATCTCAGAGCTAAGGCATAGCCTAAAAGTAAACGTTTGCAACCTGGTCTTACGGGCATTCGTGCATGACTACTTGGGTCAAGGTGCACCGACAGGTGCTATAAGGTTAAGCTCGAATTCCAGAGAGTGAGGCCTTGGTGCGTCTTCTTTTCAACCGGTTCCGCTGGTTGCTGCTCGGGTTCTGCGCAGCAGCGATGGCTGCAGAACCACCCCAAGTAGCCGCGAAAGTCGACCTAACCTCCACGATTGGTAATCTATGTCAGTATTCGAGCATTGCTTTCTTGACAGATCGACTGCTGTTGATCTCGAACGGTCCGTCGTCGTCCACCTCAGTTCTTTACGACATCATCGACGGCAAAGTCATGCGGACGGGCAAAACATGTGGCGTGACAGGCTTAAAGGTGTGGGGAACATTCGGCGGCAATGTGCTGGCGGCATGTAATGACGGACTCGTGCTATACGACCAGGAGTTCCGCCCCATTGCAAATTTCAGTGAGTACCTCAAAACTTACGACCTGCTACTTTCTCCTACTCGCCGGTTTCTTGCCGTAAATCCGCTCCCGGAGCGAGGTGCTGCGAAGGTTTTGATGACAGACACTCTCGCTGAAATCGCAACTTTCCCTTCCAAGTCAGGCTACATCATCAGTCTCTCTCAGGCAGGCTACATCGTCTACGACAGCTCAAAAGGAAAGGAAGGATGGGAAATTTCTTTTTATCCATTCGCTGACTCACATCCGCAATCGCTAGTCAAGAGCAACGAGAATTGCGGTCATGGGGGTTCGGGATCAGTGAATCCGAATTCCTGAGGCTAGCTTGCGGCAAGGAACGCGGAGAGATCATCGACATCATTACGGGCAAGGTCAGAGTAGAAGTCTCTGATGCAGGACAAGCCGAGTTCGCGCAGGCGGCTGCGTCCGGCAAACGGTTTGCGTTGGGATTCCAAGACTACTCCAAAGCGCACGTCGTGAAGCAATTGGCAAATCCCCTCACCTATCTAGCGGCTCTGGGTACATGTTGTGACGATCCTCCTAACTTGTTCCGCTTGCGGATCTTTGATCAAGAATCTGGAAATTTGCTCACGGAGTTTCATATGGAAGACAAGCAAGAAGGAACCACTGCACGACTACAGTAACTCCGCCGTCACGCTCTCGCCCAACGGGGAATACGCGGCCTTTCTGCGCGGCGTTCTGGTCGAGGTTTATCGAATCCCAGACAAGCCTTCTTAATGAGACAACTGTTGCAATCAGGCGATCGCACCTTATTGACCGTGGAATGAGGGCTGGATCCACCTCAGGCGTTAACTCTCAAAAGCCTCGTTTTGATGGCTCAAGCATGCGCTGGTAGCGGATTTCTTCCTTCTGTTTGTCCCTCAGGCCGTTGGCCAGCGAGTCGAGCCAAGAACACAACTTCTGCTTCGATGGTTTCAAGTTTATATTGATTTGACATAAGGAGCTGTGCGCACCAATTTGGGGCAGTACATCCGAATTTACCCGATAGCCGAGCCCGGGCATCAAACGCCTTATCTGTACTTTGTAACCTTAATACGAAGGAGAAACACATGACGGATGCAGCTCAACAGCCAGCAAAAGAAACCCAGAAAACACAAACTTTCGCCGCAAAAGCCTTCGCAGCTCCGTCTGCAACTTCCCGGTTGGCACCCCATAGCATCAAACGACGGTCCCCGCGGCCCCAAGATGTCCAACTTGAGATTCTCTATTGTGGAGTGTGCCATTCCGACCTGCACCAGGTTCGCAACGAGTGGCAGCACACGCTGCCTACCGTGTATCCCTGCGTGCCAGGGCATGAAATTGTTGGCCGGGTCGTAAAAGTCGGCAGCGCGGTGAAAAAATTGAAAGAAGGTGACATCGCCGCAGTCGGCTGTCTGGTCGATTCGTGCCGCAAATGTGCCGCTTGTCTGGATGGCGACGAACAATATTGCGAAAACGGTGCGACGCTTACTTATAACGGGGAAGACAAAATCCTGGGCGGAGTCACATATGGCGGGTACTCCGAGAGTATCGTGGTCGATGCAGACTTCGTCTTTCGCGTGCCGAACGGCTTAGATCCCGCGGGCACCGCACCGCTTCTGTGCGCAGGTATCACTACTTACTCGCCCCTCCATCACTGGGAGGTTGGCAAGGGACAAAAAGTTGGCATCGTGGGTCTCGGCGGGCTGGGGCACATGGGCGTGAAGTTTGCCAAAGCGCTGGGTGCACATGTGGTGTTATTCACTACCTCGCCAAAGAAAACGGACGACGGAATTCGCCTCGGCGCTTCTGAAGTGGTCATCTCTAAAAACGAAGCGGAGATGCAAAAGCATGCCGGCAGCTTCGATTTCATTCTCGATGCGGTTTCCGCTGAGCATGACGTGAACGCCTATCTCAATTTGGTGAAGAGGAACGGCACCTTGGTGCTGGTCGGAGCACCAGAAAAGCCTTTGCCGGTGGCCGCCTTCAGCTTGCTCCTCAACCGCCATAGGCTTGCCGGATCGGGCATTGGCGGGCTTCGCGAAACGCAAGAGATGCTGGATTTCTGCGGGGAGAAGGGAATTACCGCGGACATCGAGATGATCAAGATTCAGCAGATCAACGAAGCGTACGAGCGCTTGCTCAAGAGCGACGTTAAGTACCGTTTCGTAATTGACATGGCCTCATTGCAATAGGCCGGATGTCTAAGGTGCGGGCGGCGCCGGTGGCCCTGGCATGCGGGGCGCGCCGCACCGTCGCGCCTGCCCGCAACGCCGCAGTTCTAGAATGCCTGGCTTGCTTCCTGTTTCATCAGCGCGTTGCCCCGGCGACCAAGCCAAATCCAGAAACGCGTGCGGATCGTTCCGTGTCTGCCCGTCATCCAACTGTAATGATCCGTTACTGGTGAGTTGGATTTCACAGGAGGCATTCATGGCGAACGAAAAGACAGATAAATCTGTGCTGAGCCACATCGATCAATTAGTGAAAGAGGAAGAACGTTTGTACGGCAAGAGCCAACTTAATGTTGACGACCAGAAGCGTTTGGCGGAGTTGAAGATAGAACTCGACCAGTATTGGGATTTGTTGCGGCAGCGCAGGGCACTTCAAGAGTTCGGCGAAAATCCAGATAAAGCGAAAAAACGTCCTGCCAAAATTGTCGAAAACTATGAACAGTAAGATGGATTCCGCGAAAGTATAGGGCTAACCATACCAGTGACAAAAACCGAGTGACAAAAACCTCGTTTCCAGACGCAGAGGAGGAGGGGTAGAAGATGAAAGCTATCGTTATTCATGAATATGGTGGTCCGGAAGTTCTGCGTTTCGAAGATTTCCCGGATCCGGTTCCGGGAGAAGGCGAATTACTGGTGCGAGTTATTGCCACCAGTATCAATCCCATCGACAGAAAGCGGCGTTCCGGTGCTACCACGGATTTTTTTCCAATTAAGTTCCCCGGCGTCATTGGGGCAGACCTTTCGGGAACAGTTAGCGCGCTGGGCCCGGGAGTGAAAGGCTTTTCAATCGGCGACCGGGTATTTGGCATTTCGGACAAAACTTATGCCGAACTTTGTGTGGTCAAAGCTGCGAGCGTTGCGAAGATTCCCCAAGGACTTGATGCCGTTTAGGCCGCGGCGCTACCGCTGGTAACCACCACTGGCAACCAGCTGATTACCGTGGGCACGGGCATCCAGTCTGGCCAGACAGTACTCGTCACTGGTGCGGCAGGCAATGTCGGCCGCTCGGCGGTATTCACCGCAAAGGAGCGAGGCGCGAAAGTAATCGCAGGTGTTTTAAAAACACAGATACAGAAAGCAGCGAGCATCGGAGCGGATCAAGTGGTCGCAACAGATGATGACAGCGTGCTTGCAAATCTGCGATCGCTGGACGCAGTCGCCGATACCGTGAATGGCGCGACCGCACAAAAATTGCTCTCCAAAGTAAAGAAGGGCGGAGTCTTCGCATCGGTTCTCGGTGCTCCGCAAAATGCTAAAGACTACCCGGACATCAAGGTCGTGCCGGTGTACGCGCAACCGGATCCCAAGACCCTGGCGCACATGGCCCAAGCAGTAAAAGAGGGGAGGCTGGTGATTCCGATCGGCATGAAACTTCCGTTGAAAGACGCCGCCAAAGGCCACGCTGCGGTAGCAAAGGGCGGCGCGGGTAAAGTGTTACTAGTCGTAAATGCAAACTAACGAGTAGCGTGACCACGGGCAGTGGTGCGTTAATTGGTGGATTGGCTGGGGGAGGGAAGGGCGCGTTGATCGGCGGCCTAATCGGCGCTGGCGCCGGAACCGGCGGAGCGGCCTTCACCGAGAATCGCGACGTGGAACTTCCTGCAGAGACGGCTTTGAGGTTTAGATTAGTAAAGCCGCTGGAAATCACGCCGTGATCAAGGCTTGCTACGCTCAAGAATGCGCTGGCGGCTCCTGGATCTTCCAGCCCCTGATCAACAAACTCTACGATGTAGATCAGAAGCACGGCCTCGTAACTGTTCGGCAAGGAAAAGGCAAGAGGGATCGAGTAGTGCCAATCAGCGAACGGGCTTTGGCTTGGCTGGACGTATATCTGAATAGCTTGAGACCCGAAATCGCAAAGAAACCAGATGACGGGATCATATTCCTTACATCGCCAATACGTGAAATCCACGATGATCGGCAAGAACGGCGCGTGCCACATCTTCCGCCATACGATGGCGACACTGATGATCGAAGGAGGCGCGGACATCCGCTACATTCAAGCCATGCTCGGCCACGTGCGGCTCGACACCACACAAATCTACACACATGTTTCGATCCGCAAGTTGAAGCAGGTCCACGAGTCCACTCACCCTACGGCACGTCTTGACCCGGACAGCGACCAAACTAGAGAGCCACAAGTCAGCTCCGACCAACAACTGGAAAACGGTAGCTCGGAGAATGCGGAGCAAGGTTCAATCAGAAGAAGCTTACTGGGCACATCGCGCTGATATTGCTACGCGGTTCAACCTCCAAAACGTAAAATGGAGGAGATGCTCACGACGAACCAGCAAACATCACCGGGTGAAGCCTGCCCAGCCTCAAGACGAGTGAGCTGGCCAGCGGAAACAGGCCCGGAAAATCCACAGGCATCGTACTACCGCGCCAGATACTACGATCCGGCGGTTGGTAGATTCCTCAGTGAAGATCGACTCAGGAGCGTAAGTGGTCCTCTAAACTTCTACGGCTATGTCGAGAACTGCACGCCCAACCTGCTTGACCCAACCGTGCTTTGCCCCTCGAACCCTAATGGGGAATAGGGGCTGTCCCCCGGTTTCCGCCCGATCCGTCTTTTCCATCGCGGCAGGCAGGTTTCCATGGTGCCCTCAGAATCGAGAAGTATTCACAATTGGATGTTTGCGGCGCCGCGCGATTGGTGCTTCCTGGAAGACCGTGAACCCAATATTTGGGTTGGTAACCAAAATGGGCTGAATCGTTTCCGATACGAAAAAATCGCGACATCGACGCCCGGTTCCGGGACGGCTTTTTCCCGCATGCGGACAATTCCGGAGGCGCGCCATTCCATTGGGAGTCTGATAAGGTTAGGCAAAGCAGGGACTTAGCAAAGAGGACGTTTGGAAGGATATCTGCGCTTAGCTCAACAGGTTTCAGGGGTGCAACCATGCAAATACTTCGGCAGGACTTGCGGCAAGGGCTGCGAATGCTCGCGAAGTCGCCTGGCTTCACGATCGTCGCCGTGCTCACTCTGGCGCTTGGCATAGGCGCGAATACAGCGATCTTCAGCATCGTGAACAGCGTCCTCCTTCGTCCCCTGGCGTACCAAGATTCGCCTTCGCTGGTCAACATTTGGGGGAAATTCGAGAAGGATGGCATTCCGCAGAATTGGATCTCCGAGCCCGAATACTGGGATTTGCAGGATCACAACGAGTCGTTCTCCCAGATTGCTGCATACTCACTCGAAGGCAGAGCAAATCTAACGCGCGCGGGTGCACAGCCTGTGCAAGTTTCCACAGGCAACGCTACGGCGAGCGTACTACCGCTGCTCGGCATTGCGCCAGTCCTCGGCCGCAGCTTCGGCACCGACGAGGATCAGCCCGGCCATTCTCGCTACGTCCTTCTCAGCTATGCGCTGTGGCAAAGCCAGTTTGGCGGCGATCCGAACATCGTAACGAAACCGATTCAGCTCGACGGCGAGGCTTACACTGTAGTCGGTATTCTGCCCAAGCAGTTTTCTCTCGGCGGGAAACATGACCTCTGGGTTCCTCTTGGTCTGAATCGGGCAAAACCGGGCGACCGCGGTTCCCACTATCTTCACGTCGTGGCACGTCTGAAGCCGGGCGTGGATTTTGCGCAAGCTTCGACAGCACTGACGCGGTTCGCGGATGATCTCCGCCGCACTTATCCCGGTAACTACGGCCGCGGACCGGAGAAAAATTTCGATATGTACTTGGTGCCGGTGAAGGAGCAGCTTGTCGGAAAGCTGCGGCCCGCGCTGTTTGTGCTGTCGGGTGCCGTAGCCTTCGTACTACTCATTGCCTGCGCCAACGTTGCAAATCTCTTGCTCGCCCGCGCTTCCGCACGCCAAAAGGAACTTGCCATTCGAGCGGCCTTGGGAGCGGGACGCGCGCGGCTCGTGAGGCAATTGCTCACCGAGAGCCTGATTTTAGGACTTGCCGGCGGATTGCTGGGGCTTGTGCTCGCGAAGTGGGGCGTTGATACACTCCGCGCGCTTGCTCCGGCGAACACGCCCCGCATTGACGAAGTCCATATCGACCCTCTCGTGCTTGCGTTTACCTTCGGAATTTCGCTGCTAACCGGGCTGTTCTTTGGCCTTGCGCCGGCATGGCACGTCGCGCGAACCGATCTGCGCGAAACGCTCAACGAAACTGGCCGCGGCACTTCGGCGGCCGGAGGAAGCCTGCATTTGCGCAACTGGCTTGTAGTTTCGGAGCTTGCTTTAGCAGTACTGCTACTCGTCGGAGCGGGCCTCTTGATTCGCAGTTTTAGCCATCTGCTTGACGTTTCTCCAGGCTTTCAAACGCAACACTTGCTCACGATGGAGCTGTCACTGCCGGAGAAAACTTATCCGGATGGCGCCCCGGTGCAAAAATTCTATACGCAGCTCATGGCAGGCGTAAAAACGGTTCCCGGAATCCAAGCCGCGGGCGCCGTTTCGCAAATGCCACTGACGGATGCTTATACTTCCGGCTCCGTCTTCTTCGAAGACACGTCGATTCCAGATATCCCGAAATTGCAAGAGCTAGGCAATCTTCCGTACATGGAAATCGACCAACGTTCGGCCACACCCGAATATTTTCAAGCCCTGGAGATTCCGCTCGTCCAAGGGCGGGCGCTGAGCGATGCGGATGATGCGAGCGCTGCCCTCGTCGTTGTGGTAGACACTAATTTCGCGCGCCGCTTTTGGCCACATCGGGATGCCATCGGCCAGCGCGTGGCCATCGATACCATACCGAATGTCAAACCCGGCGCGCCGCGTTGGCGCACCATTGTGGGAGTGGTCGGGCACGTGAAGCACTATTCTCTTGACGTCGAAGGCCGCGAACAGATTTACTTCCCGCACAAGCAACCACTTTACGGAGCTTTTGCCCCTCGCGATATGACCCTCGCGGTGCGCACTTCGCTGGACCCCGCCAGCGTGACCAGCGCGATTCGCCAGCAGGTCTTCGCCATTGACAAGGACCTCCCGCTCTACAACATCGCCACAATGGATCAGCTCGTTTCGAATTCCGTAGCTCAGCCGCGCCTGAACCTTTCACTCCTGGTTGCCTTTGCTGTATTGGCGCTTGCGCTCGCGGCGGTTGGTGTGTACGGGGTGATGGCCTATGCCGTGACGCAGCGCACCCAGGAATTCGGCATCCGCATGGCGCTCGGTGCGTCTCCCACGGACGTCTTGAAACAAGTGTTCCTCGAAGGAGGCCGCCTCGCGGCCTTCGGGCTCGGCTTCGGCCTCATCGCCGCGCTCGCACTTACTCGCTTGATGGCCAGCATGCTTTACGGCGTGAAGCCCAACGATCCGTTGAGCCTTGGCGCGGCGGCTGCGCTTCTCGCACTCGTCGCGCTTGCCGCGTGCTACATCCCTGCGCGTCGCGCCACCCGCGTTGACCCTCTCGAAGCCTTGCGCTACGAATAATTCATGGTTCTGCGAACCACAAGCGAACTATGAGAATAGCCGCGACGTGCCCATTTAAAGTAAAGGGTTCGGTGCTATTTTCTGAGAAGCGCTCACCCTTTGCAAAAACCAAAAACCGCAAAGGGTAGGCGACCCAGCTGTTCCTCAATTTATAGTTTGACCAACTGCTCCATGGCCACTCGCGAGGATGTTGCATCTTAATGGCGCACGACCATGTTTCTGCGGTGTACTGAAGCCAACAATCTTTGCGGTGATAACCAAAACGTGACGAAATGAAGATCGTTGCGGCCAGTGCGGCGCTTCAAATGCTTCGGCATAATAAAGACCGGAGCCCACCCTTTGCAAAACCCAAACCCGCAAAGGGTAGGCCACCCAATGCCGATTTATGCTCTATAGTTAAATATAAAGATGATTGTCTGTCGCTTACTAAATAAAATAAGAGTAATAAATCCGCTGCGCCTCCACTCCCTGAATAATTCGCTGCACAAAAGCGCAAACATTTGACCGTGAATAATCAAGCAACCGCCTAAGAACGCGAGCTTTTCAAAATCTGAAAATCTGGCGTATATTACCTGCAATTCGATTTGTTGTTCCAACCGGAGGGATCAATGAACCTATTTGCGCGATTGCCACATTATTTCGGAAGGACGGCGCTGGCCGCCACGGCAGCGATTGGATTCACAATGCTCTGCGCGGCTCCAAATCTGCGCGCTGATCGATATGAAGAGTGCCATCGTCGAATCGCAAAAGCCGATCACAGGCTGCATGAGGCCATCGAGCACCATGGATATCGCAGTGAGCAAACCGAGCACGCGCGCCACAACTTAGCGGAAGCTCGCGAGCATTGCTGGAATACCTATCACCGGTGGTGGGATGAAGACGAGCATCGCTGGCACACCGAGCGCGACTGGCGCGATGAAGATCACGAACACTATCACGAACATCCATAATTACTGGTACGATTACTGGCCGCTTGCGGTTTGCCGAATGGGTGCTGCGCGTCGCTGAGAGCGACATTACCGCGCCAAGGACACCGACGCATAACGCAGCCGCGCCCCAGAGTGCCCCGCTCAGGTAATGTCCGGCCAGTGCGTCGACTGATAGCGAGCCTGGGCCGGTGAACGCGACAGTCAACGCCCCGACACCGAGTAGCAGGGTGCACTCGTAGCCGCCGTTTTGCGCGGAGAAGCCCTGCCTTTGAGCGATATCGGCATTGTTTCTCTCTCATGCAACTTTGGAAATTATACGCGAGTGTGTTACGCAGAACGGAAGGGGTCACATCTCGGGTTCGACCGCCAATCTGACCTGTACGAGGACCTTGATGACACTGCTGATTTGGTGGCTCGGCTATTCTGATTTTTTCGATTCGCGTTGCGCTACGCTAGTCGAACATCGAACTCAATCTTGATTTCGTCCTTCGCCTTGACGCCGGCTTTGCCCGGAGGCGTGAGGCCGAATTCGGTTTGCTTTACGGTGGTGTCGCCGGTGTAGCGGCCATCGCGTAGGGTGACTTGCACCTTGACCGGTCGCGTCTGTCCGCGCAACGTTAAATTTCCGTCTAACGTCCACTGCCCTTGCCCCGTTGAGTCTGCAGCTGTGGACTTGACCACAATCTCGTGATGAGCATCGCTATCCAGCACTTCCGGTCCTAACATGGTCTTTTGCACTTCGGCCCGCTCCTTCTCGGAAGCGTCTTTGTCCGTCACCGGCAATTCCCGCGCGTTAACGTGTATTTCAACGGCAGGGTGAGCACCAGTGTCAGCGGTACCGCTGTGAATCGGCGCGTGAATTTCGTGCTCATGTCCCAATGCTGAGAAGGCGCCCGTTTTGCCAACGTGAATCGTTATCATGGACTTTTGCGTATCGATGTTACGCTGTTGGGCGTTCACGCCGAACACGTATACGAAGCTCATTGCCGCTAGGCCTAACGTTGATCTCATCATTCACCTCAAGAGGGATTTTCCCTGGACGCCCAACTATTAAAATTCTCGCGGTGGGAAGTCCAACCATCTGCTGCGGCGGATACTGGTCGGGCCAGATTTGGTTTTTGCGAGAGCCATAGAGCAACGCGAGCCATGCCTCTATACCGGGCAAGATCGGCGCGACGTTCTTGTTCGAATGGCCGCAACCAGACGGTACCTGCCTTTTTTTGCCGCGTAAGATGTTTCGTGAGCAGCTCCGCGGTGATCAAGGCTTGTGTCATGCCTGTCCCCGTAACAGGATCAACGAACCTGGCGGCGTCCCCAAGTAATACTGCACCAGGCGTAGTACCGCGCCGGGCGTTACCGGAAATAGGTGTCGCACCCATTAGTCTAGTTATTTGGTCTGCACCTTCGAGACGATCGGCCAAAGCAGGAAACGAGCGGCACAAATTAAGAAATTCAGCCGCAGTGTTCCCCCGCAATGTCCCGGCGTTGGCCAATAGAGCTACTGAGATTTCCCGGTTCGGTAGCGGAGTCGCGTATATTTCAATTTTGTTTCCGACGAACACTTCAACCCAGGGCAGTTGAGCTTTTGTATCCGCCAACCGGAAATGAGCACGCACGCCGAAGCGTTCAGGCTTGACGCGGTCGTCCAATCCGAGCTGTTTGCGGATGGTTGATTGTGCTCCATCCGCTGCGACCACAAGCGGAGCGCGGTATTCCTGGCCCGTCACTCGCAGCCCTGTGACCATGCCGCGTTCCTGAATCAGCCCATTCACCCGAAGTCCGGTGTGGACCTGAACACCAGGAGTAATCGCAGCGCATGATATCAATGCTTGGTCGAGCACTCTGCGGCGTTGGCCCAGGCCGGGCGAACGGAATCGAAACGTTTTGTAATCCTTGTGCGCAGTTAATTTTTGACCGAAATAAAAACGAACTCCGTAAAAGGGGCAACCGCCGACAAGTGCATCAAGGCCCCAGCGTTGTAAGACAGCTACACCCCCGGGCATTAGACCTTCGCCACAGGGTTTTTCCCTCGGAAATTGAGACTTTTCGAACAGATGTACGGCGAACCCTCTACGGCCCAGCATAATGGCGAGCGAAGAACCAGCTACACCACCTCCAACGACTAAAACGTCACACATGTAGCTGTCCCCCCGGTCCAGCAAGCCAAATTCAGCTCAAATTAAGGGTATCCTCCCCAGGCCTATCGAAGGTCCTTGCGCCATCTCCAGCTTGTTAGTTGATTGTCAAATGATTGTCGCTGTGCGGCATTTGTGTGCCAGCTCATTTCATTGGCGCTCTTGCCCGACGGATTCCGAGAGATGATGAAGATCAGGAGGTGGATCTCGCTCTTACGTTTTGCCGCTTCCTAATTAGGATGAGAACATTGATAAATGTTTAGCTGTGCGCCGAAGTGGAAGTGTTACCGTTATCGCAATCGAATGCCCCACTCTGTAACGGGACCCGTGGCGTTGAGTGGCATGCTGCTCTTCGCAAGCATGCCTACAGGTTTCGTTTACTCCTCTGCGCGCTCGCAACAGACCAATCCCGCTGCGCCTGTTGTGGTACAACCGGGTGCGCCGGGTAAGCCCAGCAGGACATTGCCGGCGTCGACGAGGGCGACGTTGCCGCCAAAATCGCAAGAGGATGTGCAGTTCATGCAGGGCATGATCATGCATCACTCGCAAGCGGTGGAGATGACGGCGCTGATTCCATCGCATACTGAGAACAAGGAACTGCGGTCGCTGGGCGCACGCATCAGCAGCTCGCAGTCGGACGAAATAAAGTTTATGCGGCGGTGGCTGGCAGCTCGCGGAGAACCAACGTCCATGGCGACCGCAGAAATTCCGGGCATGGATATGTCACGTGAACGGACGGCTCTTATGCCCGGTATGCTTACCCCGGAGCAGATGCAGGCACTGCGGAAGGCCAAGGGCGCCGAGTTCGACCATTTATTTTTGACCGGGATGATTCAGCACCACAACGGCGCGCTGACAATGGTGAAGGATTTATTCGACACTGCGGGCGCGGGGCAGGATGCCGAGCTGTTCAACTTTGCGACAGATGCGGATAATTCGCAACGCGCCGAGATCAAGATTATGCAGAATATGTCGGAGAAAAATTCGTTAGAGAGGAAACCATGAATCGAGTGCCCAGTGTTGTTGCTTTTCGTGTGGTGGCCGCCGCGATTATTTTATGTTTCGGCTTGAGCCGCTTGCAGGCCCAGACGCCCGCAACCCCGCCGCCAGCGCACGAATCCGCGAAGGCGCCAGAGGACAAGGACGCCAAAGCGGACAAAGACGCCAAGGAGGATGAAGACGACAAGGACGATCCTTTTGCTCCGGAGCCCGCTCCCACTCTACTGCCGGGGATGACTGGTTCGGATGCCAATGATCCGCGCGCCAAGCTGACGCCCGGGCTGTATGACGCGGGCGAAACGTCGATGGGTATCAAGCACGTCGTGCTGGTCAAAAAGCCTGATGCCTTTCAACTTGGCGCTACTGACCCCGATGATCCTAAGGTGCAGAAGATGATTGCTCAGCTCGGCATGCGTAAGGCCGCGAAGTTGCCGAAGCCGACGCAATTGGTAATCGCCCAGCTGGCTTTCGCGAACTCGGACCTTGCGTTCCAAAGCAACCACCTGTTCCAAGGCAATTTTTATGGCGTGAACATCTATGACATCTCCAACCCGGCGAGCGCCGCGTTGCTGACTTCGCTGGTCTGTCCGGGTGGGCAGGGTGATGTGTCGGTGTACAAGAACCTGCTGTTCATGTCGGTGGAGATGCCCAATGGACGTCTGGATTGCGGCGTGGAAGGGTTCCCGCCGGGGCCTCCGCCGACCGCCGCAGAGGAAAAAGAAAAAAAACGCCGGCCACCGGCAGCGCAAAAAGAGCGTTTTCGCGGCGTGAGGATTTTCGATATTTCTGACATCAGAAATCCCAAGCAAGTCGCAGCGGTGCAGACGTGCCGGGGATCGCATACACATACGCTGGTTGAAGATCCCAACGACAAAGACAATGTCTATATCTACGTGTCGGGCACATCATTTGTGCGTCAGCCGGAAGAACTGGCCGGATGCTCAGATGAAAAACCGGACAAAGACCCCAATACGGCGCTGTTCCGTATTGACGTGATCAAGGTTCCGGTGGCTGCGCCGCAGGACGCGAAGATAGTGTCGAGCCCTCGGTTATTTATGGATGCTCGAACCGGCGCATTGAACGGACTTAACAATGGTGGCAGCCATGGCAAGGGCAAGGGAACGCCGGCGGACACCGACCAGTGTCACGACATCACGGTGTACTCGGCGATTGGGTTAGCGGCAGGCGCGTGCTCCGGTAACGGAATATTGCTCGACATCAAGGACCCGGTACATCCGAAGCGTGTGGACGCGGTGCACGACCCCAACTATTCGTATTGGCATTCGGCTTCGTTCAATAACGATGGTACGAAAGTCGTGTTTACCGACGAGTGGGGCGGCGGCTTGGGCGCCAGGTGCCGTCAGAATGACCCGAACAAATGGGGCGCGGATGCAATCTTCGGTCTGAAAGACGAGAAGCTCAGTTTCCAGGGCTATTATAAGTTGCCCGCCGCGCAGACCGACACGGAGAACTGTGTCGCGCACAACGGTTCGCTCGTTCCGGTCCCCGGCCGCGATATCGAAGTGCAGGCCTGGTATCAAGGCGGCGTCTCCGTGGTGGACTTCACCGATCCGGAGCGGCCGTTCGAGATTGCCTACTTTGACCGCGGGCCGATTGATCCGAAGATGCTGGTGCTGGGCGGCGAGTGGTCGGCGTATTGGTACAACGGCTACATCTACGGTTCGGAGATTGCGCGCGGTCTGGATGTGTTTGAACTGACGCCGAGCAAGTTTCTGACGCAGAACGAAATCGACGCGGCCAAGACGGTGCGGGTGCCTGCGCTGAATGTGCAAGACCAGAAAAAAATCGAGTGGCCCGCACAGTTGGTGGTCGCGAAGGCCTACGTAGACCAATTGTCGCGTTCGCGAGTCTTGCCGGCCGGCCAAATCTCAGCGCTGCAGAAGGCCATCCAAAGCGCCGAGAGTTCGCGCATGAGCAAGAACAAGCTGGAGAAATTGCAGCGCATGGCGGCGTCAGTCGAAAAGACCGCCGCCACCGCGAAAAATTCGGCCGACGCAACACGGCTACATGCTTTGGCGGAAATCCTGAAGCATCCATCAGCCTAACCAGTTTCCGCGCGAAGCATCCGCGTGCAACCTTCGCGTTAGCGTTTTAGTACAGGTTCTGTTTTGGCGTCAAGAGATGTACCCGAACAACGACAGGGACAGTGCGCCCTGATAGGATATTCATCTAATAACTACACACATGGCGAGAATCACAATCATCGTCGGGCTGGCTGCTCTTGTACTGGTGCTGATCGCGGTTTGGCAGACCGCCGCATGCACAGTCGCGAATGTGGAACTGCGCGACGATCTTCACGACCTTGCTTCACAAGCCCCCGCGCGAATCGGGTTGGTTGACTTCGACACGGATAATGACTTCCGTCACGCGGTCATCCGCAAAGCCGAACAATATGATATTCACCTCCAGCCTGAGCAGATCACAGTGCGCCGCAGCGGGACCCTCAAAGATCCGATCATCTACCTCGCTGCAGACTACAGAGCGCGTGTACGCGTAGCTAGATATTCGTTCAATCTGCACTTTACCCCATCGAGTGCGCAGTGATCTCGAACATCTAACTCTGCAGTGGGAACTTGTTGATACATGAGTTACTCGTTTATCAATCGAGTTCGAGGATGTTCTCAAGCGCGGTGCAGATCAGAAGAAAACCGGGTGGCTCGCACAATTGGTAACGTCCGGTCCGATTACATCGAGTGGTGGTCCATCCCGTGGTCGTCGCTTTTGCCAGCGCCCCAAATCTTCGCCGGATCGGTTTCAAACGGATAAATGTGTACCATCCACCCGGCAAGATGTGACTTGAAATAGCCGCCCGCCGCTCTGCAAGCCTCTTCGGTAGTGATTGAGCCGTTCAGTCCGAACGTTCCATCATCCATGAGCCAGTTGCGCTGTCCGAGCTGCTGTGGAACGCACATGTTGAGATGCACGTGCCATCGTGCGATCGAGAGCGGGACCCGGGCGTTCAGCTGCTCCTCTGTCGTGTCGTAACGCGCCATGTACATGACACCAACAAGCTTGTATCCGGGGCTCGGTCCGTCAATTTTCGTGTAGAGCAGGGCGCGCGGCTGCTCAGGGTCGAAGCGGTCTTTGTCGTCTGAACCCGGGAACTCCAGGATGAAGTGGTACACGTTCTGGCGCTGCTCCGGCATAAAGATGGTGTAGCCATCAGCCTCAGCCTTGCGATAGTCAAGGTACCGGTCTGCCACTTTCTTCGCAGCCGCCACAATGTCGTCTGCGCGCGCTTGATCGCCAGGCTGCAGCGGGCGCAACTTGGTCATGGACATGTGCGGATCCACGTCAGTCGCCGGTCCTGACATGGACTCAGCTCTGCCGTCGCTTTGCGAGACGGCGCCGCACACAACAATTAGAAGGGTTGAAAACACGATCGAGCGAAGCTTATTCATCACGCTATCCTTTTTCGAGCTTACGGCGACAGCTATACGTCACGCCTATCTAAGCTCCAACATTGTTTTCAGTGTATTAAAAAAGCGAATCGTTGAACGTGTGGAATTGTTTGCTTTTGGTAGAAGTTTGTAGAAGCCGGAGAAAAATTTACCAAGCTCTTCAAGGAGTTTTTGAGCAGTGGCGTATAGGGAAAAATCTTTCACATCTGTGACGCCTGTAACGTCGATCACACCAGATCATAAGAAGGGTCTTCAATCAGCGCGTAAAACTCGGAAAAACCCGAAAATGTCCGCGCTTTTGTGGCAGATTCCGAGAAGGAGGGACACGTATTATGGTTGGTGTACCGCCCAGCAAAGCATGGCTTGCTGAAGCAAGGGCGGGATTCGGGGTGGCTCTGAGTGACCCAAAGGTGGCTAGAATCGTTGACATACTTAAGAAAAAGGAAGGCGGAGAAATAACGATTGAGGAGCACAAAGAATTTCTTTTGCTGAATGATGACCTAATCATCGATTATGAGGCCGTCCACGGCAAAAGAATACATCCCGGCGGTGGAATCGTACACGGGTACAAAAAACCCACAAGAGAAGAATTGGTTGCTGCGATTGATCGGTTGTTTGAAGTTCACGCAAAAGAAAATAACCGGTTAAATCAATAACTTTACGCATCCTCGAACTCTCCAATCGAGGAGCCCCGCGCACGCAACACGCGGCCTTCTCACTGCGAATGCTGTGATGCGTATCGCTCGATGAGATCGGCCACCGCTTCGGGCTGATCCTCGACCACGTAGTGCACGGCGCCCCGGATTAACCCGGTCTCGACATGAGCGCATCCGTTTGCGCGGAGACCCTCCGCTATCTTGGGAAGCAATTGTGCAAACGGTGACCCGTCTCCGAAAGTCAAGAGCATCGGCACGTCATTTGGCCCGCCTTGCGCTGCATTGAATTGCGCATTGGTAGGAAACGCGCGGTACATTTCAAAGACCGCGTGAAGCTGTGCAGGGGTGGCATAAGCCTTCACGAAATGATCCACGTCGTTCGGCGTGAATTTGCCAAACTTGAAGAAGTAGCCGAAGTAGTCGGCTTGCCGGCCCGCGCCAAGTTTCTCTGCGAGTCCCGGGACCTCCATAAATCGCACGTGCCACATGGCGGGATGGCCTTGAATCTCGTCCCAGCCCGCAATTCCAGGAAGCGGCACATCGAGGATCATAGCCCCGCGTGTCTCTTGCGGATAATGGCGAACGAAGGCATAGGCCACCATCCCTCCGATGTCGTGACCGACGATATAGACGCGCTCCAATTTGAGAGCCGCAGCGAGCTGATGGACGTCCTCCGCCATATTGGCCGCGTCATAGCCGCCTGGAGTGGCTGTCGAGCCGCCCACACCGCGCAGATCAACCGCGATCACCGTGAACTGTTTCGCCAAACGCGGCATGATTGCGTGATACTCGAACCAGTCTTGAGGAAACCCATGAATCAGGATGACGGCAGGGCCCTTACCTCCGCGAACATAGTGAACTGTGATCCCATGTACCCTCGCGGTCTCGGACGCGAATCCCTCGCCTAACCCTGCCGGCAGTGGACTTATTTTTTCTTGCGCACGCGCTTGAGAAAAAGAGGGAACCCACCCCAGCAGAACGGACAGGCAAAAGAAAATTAGACGGGCAAGACGCGGGTTAATGCGCAGCTGTGTGATGACGCTGGACTCTTGAGTCGCAGTTCCTTCCAACAAATCGTTCACGGGATTTTCTCCTATCTGCACTTTGCCGCCAGGAAGCGAGATCGTAATGCTATCGCAGTCTCAGCCTGACAATGTTGACGCAATATCGCCTGATCACTCATCTGGGGACGCAATCACTGGAGTGGGCCTTGACGATATTAGATTTTTGGCAGAGGCAGATAGTAGAATCCCCGCACCGCGGAATTGTGCGGAGGTACCAGACTGTGCGACCCACAAGGGCCCTGGGCGGCTGATCTCGTCCGGTGTCGATGCAAAGGCCTGAAGAAGCTATTTAAGTCTTTTTCAAAGCAACCCCCTCGCTCAATCGAGTTTACGGATCGTATCGGGCATATCGAACGACAGACCGAAAAGGATATCGACGAGGCCTACAGGCTCCTAGATGTACACCCTGCGCGCTATGCGTACGGCTCTGCCAAAAGCGTTAGAATCTCTGAATGTTCGAGATCACCTCCGACGATATTTCACTGTTGAACGATAAAGACCTCCGTACTCTAGTCGGGCGCCTTTGTGAATCCGAGATGAGAGACCGCGGGCTTTCACCCTCTGCGGTGACTTGGAGCGGCGATCAAAATGCTGCTGATGGCGGCCTCGATGTTCGTGTGGCATTGCCGGACGGTGCCGTTATAGACGGCTTTGTACCACGGCCGGCGACTGGTTTTCAGGTGAAAACCTCCCATATGCCGCGCGCTGAAATTCTCGACGAAATGCAACCCAAAGAGACGCTCAGACCCGTTATTTGCGATCTGGCAAATCGATCCGGCGCATACATCATCGCCAGCTCTACGGGCTCAACATCCGACATGGCTCTCCAAAACCGCCGCGACGCTATGAAGGAAGCCGTAAGAGACCTCCCCAGCGCAGCAGCGCTCACACTAGAGTTCTACGACTGCGGTCGGTTAGCAACCTGGGTGCGACAGCACGCAGAGCTTATCCTGTGGGCGCGCGAAAAAATTGGACGATCGATTTTTGGCTGGTGTCCTTACGGTGCCTGGGCTTATGCCCCTGAAGGTACCGAAGACACATACCTTTTAGACGAACCACTGCTCGCGGATTGCGCAGCCCCTCGCGAAACCGTTTAATGCTCTCACTGGCAGGGAGGGCACCTCACTGGATAGAAGAATTATCCGCGGGCAAACCAACCCGATGTAATAAATCGTTGAATCGCGGATCGCCACGCAAAGACTGATACGCCGGCGATACGCCAAAAAGAACCATACTCCCGGAGTGGTGTTCGTAGGCTTTCTCCAGCCAAAAGAATGCCTGATCGTTCTTTCCGAGTGCAGCGTAGATTGTTCCTAACTCCGTAGCCACGTCATTTTGATTCTTCGCACCCTTCAAAAGATCGCGCAAAATAACTTCAGATTTATGAGGCTCGCCTGCCAATGCGTAGGATCGAGCGAAGGAGGATAGAACCCACGGGTTGTCCTTGCCCGCAGCTAGCGCCTTCTGGAACTCGGCGGTAGCTGCTGGATAATCTTGTTTTCCCACGTACGCGTCGGCAAGATACAGATGCGCCAATGAAAAATTAGGATCGATCTCCAGGGCTCTTTGTGCTTGCTGGACGGCCTTAGCATAATCATTACCGCACTCCAGCAATTGCGCGGTATCGGTCTTAATGATGGGAGACAAGGGGTCTGACTGTTGTGCCCGTAACTCTTCTTCAAGAGCTTGTGAATTCTTTCGTTGGGCCATTAACCATATGGCGTACCACTGGTGAGCCGTCGCATAGTTGGGATTCAGCTGGAGGGCCCGTTTAAATTCCCGCTCGGAGCCCTGCCAATCCCATTCATATTGCATCATCACAAATGCCAAGGAGGTGTGAGCCTCAGCGAGAGAATCATCTAGCTGAAGCGCATTAAGCGCAGCCGCTTTGGCTTTTGGCATGGCTTCATCGCGTGGTACTTCTACGTTGGCAAGGGAACCCAATAGCGCATAGGTATCCGCAAGTCCCGCGTACGCCTGGGCGTATTTCGGGTTACGAGCGATGGCCTGTTGAAAGTATCGTATAGCTTTCAAATATCCGTCTGCGGTGCGTTTGTTCCAGAAATAGCGGCCCTTGAGATACAACTCATATGTCTCGGGATCGACGGCAAGCCTGTTATTCAAGCGCGCATGCTCTTCGGGGGTCAATTTCAATACGATCTCTTGCGCAATGGCGCCGGCCACCTCACTCTGGAGAGCCAGAATGTCGCGCATGTTGCTGTCATAATCCTTGGCCCACAGATGGGTCCGGTCTTTCACTTGAATCAGTTGCGCCGAAATGCGGACTCGATCGCCTGCGCGGCGCACGCTACCTTCCAAAACATAATCTACGCCCAGCCCCCGGCCGATTTGCTGCATATCTTCGTGAGTATTTTTGTACTTCATGGCGGAGGATCGGGCGATCACTCCTAGACGCTTCAGATCAGCGCTTCCTAGCTGCGTGATCATTTCTTCAGTCAACCCATCGCTGAAAAAATCCTGGTCGGTATCGCCGCTCAAGTTCAAGAAGGGAAGAATGGCGAGCATAACTTTCCCTCCGGTAGGACTGGCGCGAGTCACAAAGTGCTGACGGGCAAAATTGCCAGCCAGAACCGCGAGTGCTACAAGAGTTGCTGCGGCAACCAGGAAATGAGCCGGTCTCCAACGCACTGAAACAGGTTCTTTTTTGGGGGGATCTGCTCTCGGACTCGGCTCCTCGCGTATCTCCTCTCTTACGGGTGCGATGAAACGATAGCCGCGGCGCGCGTGCGTCTCGATGAATCGTGGACTTTCTGCCGAGTCTCCCAGTGCTTCCCGGATTTTGTTGATGCTGGTGTTGAGCCCTTGATCGAAGTCAACGAAAGTGCCCTCGGGCCAGAGTTCTTGGCGCAGTTCCTCCCGGCTTACTACTTCTCCGGGATGCTGTACTAAGAAAGCCAGAACCTGAAGAGGCTGTCCGTGCAGCTTCACTGTCAAGCCATTCTTGTGGAGATCACCTTCCCGCAGATCCAACTCACACGGTCCGAAGCGAACAATTCGAGGGGAGTGGGAGACACGTGCCATTCTGGAGCCTCGACAAGGCGGGAATTTGGACGGAAGCGTAGCATCCTGACCGCGGAACAGTCAAAGCCCTTTTACTTGGCTGTAGATGCTCCAAGATAATGTCACCCCTTAACTGCAACGAGACTTTGTCACCCTGTGAGGATGGTGACAATGAGTCAGAAGGAGTTTCAACGGGTGAAAGTGATTGAGAATGCAGTGGGCGGGAGG
>Ga0185299_10001091_pt1 | contig 59081 bp, 58 predicted proteins | sample PaiPotPPA55metaG_FD_128002 | JGI IMG/M metagenome (GOLD analysis project Ga0185299, IMG submission 128002) | Iron sulfur acid spring bacterial and archeal communities from Banff, Canada, to study Microbial Dark Matter (Phase II) - Paint Pots PPA... ... | reverse complement strand
CCTGTCTGTAGGCCGGCCCGTGGGAACCACTCGTACTCCGCAGGGATCGGGAGATGTTCCAAAGGCTTGCTATCCCCCTGTGCCCCAGTGACAATGAAGTCTTCGTCGACGCCACCAAATGCTGAGGTGTTTGTGATCTTGAGATCACCTGCATCGCCCGTGATATCGATCTGCACGCCGGAACCGCTCAGCTTGCCGCCCTCGATATGGATCGAAAACAAACCACCATCCGCAAGAGTTCCATGCATCAACAGTTCGTCTGGCGATGTCGTCTGGATCTTTTCTCCTGTCTCCTTAATGGTAACCTCTGGAAACTGATTGGCCGTGAGCGCCGAGAAGCTGGACGGCTTTCCCACCACTGAGAAGAGGACTGGAAAGAAGTGTCCGCCGAAGATCGCTACGACGCTCATGAAGTTCTCGATCGGCAAACTCCAACGGACGGCATTCGCCCGGATCTCGCCGAACATATTCACACTCACGTGCATCCGAGCAGAACGAACCTTGCCTACATAACCCTGCGCGACAAGATCATGAACATACCGAAATGCCGGTGCAAACTGTCGCTGCAGGCCAATCTGGGTTTTCACTCCGGCAGCATCTGCGAGCGTCGCCAACTCGGCAGATTTGGCCGCAATCGGCGTAAGCGGCCACTCGCAGTAAACGTCCTTGCCTGCAGTGATGGCTGCGCGGATACCCTCCTCATGTTGCTGAGAGGTGGTCAGCACCAGGACCTGGTCAACCAATAGGTCCCTCACCAACGCATCCAAACTCTCGGCTACGTGAGGAATGCCATACTCTGTAGCGGCCGCCATCGCCGCTTCCTTGCGTTGGCTGTAGATAGCTACGATCTCGTACTCCGGCAAAAGCCTCAGCACCCGGACATGTCCGAACAAGGCCCAATTGCCAACACCGATCAATCCCAGACGAATTTTCTTTTGATCCTTCATACCTTCCTCCCTATGCGTGTCACTTGGCTTGGCGACACCCCTTCGCCTACAGCCATGACGATCTTCCCGCGAGTGTGCCCGGTTGCAATTAACTCGTGAGCGCGTCGGGCCTCAGCCAGCGGGAACACATTTTCGACGACCGGTTTTACATGCCCTGAATCGACCAGTTTCGCAATTTCTTCCAACTGCTCGGAAGTAGCCTCAACCCCGAGCATTTCAGCACGCACGCCATATTTGGCCGCCAGTTCAGCCGGTGGTGGTGCGACAATGGAGACCAAAATTCCGCCTTTGTTCAGCACTTTCCAAGAGCGTTCTTGCGTGTCACCGCCAACCGTATCAAACACTACCTCCACATCTCGGACGACTTCGTCAAAGCGCGTGGTTCCGTAGTCGATAGGTTCGTCAGTTCCAAGCTCGCGCAGAAGAGCCTGATTTTTCGCCGAAGCGGTCCCAATAACCTGCGCGCCTTTCCATTTAGCGAATTGCACAGCAAAGCTTCCCACCCCTCCGGATGCGCCGTGAATCAGGATCCTTTGACCTGCAGCCAGCTGCGCCTTTTCGAACAATGCCTGCCAGGCCGTTAATGCGGCCAAGGGGATGGCGGCGGCTTTTATATGGTCAACCGATTTCGGCTTAAGCGCCGCTTCTGTCTCGGTCACGATGGCATACTCTGCATACGTGCCATCGCGGTTGGTCCGAGCATAGACTTCATCGCCCTGCTTGAACTTGGTGACACCCGAGCCTATTGCTTCGACAACCCCGGAAGCATCCCAGCCAAGAATAAAAGGCAGCGTATGCGGGAACAAGCCCTTCAGGTAGCCCGCCCGGGTCTTCCAGTCCAAAGGATTGACCGACGCTGCCTGGACTTTAATTAGCAACTCCCCAGCGGCGGGTGTCGGAACTACCACATCTTCGTAACGGAGTACTCCCGGGCCCCCGTATTCGTGAATTCTGATTGCTTTCATGCACCCACTATCGGGCGGCGCCCTGGCCGCTGAACAAGACTATGTTTCTTGCCTGAGCATAACTTGTAGGCATAGTTCTAGGATTGCTTAAACAATCCTGGGATAGCGGATATGAGGAGTTCAGGAGCCGGGGTCGAAGCCGCTCCTCGGCGATCATGTGGCGTCGCTAGTCGCGGAGCGTGCCTAACTCCTGAACTCCTGCAACTCCTCGAACTCCTCTATTTAAGTTTTCCCGTGGAACTCCGGCATCTTCGATACTTCGTCTCCGTGGCCGAGACCGAAAACGTCTCGCGCGCCGCGTTAAAATTACACATCTCGCAACCGGCGTTGAGCCGGCAGATTCGTGATCTGGAGGATGAGATTGGTGTGCGGTTGCTAGAGCGCACCGCCAAATCAGTGAGCCTGACTCAGGCGGGGCGAGTTTTCCTGCCCGAAGCTCGCGCAGTGCTGCAGCGGGCAGACCAAGCGATAAAAAAAGCGCAAGCGGTTGCTGGTGCGGACACCGAGCTCCACGTCGGTTATTCGCCTACGCCTAGCGCCCGGTTGTTACCGGTCATACTGCGGGCTTATCAGCGCGCGATGCCGGACGTGCGCGTCCGGTTACACGACTGGAGAAATGACGAAAACCTGGCCGGCCTACGCCAGGGCCGGTTACATCTTGCATTTGTGTTCCTACTCCCAAGAAAATCTGCACTCGTGAACCTGCGCTTCGAAGCACTAACTCAAGAATCTGCTCGCCTGGCGGTCTCGCCGAAACACCCGTTTACCCACCGTGATACGGTGTCCTTAGCGGACGCGGCTCGTGAACCGTTTGTCGCCTACAGCCGCGAAGAATATCCCGATTACTATCGGCGTTTGATCGCCGTTTTTGCTAAGGTCAAAACTAAGCTCCGGATCGTCGAGGAGCATGACGGTTTTACCAGCCTCATACCGGCCATTGAGGCTGGCAGAGGAGTTGCACTGGTTTCGGAGTCGTTCATTTACTCGGCTGGCAAGCGAGTAAAGCTTCTGCGCCTAACTCCTGAACCGAAACCGGAAATTTTCGGCATGGCCGCACCTCTCGGCCCGCTTTCTACTGCCGCAGAGAAGTTCTGGCAATGCGCCAAACGAGCGGCGCTGGCAATATCGTGATGGTTGGTTTGTAAAACGGAGATCTCAGCGATCGTGCTCGTCGTGCTCGAAAGTCACGGGTGCAGCAACGGATGAGACTCATGGGACTGATGAGACTAATGGGGTGGCTTCGATTTTGCGGACAGGTGTCAAAGCTGGGTTTCTGTCCCGAAGGGACAACAGGACTGAGCCTGGGGTTTTAACCCCGGGTACCGAAAAGTAGAAGAACCCGCCCTGAAGGGGCGGCAGGATCGTTGTAGTACGCTTGTACGGTTTTCCAAAACACGCCTGCACGAAAAACCTGGCGCCCCTTCAGGGCGCATCGTTGTGTGGGTGCGGTCCTGGGGTTAAAACCCCAGGCTTAGTCCTATTGCTCCTTCGGAGCATGACACTAACCCTAAGTAGCAACTTTCAACTCGGTCCAACCCACCGGCATCTGGATGACGAGCTTATTTCCACGGGACTGATGAGAGAGAGAGCCCTCGATTGATGATGCCCGCTCTAAACCCAGCAAGTGAATTTCTTCTGATTCGCGGACGGATGGAAGTCCGCCTGCGGCGAAGCGGCGAATCACGATCTGGCCATTTCTGACTTCACCGAGTACACGAGTGATTCTATGTTCGCCAAAGCCGTCTCCTTCGTCTTCGTAAAGAATGCCCTCTACTTTTGAATTGGGGTTGATATGCCATTCAATATGTTTCCAATTCGCACTGGTAGTATGGCTTGCGCTACTGGTGAGAACGACTAACCCGCCACTGCGAACATAGGTCACTACTTGATTGAGAGAAGCTTCTAAAGGGCCGGTTTGCGCCCCTTTTTTCGGCAGCTGGCATGCGGATAGATTCGGATATTCGAGCCATTCGCTCGGTGGTAAATAAACGCTGCGGCGACTCGCGTTGGCGCGCGTGATCGGCGCCACCAGAATGTCCTCCCCAAAGAGAAAGGCGTCATCGCTCAAAAGGCTTTCTTCGTCTGCTTCGGCGTAAGCCAAGGGACGTATTGCCGGATGGCCAGTCTGTGAAGCCTCATACATGAGTGTGCTTTGTAAAGATCAAGTAACGCGTTCAGTGCAGCAGCTTCGCTGCCCGAGGTCCAGTAGGAGAATATCTCCAGTGCTGCTTTGGGAGCGGCAGCCACTGGATGAGCCATCATTGGAGAAGAAGAAAAAGGGGGAAACAGACGAGGCTTTTGGATGACATAAATAACCCAGGATTATTTAGGAGTTGCTTGGCTAACGGTATCGATAACGGGAGGAGACGAGGACAGATTTTGTTCTTAACGAGTGAATCTAAGAATTAAGCGGTCGCCGGACGATTAGACGCGGGCCGGCGCTACCGATAAGCGGTGGAACAGACTTTCGGCAGGCAGGCTTCGCGCTTGCATTTTCAAGAGTGCGGAAAGTCTATTTTAACGACTAACTGCTCAACAAGCGGAGATGTCATGGCCTTAGTCGCTTCCATCTTTGCCGATCGCATTTTGCGGGCAGACTTCCAAGGCGGATTCTGCAGCCGCTAACTCGCTTTCAGTCTGAGGCTGCTTGCCGAAGAAAACGTGCGACTCATCGTCGCTCAGAAGTAAGAGCGGATTTTCAGTATCCGGGCCGGCTTCGTCAAGGCAACGCAGACAGGGCAAACAGGAACTATCAATGTACCAAGGCCCAGGGACGTTTGCATCCAAGCGGAGGTCTTTAGTGGCCATAGATTCTTGGGAGGGAGAGCTAGGGGGATTTTCTTTGTGACGAAACGAAATGCTGCAAGAGGCTAACTTCAATTCAGAAGCTACTTTGTCCGAATACCTGGAAGTCTGTCGATGGAGAGTGAGTTATGCTGGATCTTATAGTCGGCGAGCTTCTCCTCACCGTTTCGCTCGTTGAAGGTCCGCAATTGCTTCCGATGCTGCTTGAATTCCATTACGGGAACGCCAAACCCACACGAATCTGAAATTCTATCGAGGTGGACTTTAATAAATGAACGAATCCCAACCTCAGAATCGAATAACGGTTTGAGCCCCTCGAAATCGGGATTGTCTTTTTCGATGATTTCACCGCTCCCATGAAATCGCATGATCATGGGCGCTCCCTCAAAGGCGCACATCATCGCAATAATGCGTTTATTCTCGCGAATGTGAGCAATCGTTTCGACGCCGCTGCCGATCAAGTCGAGGTAAACCAGGGTTTTGTTGTCCAGGACGCGGATCGAGTAACCATCTTTGGGAGAACAATTGATATGGCCATTTGGATCAAGTGGAGCCGTCGCCACGAAAAAGACCCTCTGCAGGCCAATCCACCTCTTAATCCGTTCGTCGATTTCTTGGTAGATCTTGCCCATAGCATGTAAATCTGTGATCGATAACGGGAACGATACCGCGACAGTAATTCGGGGAGCAATAGCTGTCAATGACCAACCGCGAATGGACACGAATTGACGCGAAAATAGGATAGGTGCTGAAGGGGCGGCAGAAATTCGTTGAGGATCTCGTTCGGCATCCAGCGCGGAAAACGCTTCTCTACCGCCACCTTCAGGGCGGGTTCCCTTTTTATCCGTACCCGGGGTTAAAACCCCGGGCTGAGTCCTGTAGTCCCTTCGGGACAAAATCCGTATTCTCGGGACAAAAATCGATTTGAACACCTGCCCGCAAAATCGAAGCCACCCCAGTGGCGTGTCTCTCAGCCCTATTCGATGCCAAGCTCATTCAGAAGCTCTTCCAAGAAAGTTCGATTCTGTCTTGCCACGATCGTTGGATCGAGAGGTGTCGTGTCTTGTTCTATGACCAGCCAGTCATTGTAACCCTGATCCCTAAGCTGCTCGAGCACTCGCCGAAGATCGAGATTTCCCTTTCCCAGTGGTAAAAAAACAAATGCCTTGAGTGCGTCCGCCAGGTTCGACCGGCGGGCTCGGGCCTCCTTGAGAACCTGCCCGTCAACGTCTTTTAGATGGGCGTGTCGGACTCGAGACCCGTATTTAGCTAAAAGCCGAAAAACATCCGCGCCCCCATAAACAAGATGCCCGCAATCGAAGCACCAGCCGACATAGTCGGGATTGGTTTCCTCGAGCAATCGGGCTGTTTCCGCTTCAGTCTCCACGTAGGAACCGACGTGATTGTGAAACACCAATTTGATGCCTTCTTCCCGAAGGAGCTTTCCAATTTCGTTGAGGCCGCTCGTGAGGTTTCGCCATTCATGGCTTTTCAGTTCGGAAGCAGGATCAACTCGCCCTGATTGAGACAGCCTAGACTGATCTCCACTGTCTGCGGCGATCAATATCTGGCCGCCAAGCGACTTGAAAAACCGTCCGAGTCCAATCGCGCGTTCGATCTCGGCTTCGAGCTTGTCAGGGTTGCGAAGCTCGAGGCCAACAAAACCTCCTAAAAGCTCTAGCTGGCGTTCATTGAGATCAGTGAGCATACGATTGACCTCGCTAGGCATATTCATCCCCCATTCGGTTGCTGAATACCCGGCGGCGACCATGAGATCGAGGATCTTAGGATAGGGGACCCATTCTCTGAAATCTGGAGCATCTGCATTATTCCAATTAACGGGAGCGGTGGCGAGCTTCATAGAACGGGAATTCTTAACGGAAAATAGCACTTACGGTATCGATAACGTTATCGTAATCTACAACCGGGACAACTGATTTAATGGCTCTGCCAATCGCTTAATCTTTGTTTTCGAGGAGCTTTTGTCGTCCTCGTCTTAGTGCCCGACTTTGCGTGCACAGCATTGGCTGGTTTTCGCGGGGCTGATCGGATTTCAGGAAGTTCGCCGCTGGAAAGAAAGGCTTTCGAGGACGAGGACGATTTGCTTGCGGTTGCGGCTCGCCGCCCCCTCAGGCTATTCGTTTCGTCACGAGATCCAGGACAAACGAATCGGCCAGCCTGGGTGTCTCGGTACCGGACTCACCGGAACGTAAGACGCAGAAGAATTCTCCGGTTAGTTTGTGCCTATTAAGATCAATCGTGACTCGGGTAAAGCCAAAATCGGTGTCGTTGTAAGCGACGACCTTGGCCGACTCGCCCTCCGGCAAATCTAGGCCGGCAGGTAATACTAGATCCAATGGAGGTGGTTTCCGTTCTAGTAGGGTCTTTGTACACGTCTCAAACAAGGGTTCGATCGGCGGATGACCGCCGCTCCCGATGATTAAATGAGGGATCTGCCTTCCGTCAGTCTGCTGGTAGGTGATCCGCTGATAAAGATGCGCATGGGCCGATAACACCAGATCCGGATACAGGTTAGCTTCTCGATAGGCTTGCTGAAGAATAACGGCAAGCGGTTTGACCGCTCCACGCCGCGGGGTCGGCCCTAGATTCGGATCCCCACGCTCCCGGAAGTTAGCCGTTCCCGAATACGGAGGATAATGGAGTCCTAATACCAGAGCTTTGGGCTCCTCGTTCTGTCTGATTTTGATGTCGGACAAGGTCTTGACCAGCCAACGGTATTGCGGGTGATCGTCGCTCATCGGGTCGTCGAGTTGACCACCGTTGATGTCGTTGGTGTAAAGCCCGATGAATGATGCCACTGGCGTCTCCAGCCGCCAATATGGGTATGGCTGGCACATCGCTTTCCGATGGTCCGTCTTATTGTCAGGACTTAAGCCGCGATGTGGATCGCAGAAATTCTGCACAAAATGAGCGATCGCAGATTTGTTATCATGACCGGAAGCTTTACCGTCGTGGTTCCCGGGGATCGCAAAGATATCCCGTTGATACGCCGCGTACTGGGCATAGAACTGAGCGTTGTAGATCGTGGCTTGATCCTTGGCAGCTGGGTTCGACGGATCCTCGTCCTTGTACGAGATATCGCCGAGATGATACAAAAACGAAGCCGTGGTTGCGTCTGGGGCACCCCCATAGATACCCGGTTGGCCGATCTGGGCTGCCATCGCTGCCGCCACCCTTCTTCCAGGTTCCTGGTTCAGATAGTATCCAGAGCAACCGAGCGAATGAAAGCTCATGACACCGCGTTGTTTGACGCCGTGAGATTCATCCGCACTGACCTCCTTTAATCGAAGGCAGAGTAAATCATCCGGTGGTTTCGTCAGAAGCGGTATCCAAACTCCATGCTCCACACACGGCGGGTAAGTGACTGAGGTTGAGTTACTGTCATTCACGGCGCTATTCATTACGTTTTTAGGACTTCTGCTACCGCTAGGGAAGAACCCCCGGTGTGGTCATCTGACGTCTTAGGGGCAGGATAGATAACGGTGCGCAGACCTCTGACCATGTTGAATCCTCCATGCCCTTCCTGTTTAGTCAAACCTATACGACACCGATTCTATTCGCTGCGCTCACGCCAGAAATTGTTCTAAGACTACAGTCATAAAATAGATTTTGTGGGTCTTTACTCTCATGCCGCGATCGCTGGACATTAAGAGTAATTGTTACCAACAATTAAGGGGGGCCGTCTTCGTGACGTTCGCGCTCTTCTGTGTAATCCTCTCTTCGCGCTTGTGGCGCACCTCAGGCCTTTCGTTGCCATGCATTAAGGACCCTTTTTGCGTTTTTTGTGCCTTCCGCCTTCGCCAAGCCTATGGCGCGACAGGTTTTTGCGGCTATTCTATTTCCTCCTAGGCTTTGAAGTACCCTGGGCCATCGATATCGGAAATGAGAGCGGGTCCCGCTGGTTGCAAACCCAAGATTGGCGGCATACTTGAGCCTGAAGTTTGGTCTCTCTCCGCGAGCGAGTGCTGAGGCGGCGCAGAAGCTCCTCGGCCAGGTTCTGCACCCGCGGTTTCCGCGCGCTCTCTTTGGTGTCGACCCCCTGATGGAGGGTTTTGACGAGAAGGGCCTTTCGCCAGGATTTGACCTCAAACCGATTCGCAAGGCGGTAGCGGACGTGTTGGACTCCATCGGTCGTAAGACGTCAAGAAAAGCCTAAGTCTTTGGAAAGTGGCTAGATTGTCGATGTCTTAGCCACTCACCAGGCGCTTCGCGTTCGGCGTTCGGCGTTCGGCGTTCGGCGTTCGGCGTTCGGCGTTCGGCGTTCGGCGTTCGTGCTCGAACGTTGTTGGTTGCAGAAGATGCGTGTCAACCCAAATAGAAGCGCCTTCCTGGAATTGCACCCCGCAACCGCGGGGTTGAGAGTGCTTTCTCTGGTTCAACTCTCGAAATAATTCATCCGCTCGAGATCAGCAATCATTCCCGGGCCAGTGGGGTGCCAGCCGAGTCGTTTCTGGGTTTGGGCGCTAGAAGCTGGAGCATCGCGACCCACAAACATTGCCAGCCATCCGAAGTGAGTAGCGGCTTCCTCCGGAGACATCGAGACGACTGGGATTTTCAAACCCTTTCCAATGACTTCCGCGATGTCACGGAGCGGCACTCCTTCTTCAGCGACCGCGTGGTACTTGGCTCCAGGGGCCTGCTTCTCCAGCGCCAACCGGTAGAGCAGCGCGGTATCGGCGACGTGTGCGGCCGGCCAGCGGTTGAGTCCTTCGCCCACATACGGCGAAACGCCTTTCTCACGGGCCATAGCGACGGCGTACGTGATGAGGCCTTGTTTGACCTGATCGTGGACCTGGGGAAGTCGGACCACCGAGACGTTGACACCCTGCGCCGCGACCGCAGCTGCGGCTTCTTCCGAAGCTGCACGTGGAATCACGGATGAGCTGATAACTGCATTATCTTCCGACGCAGGTTGACCGGGCACAGTGTTCGCCAGCCCGGTGCCTGAGGTGACAATAAACGGTCGATCGGAGCCGGCCAGGACGGAGCCGATGGCCTCAATGACCTGCCGGTCAGTCTCACAATTTGCGACGAATTTCGAAAAGTCGTGGCTGAATGCGTCGTGGTTGAAGGCGAGGTGGATCACACCTCCGGCAGCGGCCGCTCCGCTGCGCAGACTTTCCAAATCGTCAAGTGAACCGCGATGCACCTTGGCACCCGCGGCGGCCAGCGACTTGGCGCCGGCATCGGAGCGAGCCAAACCGAGGACTTGATGTCCCGCTTTCAGTAATTCCTGAACGACAACAGAACCGATAAAGCCAGTAGCGCCGGTAACAAAAACACGCATAAAAAAACCTCCAGGTTAATGTTTGAGATGCGGCTATTTTGGCTTAACCGGTATTCTAGTAAAGTAGTGTCGTTATACTGGTATAATCATTAATAGGATAAGTATGCCGGGAACAAATGGTAATCAGCTTGGAACCTATCTGAGAGATCGCCGCGCCAAACTCGATCCGGCAGCGCTCGGTTTTCCGGTGACCCGCCGGCGAACGCCCGGGCTGCGGCGCGAAGAAGTAGCACAACGCGCTCATGTCAGCGCCACATGGTACACCTGGCTTGAGCAGGGACGCGGCGGTTCGCCCTCGGCTGAGGTGCTGGACCGTATCGCTCGGGCTTTGATGTTGACCAACGTTGAGCGTGAGCATCTTTTCTTCATCGCGTTGGGGCATCCGCCGGAGGTCCGCTATCGAGCGGAGGAAGGTATTTCGCCGCGGATCCAGCGTGTGCTGGATGCATGGGAGTTCAGTCCAGCCTTTGTGAAAACCGTTACGTGGGATCTCGTCGCGTGGAATCGGGCTGCATCGGCGCTCTTTGGCTATGAGGCACTCGCCTCCGAACAGCGCAATATCTTGCGCCGGGTATTCTTTGATCCGCAGTTCCGCGCCGTGCAGCTCGACTGGCAAAGCGTCGCGCGGTATGCAGTAGCGGCATTCCGTGCAGACACGGCGCGAGCGGGCGCTTCGGCAAATGTTCAAGAGTTGGTCGATGAACTCCGCCGGTTAAGCCCGGAATTTGAGATCATGTGGCTTGAAAACGATGTTCGCACCCATGGCGGAGGCACAAAGCATTTGCGACATCCGGTGGCGGGAATGCTCGCGCTGGAATACTCGGCGTTTTCTATCGATGGACGCCCTGACCTGAGCTTGGTCGTTTATAATCCGGCCACACCGGAAGATGTGAACAAGATCTGCGCCCTCCTACGCTCGGCTAGCCGAGCTCCGAAGGGCTAACTTCGGACTAATAAAATCCTGGTCCAGAACTTAACGGTTTATTGGAAGTTGCTCCAAACGAGCCTTCAATATTTTACAATCGAAGTACCAATTTGAGGTTATTCTATGCGTTCGATGGAGGGACGAAGTATCAAGAGTACGGAAACTCGACCTTACCTGGCTTCGCATCAGCGTGGGGAGGCTACTGCTTTTTGGCGGTCCTCACTTCTCTCCGGAGTTGGTTTTTTTAAGGCTAGTTTCCCCGCCGCGCATGTCTTCAGCCGTCACACGCACGACGAGTATGCCATAGCGGTCGTCGAGCGAGGCGCCCCGACTTTTGCCTGCCGAGGGGCGGCACGCGTAGCGCCTCCCGGCTCCTTCTTGCTGATCAATCCCGATGAGCCTCACGAAGGACGTTCCGAGAACGATCGGAGCTATCGAATGATGTACATCGATCCTAAGAGGCTGTCACGGCTGCTCGACCACGACAGCGCCGGTTTACGATCCCCGCATCTTCCACTCTTCCGTTCGCCCGTCGTCGAAGACCCGAGCTTGGCTGCCGAGTACCTGAGACTGCATCGTGCTTTGGAAACTGAGTCGTTAGGCGCCTTAGAGGCGGAGAGCCGAATGTTAGCCTTCCTGACGGTTCTGGTAGGCCGTCATGCGGACGGTCGTATCGGTGCTACAGATAATCGCCATACGCCGCTCGTTCGATCGATTCGGCAATATTTGGAGGCTCACTTTCATGAGGATCCTTCTCTTTCAGACCTGTCCAAGCTGACTGGAATGGGGCGTTTTGCGATCATCCGCCAATTTAGCCGCGAGGTAGGATTGCCACCGCATGGTTATCTAACGCAGGTGCGCTTGCGGGAGGCTCGCCGCCAACTTCTGGCGGGGAGATCGCCGGCCTTAGTGGCTGCGGAAGTCGGATTCGTCGACCAAAGCCATCTTATCAAGCGGTTTCGGAGCGCGTTTGGCATAACCCCCGGCCAGTATGTTGCCGCTAACTCTTGATCTAGCGACTGTCAGCGCTTGCCTAAACGCGCAGTCGCCATCCGAACGTTGGGATGGCGACTGCGTCTTTAGTCCTGTCTAACCAATCGCTTCGGGCCTTTCTCACGTGTGGGCATACCTTTGGGCGTAGCTGGATCCGGCAGCCGCCGGACCGCTACCGGTTAGCCTGGCACTACGAGTCCAATGCGGTCGGCCGTTGCTTTCGCAACCAGGCTTTAGCGGAATCGGCCATCACAACCAGGGCAGCGCCCATCATAATAGCATCCTTGATTACCAGCCGTCCGGCCCCGCTCAAGAACGGAAAGCCGTGGTTGACGTCGCCGAGCGGAGGCACCCAGCACGCCGGCGTTGTGACGAGAAAGGAGAGCGTTACCAGCGACATCACGAACACCAAGAATCCACCTAGCGCGGCAACCTGCGGAAGCCATGGGTGGAGACAGAGCATCAACGCGTACAGCACGATCACTGCACCGAGGCCGTAAGCGAAAGCGTACGTGTGGTTTTTCTCGTTCCATTCAACGTTGGCCGGCACGAGGGTTCCCTCAGGGTTCATGTGCGCTTTGTAGTGGCCGGGATCCGAGTAGAAGAAGCTCATGAGCGGGCTGTTCGCGACGAAAGGCACGATGCCCTGGGCCTCGTATTTGAAGGCCTTCAGACCGCCGATCCAGAGAAGGACGACGATGAGGCCGGTCCGGGCCACTACGATGCCGACGCGATCCGCCCGGGCCGCGATTTCGAAGATGCGCGTGATCGGGTGAGGCATGGTTTTGAGAGTGGGCTCAACTTGGGTGATAGTTCGGTTCATAGGTGTCGATGTTGATTTGCGATGTCGAAAAATATTCGAAATAGTTCTTTCATGGAATGGATGGACACCACGGATACATGGACGAAAACGCCCGGGCCGTTCCGAATACTTGTGAGATGGATTTGAAATCCGGAAGCCAGGTCACCCCTTTGACATTGCTCGATCCGCGTGAAGGCCGTATCGCGTTTCAGTTGCAGAATTTCACGCTTGCTGCCGGATCTGTGTTCAGCGAACGATCTAACTATTACAACATTCGGTGGATCAAGATTGGATCTGGCGCCTGGGATTTGGATCTAGCGACCTTCTCCTTTTCTTCGCCGGCCCTCCTCTTCGCGGCTCCTTATCAGGATGTGCTCTTGAGAAGTCAGGAACCGATCACCGGCGTCTGTATTCGTTTTCATGCGGAGTTTCTTTGCATCGAAACGCACCATGAAGCGGTCGGATGCAACGGTGTTCTGTTTAACAATGTTTACGGAGTGCCCTTGGCCCGTTTAGCGCCGGATGACGAGCCGGTTTTCGATGCAATCGTCGAGCAAATGCAGGCGGAATTAGGCTTGGGCGCTCTTGCTACCTCAGAGATACTGGTCTCGTATTTGAAAATCTTCTTGATCAAAGCAACTCGTCTGAAAATAAGCCAGGACGCCTGCGCTACAGAGAGTCTCGCGCCCCGCATACCGCCGATACTCGATCGGTTGAAAGCGTTGATCGAGCAACACTACCGGTCGAAGCATCGTCCCGCTGACTATGCAAAAATGGTAGGAATGAATCCCCGAGCACTCGGCAAGCTAAGCCGGACGTACTTTCGCAAAACCCTGACCGACCTCATTCGGGAAAGGGTCTTAAAACACGCAAAATGGCAGTTGCTTCATACTTTGCGACCCGTAAAAGAGGTCGCTTACGAGGTCGGATTCAATGATGAATTCTATTTCAGTCGTCTTTTCAAATGTTCCACCGGGTGTTCGCCGCAATTCTATCGAGAATACGAAACAGAGGTTCGCGGCGGTAAAAATCTATTGCCGGTAGATAAAATGAAATCGAATAGCGAAAGCGCCACGTAATCTAATTGAAGGATGAAACCAATGGACACTGCTTTAGCTCAAGCTGCTCGGAACGTTGTGGAGAATTGCCTCGGCATCAAAGCCGGCGAGATCGTTGCTATCGTAACTGACAGCGCTGATCCCGGCCGAATCGAGATTGCGCGCGCTTTTTGGGAAGAGGCGCGAGGCAAAGGGGCTGAGGTGATTCTCGCTGAGATGCTGCCGCGCAAGAACAGCGGTGAGGAACCGCCGGCACCGATCGCGCAGCTCATGGCAGAAAGTAATGTCGTTCTTTGTCCAACCACCAAGTCGCTTTCGCATACCCAAGCGCGTCGGAACGCTTCTGGCCGCGGGGCACGGATCGCTAGCCTTCCAACCATAACCAAAGAAATGGTCATCCGCTGTCTGACGGCCGATTACGGAAGCATTGCTGTTCTAACGGAACGGGTTGCCGAAAAGCTAAGCGGAGGCTCAAAGTTCAAGGTGGAGAGTGAGCTCGGCACCAGCCTTGAACTGGAACGCCAAGGTCGGACCGTGGGTGCCGACACCGGCCTATTGACCCAAAGGGGAGATTTTGGCAACCTGCCAGCGGGTGAGGCTTTCTTCGCACCCATGGAAGGCTCGGCGAATGGCAAGATCGTCTTTGATGGGTCGGTAGCCGATCTCGGGAAATTGGCAGAACCGATCGAACTACAGGTCGAACACGGTATTGCGCGGATCATCTCAACCTCCGCGGCGGCGCAGGAGCTTGAGCGTTACCTATCTGCGCATGGGCCCGACGCCTATAACATCGCCGAATTGGGAGTTGGCACGAACGATCGGGCAATCGTCTCAGGTCATACTCTGGAAGACGAAAAAGTCTTAGGTACGGTGCACATCGCTCTCGGCAACAACGCGGGGATGGGCGGCACGGTAAGCGTACCCATTCATCTGGACGGAGTCATCCGGAACGCCACTCTCTACGTCGATGGCGAACTGCTGCTGGATAAAGGTACGCTTGTAGTTAGCCCAGAACCGGATTCGCGGTAAACCAGTCCCGGTGTCTAGGATCGAAGCACGAGGACTACTTGGCAGATAGGTCGACAAGTAGATGTCCGTTGCTAGATGTGTTAAGAGGAAGAACGGGAAGATCGCGCTTAGCAGGGCCCTCAGTCACCTTCCCTTCCTCAGTAAACTTTGAGCCATGGCAGTTACACACAAAGCTATGATCTGCCTGCGCTTTCAGCTTGCAGACTCGATGGGTACAAAAAGAGGATAGTGCTACCAGCTTTCCATTCGCGCGGACTAGGAAAAAGCCCAGATCACGGAATTTGTCGTATATGCCGTCGGAAGAGTAAAGGCTAGCCGGCCCCGCATCGATCAAGCGACCTTTGGGTGTGGCGGCGTACGACTCTTGAACCATTGCCAGTCCGGCCGTCATCAGAGCTAAGAAGCGCCTTCTGCCGATTTCGGTTTCACTACTATTTAGCTCTCCGTCCATCGTGCCTCAATACTCGAAGACTAAACTGGTGACAATTCCCCAATGCAGATCTTGGCGAGCATTGTTATCGATCGGGAAGACGTACCCGATGCCCAAACGCGGTTGAACTTTACCGATGGTCTTTAGGTTGAAGCGGACGGCCGCATTTCCTTCAAGGGACGTATCACCCTTCTGATCATGATTGAGCGCGGTTTCTCCGATTAACTCAAAAACCGGAATCACTTGTAAGACGCCGGGAATCGGGAGCTGTTCGTGTGAGATCTGGTATCCGAAAACAAAGCCGTATTCGAACGTCTGGAGTCCACCATCTTCGCCCGGTCCTAGTAATATTGAGTACCCCAGAATCGATTGTAGTGTGAAATGGTCACCCAGCCGCAAGTCGTTGAACACTTTCGGAACAAGTTCTCCGTTCTTGCTGAGCGTAGAATTGGTTGGAATTCCTCCCTCGAAGGCTACGCCGAATGTGGAATCAACAAAGCCGTTGTCCGAGACATACTGGTATACTGGAGTCCGCGCTCCCAAATCAATGTTATTGAACCCTTGTTGTCGCTGTCCATCGACGTGATCCCATTGGTAGGGGACTTCGACTTCTAACGTCAGTACACCAAAACCCTTCTCGATCTCGGCAGTAACTAGATCGGAGTGCTGACTGCCGATCTTTGTGTGGAATAAATCGAGCCTGGCTTCATTGTCCTCGAGATCTGAGTCATCGACAAGGAACGGTTCCGGAAAGACACCTTGGCCGTATTGGCTGCGGCTATCGAGCAAATCGAAAAGCCCATAACGAGTGCTGGGGACCTCAGTTATAGACTCATTGACAGCTTGTCCCGCCAGAGCCGACTTCGGCCCAGGCCATAAGAGGCAAAACGCTAGAACTGGGAGAACTGGAAAGAGCAGGCGAGAGAAGGTCAAGGGCGGTGGCGATGGAGGAAAGTGGATCACGCCTAAATGAGAATGATTCTCATGTGCATGTCAAGTTGCCTTTCTGAATTCTGCCGGATCAACGTGTTACCGCCTGGGCCGGATATTCTTACGCGCCTTCAGCGCTCCTCGGGCGCCATCCATGGAGGCAAATCACCGGCTTTCGCAAGACGGGGCAGCGAATGGATAGGCGGCGTTGCGATTCTATCGCTTTTGCGTTCGCGGGCAGGTCATTCCCGCCAGGCACGTTGGCGTTCTTGACGTTTCTAAATATCTGCGAAGTGGGTTAGGTCATGTTGACCGCATGATCGCGTCGGATGTTTTTTTTGCCTATCGGTCGAGAGGACAAACCCACCGAACGGGAGACAGGACTTAAAGTTTTCCAGGTTACCAAATCGGCCTCGGCTGCGAGGATGGCGTCTGTTACCGGTAGATTTAGCTCCAGATAGAGCTGTACCAGAGCCATGAGTATTCCGAGGTATCCGACCTGAGCGAGTTCACTAATCGTCGTATCCATTACACAGAAACCGTTTTTGTTTCAGATCTAATAACAGAATGTGTGCCAGATCCTGGATCAACGCTGTTGGTGCAGTTCTGCCAGGGGCTGAGGCAGCGAAGGGCTCAGGCAGCAGTTGTACGATTTCTCGAACTTACGGATTCAATTTTCCTGACGGCTGGGATTTTGGAACCTTATTTCACGCGATCAGGCGATCCTGATGCGAAATTCATCGGCAAATATGGGTATCGAAGCCTTCACTATCCCTTTCTCGCAACCTGCGGTGGACGATCTCCGTGATCGATTGCGGCGAACGCGATGGCCGGATGAAATCCCAGGAGCAAACTGGGAGTACGGGGTGGACTTAAAGTTTCTGCAGCAGATCTGCGAATACTGGAGAGATCGTTTCGATTGGGAGGCGCAGGTCGAAAAATTCTCGACGTTCCATCATTATCGGTACTCGTCAGAAAATCTTAGCATCCACTTCATCCATGAGCGGGGCAAAGGCCCGGCGCCGATCCCGTTGATCCTGACCCATGGCTGGCCCGGATCATTTCTTGAGATGATGCGCATCATTCCGTTGCTGACTGATCCGGCCAGCTATGAAGGGAGCTCCTCAGATGCGTTTGATGTCGTGATTCCGTCGTTACCCGGCTACGGGTTTTCCGACCGGCCAGCCGGACCCGGTATGAATGTGTTTCGCATCGCTGAGTTGTGGAAGGGTCTTATGAAGGAACTGGGATATAACCGTTTTGCTGCCCAGGGAGGAGACCTGGGTGCCGCGGTGAGCACAGCGCTTGGATTGCGCCATCCTGATCGGATCATTGCCCTTCATTTGAACTATGTTCCCGGTTCTTACCGGCCGTTTCTGGAGCCAGCCGCAAAACTCACTTCAGCGGAAGAAGAGTTCTTTAAGGTGGCAGGCCGGTGGGCCGATGAACGCGGGGCTTACGCCCATGTCCAGAGAACGCGACCGCAAACGGTGGCTTACGGGTTGAATGATTCGCCGACGGGTTTGGCTGCCTGGATTCTGGAAAAGTTCCGTGAGTGGTCTGATTGCGATGGTGACGTTTACCGCAGATTCACGCCGGACGAACTGTTAGCGAATGTAACGCTCTACTGGATGACGGAGACGATTCACTCTTCGTGCCGTTTGTATTTCGAGGGCAGGCAAGCGCCGTTGCAGTTCGGAGAAGGGGAATTCGTCCATGCGCCGACTGCTATCGCCCATTTTCCCAAAGAACTGCCTTTCCCTCCTCGGGTCTGGGTCGAGCGTGGGTATAACGTGCAGCGTTGGACGGAAATGCCTCGCGGCGGCCATTTCGCGGCCGCAGAAGAACCGGAGCTCCTGGCCGAAGATCTTCGCGCATTCTTTCGCCTCTTTCGGTGAGGTTGTGGCCATGCCGCGGCTGGCGCTAGTGTCGGCCCCGGCGTTGAGTCGCGGAGTCTTTTCTCGTTCCTCGTCCTCGTCGTCCTCGTCCTCGAGGGTTTGTGGCCCAGCGTGTGGATCCGCCCATTGCTGCGCCTTACGGTCAAATCGAGTGTCGTTCGCGACGTTCGGCTTTGGTAGCACGATCCCTTTCGAGGACGAGGACGATTTTTTTCGCGGCCCTGCTGCTATTCTCGAGGGCGACCACCCTTCCTGAGCAAAGGGCGCCGATATTTTTTAGTGTCGACCTGTGGCCGCTGACGCGATTGTGATCGACGAAATAGTAGCGACAGGCGGCAACGATGAAGGAAACAACGGATCACCCCCAGGAAATTAGCGAGGGAGGCCAGCCGCCTGCGCTTCCGGCGGGCTATCACGGTCACGATCGCTGGTTGCTGTTATTAGCGGCGCTGATCGGTGTAGTTGGAGGGCTAGCTACGGTTGTTTTCCATGAGGGCATGGCATTCACTGAAAGTTTGGCGACCGGTCATCCTGGTAGCTTGGTAAACGCGGCTAACGATCTGGCACCATGGCGTCGCGCCGTCACCCCGGCTCTGGGCGGCCTGGCGGCTGGTGTGATCCTGTGGTGGGCAAGACGCGTCGCCAAGGGCAAAAAACAACCCGATTACCTCGAAGCGATCGCGATTGGAGACGGCCGACAGGACGTCCGAGGAACCCTGCTGCGGAGCGCGTCGTCGCTTTGCACCATCGCTTCTGGTGGCTCGATTGGCCGGGAAGGTGCGATGGTGCAATTGGCGGCAGCTACCGGTTCCTGGATCGGCCAACTGAGTCGATTACAGGGCGACCAATTACGGCTACTGCTCGCCTGTGGCGCCGCGGCCGGTTTTGCTTCGGCCTACGACGCGGCGATATCAGGAGCAATTTTCATCGCCGAAGTGGTCTACGGCACCTTGGTTATACGCCGGCTAGGACCGCTGATGGTGGCTTCAGTCACAGCCAATGTAACCGTCCATCAAGTGCTCGGTTATGAACCGGTTTACGATATTCCTCCACTGCACGTGGTTTCGCTTTGGGAGTTGCCATTGTTCTTATTGTTGGGGGCACTGCTTGGCGCCCTAGCTCCGCCGTTTATGGAATTGTTAGATGGAGCGCGCCGGTTAGCGCAGCGGCTTCCGTTGAGCCTTCCACTGAGGCTCGCGCTAGGAGGGCTAGTGGTGGGTATAATCTCGGTTTGGCGTCCCGAGGTATGGGGCAACGGTTACAGCGTGGTCAATGGAGTGCTGCATACGCCTTGGCCGGTCTTGCTGGTGTTGTCGGTGTTAGTCGCTAAGGTCATCGCCACGGGCGCTACTTCGGGCTCGGGGGCAGTCGGCGGTGTGTTTACTCCAACCATCTTCGTTGGCGCCATGCTCGGTCTGCTGGCGGGCGACGCTTTCCATTCGGTCTGGGCCGGCTCATCATTGCCCACCGTTTATGCCGTGGTCGGGATGGGAACATTCCTGGCTGCGACCACGCATGCACCCCTGATGTCTTTCTTAATCATCTTCGAGATGACCTTGGAATATCAATTGGTGCCGGCGTTGATGCTGGCTTGTCTTACTGCCTACCATGTTTCCCGTGCGATCCGGAGCAAGTCAATCTATCACGAAGTCTTGCATCGCGGGACCGCCATCGAAGAAGAATCGCCTGTGGCCCCCGGGCAGGCACCGGTTTGAGAATTGAAATAAATCGCTTCATACACCGCCGTTAGTTGATTGTATTTTGGAGGGAAAAGGGAAATGCTCGAGTTCGAACGGCAGTCGAGTTAAAACCAGAGTTCGTGAGCGCGAGTTCAGCAGAGAACAAAGTGAAAGACTCGCCGGTCGATTCACCCGAAGAGCCGGCGTTCAAACGAATTCTGGTGCCGACAGATTTTTCTGAAAGTGCCGAGCAAGCGCTTAACTACGCAGTTCGGCTGAGCAAACCGTATCGGGCAGAAATCGTGGTGCTGCATGTTTTCCATCTGAGAGAGTATCTGGCGCTCTTATCAGAACAGGCGCAGATCGATTCGGCGACGGCGAATGAAGTCTTGGAATCCGCGAAAAGCCGGGCGGCGCACAACCTCGAAGAGATGGTGCGTCGCCAGAGAGACAAAGGATTAGCATTGGTTCCTAGTCTTCGGATTGGTGTACCCTTCGAAGAGATTATCAGTTATGCGGCCGAACAGGGGATCGACCTCATCGTCATGCCGACTCACGGGCGGACCGGGCTAGCCCATTTTTTTCTGGGTAGCACCGCTGAACGCGTGATTTCGCACTCGGGCTGTCCGGTACTAGTCGTGAAGACGCGACCGGCCGTGGATGACCACGTGTGAATGTTAGGCCCGGCGGCCACCGGGTTCCCTGAGTCCGTTGCCCGCAGAGCGAGTTTTTGAGGCGCTTTCGCCTGCTTAAAGCATTGGAAACTGCAGTGAAAGCTCCTGACGACTGAGCGCATCGCGTTGAAAACCAGCTCCGGCGTGTTGCCATCCCGATCCAGAAGTTCAAGAACGATGCGCTCGCTGTGTCCGGACGATAGCTCGTAGCTCACCTCACTGGCGCATTACCTGTGCACGGCGGTTTGAGCGGGTACATCCGTATGATATCTTCTATTCGCCAGTAATGAGGAAAGACATCCGGAAAGACGACGGCGCCAAATGGAAGATATCTGACGATCGCCTTCCGCCGATGTTCATCGGAGATGACCCGGCGCTTGATTTCCTTAACTCGATTGGGACGCCAGTCGATACGGTGGTCGAATGGATTCCCAACGGAGAATATCTGTTGGAGTGGCTTGTGCAGGCCAAGCTCATCGATCCCGGTCAAGCGGATGCTATTCGAACAAATGCATTTCCGGGAGAACTAGACGAAGTAGCTGCCCAAGCGCACGCCCTGCGCGAGTGGTTCCGTGGTTTCGTTCTGACCCACATGGGTCGTCCTCTGACTGCGAAAACTCTCAATTTGCTGGAACCATTAAACAAGGTACTCGAGCGTGATGAAGGTTATGGAGCGATCGTACCGCGGTCCGCCAAGTCTACTAACCGCCGGCGGGCGTCATCGGGACTAGAGTGGCGACCCTTGCGGCGCTGGAGTACCCCCAATGCTTTGCTTCTGCCGATCGCTGAAGCGATGGCGCAACTGGTCTGTTCTGAAGATTTCTCGCTAGTTAAAGCCTGCGAAGGCAAAGCCTGCACTTTTCTGTTCCTCGATAAGACCCGCGGACGCGCTCGGCGTTGGTGCAGCATGGCAGTCTGTGGGAACCGGGCGAAGCAAGCCGCTCATCGCCAACGCTCCGCACGCCAACTCAAGAAGCGCTGAAGCCGGATCGGGTTGTCGCTTGCGTACGGATCGGATCTTGATCCATTTGGCTAACTGTAATGATTGCGCTAAGTCATCTGTTGGCTCTTTTGTTGGCGTTGCTCGGTCTGCGGTTGGCCCGTCGTTATGTAAAGAAGAGGCTCGCCACCGCCCATATCCATTGTCCAACTCAATTGGCCGCTAAGGGGCAATACGAAGCACCGCCTCGAGGCTGGGTGGCAGTGTATCTGGTCGTTCAGTTGATGATTCCTCGTCTGCTATTGCTTTCGTTTAGCATCGGACTGTATCTGATTCTGATTTATGATTTTGGGCTTCGATCGACTTTTTCGACCTGGTTCAGCAAACCGGGTTGGGAATGGAAATTGCCGGTTATCTTAGCTATCGGCGTTTTGATTAATTTGATTACAACGTTCGGCCGGCTTCGTAGCCGGAGACTGCGTGAGGAAGCCCTTAAGGATCTCGAACACTCCCATGCGATTCTCATTCTGACCGGTGCACAAGCGTTGGAGGCGCTTTTACCACTTTTGTTTGTCTTCCTCATAATCCCGATGCTCGGGCTTCCCGGCCATGTCCAGAGCCTAATTGAGCGTTGTACCTTGGTGCTCGTCATTGTGCTAGTCGGGGTTAATACGGTGAGAACGTTGGAGTTGGTTGAGGCTAAGATCGCCAATCGAGCAAAGTTAAGGTACGGGGGCGAAGAACGCCAAGTTCGCGCGGCCGAAACCCAGTATTCGGTCTTACACCGAATACTGAATGTGCTGGTCGTTTTAGCTACATTGGGCGCTGCCTTCATGGTTTTTGATCAGGTCCGCACATTTGGCGCCAGTCTCCTCACTTCGGCCGGAATCGTCGGATTGGTAGCGGGAGTGGCGGCTCAGCGGACATTACAAAACGTATTTGCTGGCTTACAGCTCGCGATCACTCAACCGATCGCTCTCGGGGACGTGGTCGAGGTGGAGAACGTAGTCGGAACCATAGAGGAAATTACCTTCAGCTTCGTTTCAGTCAGACTACGAGATCTTCGTCGCTTGATCTTGCCAGTTACCTATTTCCTGGAAAAGCCATTCACCAATTGGACCCGCACCTCGGCCGAATCGGTCGCCTCTTTTTCCTTGATTCTATCGTTGGACGCCTCGCTGGCGTCGATACGCAAGCAGGTCGAAACCATCGTGCGCGCAAATCCGCTATCCGAGGGCGGCAAATCTGAAGTTATGATCAGCGAATTAGGGGAATCATCCATGGTGGTTCGGATTACCGTAGGCGGCGCTGATCCTGAGATCGCCTTCCAGCTCAAGTCGCAGCTACAGGAACACTTATTGGAGTATCTTAATCGCTTCAAGAAGGGCTCCCTTATTGGTGCGGTTCCAGATCTGAAACCTGCAACCGAGTCCCCAGAAACAAGAAATCTAGCGAACTCGGAACCAACCGTCATTGGACGATAGGTTCGGCAGGAGACTCATTGGCGGAAGCCGGCGGAGTCTCGTCATTCTGTTTTTGTCCTCTGGCCGTTCGTGAGTACGAAACTTCGTGCCGCTGGCGCCGGCGCGCTTTGACGGAATTTCGTAAGTACGAATGGTCGTACAGGCATGGCGACACCCGCGGTCGATGGGCAACTACCTGATAAAAAGGGCGCCGAAGCTTTGGGGATCGAGTTTGGCACGCCAGCTGTTATGTGGTTCGCTGTTGACACAACGGCAATAACCGGACTAAGTACAATGGAGAGGTTATTGAAGAGATGGACGGTGGCGACAGGTGGGGATGCGACGGATGAGTGACCCTTAGCAGAAAACGGACTAGCGCCCTTTATCGAGTTCGAACGGAATGAGAAAGAAAAAGCAAATGACCACGTACAACTATGCCGAAGTGAATGGTTACAAAATGTTTTACCGCGAAGCCGGCGACCGGAGTGCTCCGACCATGGTACTACTACATGGTTTCCCGAGTTCTTCTCACATGTATCGGGACTTGATCCCTAAGCTGGCTGATCAGCTTCACGTGATTGCGCCGGACTACATCGGTTTTGGATATAGCGATGCGCCCAAGGCGGGTGACTTTAGTTACACTTTCGACAATTTGGCGGCCCACGTAGAAGCGCTGTTGTTAGGTGTCATTGGCTTAAAGAAGTTCAGCATTTACGTGCAGGATTATGGGGCGCCGGTTGGGTACAGAATAGCCGCGAGACATCCGGAGGCGATTGAGGCGATTGTGGTACAAAACGGCAACGCCTACGTCGAAGGAATCGGCAGCGGCTTCGACGCGATGAAGCCGTTCTGGGCCAAACGTAATGCCGAGACGGAGAAACCGGTTCGGGCGCTCCTTACCTTGGAGACAACTACCTTTCAGTACACCCACGGCGCCAAGAATAGAAAACAGATTAGTCCTGACAATTGGACGTTTGACCAAATCTTCTTAGACCGCCCTGGAAATGCCGCAGTCCAGCTGGACTTACTTTACGATTATCAATCGAATCTCGGCCACTATGACAGATGGCACGAGTATTTCCGCAAAAACCAGCCTCCTATGCTCATCTTGTGGGGGAAAAACGATCCGTTCTTCACGGTCGAAGGCGCCCAAGCGTATCAGCGAGACCTGTCAAAGGCCGAGTTGATCTTACTAGATACCGGACATTTCGCTTTGGAAGAAGAAGGCGACTTCATAGCACAGCGTATCAAGGACTTCTTGGAGTGAACGATGGGAATAAACACCGGAGGTGAGGACTCCACCGTTTAACTAAGAGAAAGGTCAAAGGATATGAATCCATTTGCTAAGAACGCTACCGTGGTTCTCGTCCATGGAGCCTGGGCGGATGGCGGCAGTTGGAATTTGGTCGTTCTCCCATTGCTGCGTGAGGGTCTGAAAGTGGTGTGCGCGCCGATCCCGCTTACCTCGCTATCGGACGATATTGCCGCACTGGATCGCGTTCTCGAGAGGATGGAAGGTCCAGTTCTGGTTGCCGGACACGCTTACGCGGGAGCGGTCATCGCTGGAGCAAAGGAGGAGCGAGTTAAATCGCTCGTGTATGTCGCGGCTCTCGCTCCCGATGAGGGCGAAACTGTCGCTCAAGTATTCTATCGCGAAGAACCTCATCCACAGGCTCCCCATCTGCAGCCTGACGCCCATGGTTTGATTTGGATGCCCGACGAAGGCTTTCAAAACGCCTTCGCGCAGAACGCTTCGAAGGATCAGAAGGCGATCAGTGCGGCTGGGCAACGGCCGATTTCTGTCCGTTGCATTCAAGAGCCGGGGCCGAGACCCGCCTGGAGATCTAAGCCCTCCTGGTTCCTGATCGCGACGGAAGACCGTATGATCAGCCCAAAGACGCAGCAGTTCATGGCCGAGCGAATGGCAGCCAAGGCTCGCGTTCGGGCAGTCGATCATACTCCGCTACTGACGGCGCCCGAAGTGGTGGTGGAAATTATCTGCGAGGCGGCTGGCGAAACGCTTACATCTTAGCCGGTGTCCGAAGATGGAAAATCCACGGATCTCAAATTCGGATTCTTGGGGTTAGTCGTGACTGAATTGTTAGTTAGTGAAAATAGAGGATAGGCAAACATGAAACCGTCAGTTGCTATTGTCACGGGTGCGAGCCAGGGAATTGGAGGCGCCACAGCGCTTCGCCTGGCGAAGGATTTCTCTGGGGTGGTTCTTGCTGCCCGCAATGGGGAAGCGCTCCAGGAAGTTGCGGGTGAGGTTAAGAAGAACGGAGCTGACCCGTTGACCGCCGCGCTGGATTTACGGAACCAAAGAGTCAGCTGAGAACTTGGTGAACCAAACGCAGATTTAATGGCTTTTCTGGTCTCCCCGGCGGCCAAATGGTTGACTGGCACTTCCGTGCGAATAGATGGTGGGGAAATCAAAGGGATCTAGAGAGGGGGGGTGGAGTAGTGGAGTGATGGAGTGATGGAGTGATGGAGTGATGGTTTGCCAATCCCGTAACGAACCTATTTTAACTGAACAATCACTATCGAATAATATGGCAAAAATTTCTGCAGAAACATCGGGTAAGAATGGTGAGCCCGAAGCATTTGATCTCGTGATCTTGGGGAGTGGGGCAGGGGGAAAATTAGCGGCGTGGACTTATGGTAAACAAGGAAAGCGGGTCGCTGTCATTGAGCGCAAATACATCGGTGGAGCGTGTCCTAACATCGCTTGTCTGCCTAGCAAGAATATCATTCACAGTGCCAAGGTCGCCTCCTACTTGGAGAGGGCTAAAGAGTTTGGGATCGATTTGAAAGGTTTTGCGATCGACATGTCCGGCGTGCGCGAGCGCAAACGTAAAATGGTTTCAGCATTGGTTGACGTTCATCTCGAGCATTACCGAGCGAGTGGAACTGATCTCATTATCGGTTCGGGACGATTCATCGGCCCGAGAACTCTGGAGGTTACGCTGTCCGACGGAACCACTCGTCAAGTTCGAGGGACCAATGTGATGATTGATACCGGTACGCATGCCGCTGTCGAACCAATCCCAGGTCTGGCGGAGGCGCAGCCCCTCACCCATGTCGAAGCCCTTGAGCTGGGCGAAATCCCGGAGCATCTCCTGGTGCTCGGTGGCGGCTATGTGGGAATGGAATTGTCTCAGGCAATGCGCCGATTCGGTAGCAAGGTGTCGATCATCGAACACCACGATCGATTGGTGCATCACGAAGACGACGATGTAACGGATGCTTTGCGAAGCCTGTTCGAGGATGAAGGGATCGAGTTGGTCATGAATACTCGGATCAAACGGGTATCCGGGAAATCGGGCGGGTTAGTAAACATCGTTTTAGAGCAAAAGGGAGCGGAGAAAACGCTAACTGGCACTCACTTGCTGGTCGCTGCCGGTCGGGTTCCAAATACCAAGGATATCGGGTTGGACGTGGCCGGGGTGCAACTGACAGACGATGGCTATGTGAAGGTTAATGAGCGGCTGGAGACAACAGCCCCCGGGGTTTGGGCCGTCGGCGACGTAGCCGGCAGTCCCAAGTTCACGCACATCAGTGTTGACGATTTCCGGGTGGTCCTGGCGAATATCGCCGGCGGTAAAAGTGTGACGACTAACCGGCAAGTGCCGTCCTGTCTGTTCACCGACCCGGAGCTGGCTCATGTCGGTCTCACTGAGAAAGAAGCCCAGGCTAGGGGCATTCCCTACCGGTTGTTCAAGATCCCCATGGCGGATGCGGTGCTGCGGGTGCACACGCTCTCCGAAACCCGAGGATTCCTTAAGGCTCTGGTGGAAACTAAGAGCGATCGTGTTATCGGCTTCACCGGTTTCGGTCTCGGCGCGGGAGAGATCATGGCCTCAGTCCAGATCGCCATGATTGCCGGGCTGCCTTATACCGCGCTAGCTGACGCCATTATCGCTCACCCAACTCTGGCGGAAGGAATTGGTCCGTTGTTCGGGTCCGCACCTTCGGTCGTAGAGCCTTAGAATTTCTCGCGCGCCTTTGGAGGGGAGCCGCTTTATAGCTTGGCAGGTCTGTGAGTGGTTTAGCAGGCGGCTCCCGGAAATGATCCAGCGTATAATCGCGTCGTGGCCGAACGCTCGGACGAAGAGTCGATTTGAAAGCTTTCCTGGATGGATGCGACGCGTTGGGTTATTCGCGGGAGCCGCCTGTTAAACAACCGATAGACCTGCCAAGCTATAAAGCGGCTCCCCTCCAGAGAGGGGCGCGGCCGGAATGTATCATTTGTCATTTGTCATCGGCCCGGGCTAAGAGACGTTAATTGACCGTTAGCCACCGTATGGGGAACCTTTCCGAACGGATCTTGATTAGGACCGCTAACCCCGCGGACTCCGAGGCGGTGACCGCGTTGCTCGCGGCCAGCTTAGCGCTTCCTATGAAAGTGAGCTGCTTGGTCGAGGCTTGCCGCATTTCACCAAGGCCAATCCAACCTTACTTTCCTGCGGCACTTACTACGTGGCGGAGAGAGAAACCGGCGATCTTGTGGGTTGCGGAGGCTGGACCACAGCGGAGCCAGGAACCGGAAACGTCACTGAAGGGGAAGCGCACATTCGTCATTTTGGAACGCATCCAGATTGGACCCGGCAAGGAATTGGCAGCGCCCTTCTTGCTCATTGCATCAGTCATGCCCGGTCATTCGGGATACGGAAACTAAACTGCTTCTCGTCTTTGAATGCGGAGCCCTTCTATCGGGCGGCAGGTTTCGAGACGGTTCGGCCGATAGATTTGCCATTGGCTCCGAGCCTGGCATTTCCTGCTGTATTGATGCGTCTGCAAATTGCATAACGAACCGAGGGATTAACGGCCGCCGAGCAATCTGGACTTTTTTCTTGAACCCAATCCCTGGCATCTGCGATGCTGGCGGCAGTTGTGATCGTTCACGGACCCGGATGTCCGTGAGACCCCCCAAATAATCAAAAGGATTTGCTTATGTTACGTTGTCCGGTTGTTTCGCGACACTTCTCTCTCTGTCGCGCATTGGGATTCGTAGCAGCCATGGAACTGGCTGCCAGTAGCTTGGTAGTCTCGGTATTCGCCGAGAACAATGCGGTTTCCCAGACGCCGCAAATGGGATGGAGCAGTTGGAGCTTTGTGCGCAGCGGACCCACGGAAGCGATCATCAAGGCTCAGGCTCTGGCCATGCATCAGAATCTGCAGTCCAGTGGATTCCAATATGTTAATCTCGACGATTTCTGGTACCTCGATCCCCGGGTCACGGTCGACGCGTACGGTCGATGGGTTCCTGATCCCACAAAATTCCCCGACGGAATGGCAGCCCTGGGCGCGTATGTTCACGGCCTCGGATTAAAATTCGGAATGTACGTCACGCCTGGTATTCCGGTTGCCGCCGTTAATAGCAACACGCCGATCGAAGGCACCAATCATTTTGCGAAAGACATCGCCGATATTTCCCAATACGAGGCCAATTACAATTTTGGGAACGTAAATTACTATATTGATTTCACGAAGCCGGGAGCACAGGCGTTCATTGACTCCTGGGCCAAACTATTCGCTTCCTGGGGTGTAGATTATATCAAAATCGATGGGGTAGGAACATCGGATGTTCCGGATGTGATTGCCTGGTCGGAGGCCTTAAAAAAGAGTGGACGAAAGATACATCTGGCTCTTTCTAACAGTCTCAACCTGAGCGCGGCGCGAACCTGGGAAGATTACGCAAACAGTTGGCGTATCTCCGGCGATGTCGAGTACTACCATAGTTCGGTTTATCCGTTAACGAGTTGGAGCAACGTCCTCAACCATTTCCATTCCATGTCACAGTGGACGGCGTTTTCTGGCCCGGGTGGTTGGCCAGATCCCGATTCGTTGGAGATCGGAAACGGGGCATTGGACGGAACAAATTCGGATGGCAGCAACTTTACGCCAGATCAACGGAAAACGTTGCTTAGCTGGTGGTGCGTTACGGCGGCGCCCCTCATACTGGGAACCGATCTGACCGCTAACTCTGACTCGTACGATTATTCTCTTCTCCAGAATACCGAGGTGATCGCCATTGATCAGGCCGGGGTGCAAGCAGCTCCCATTGTGGACTATTTGAATAACGATTCGAGTGGGAGCGAGTCGGAAACTTGGCGGGCGAAGGAAGCCGACAACAGTTTCACTGTGTTAGTCACCAATCCGTCGGCAAACACGCAAACCGGAACCACCCCATGGTCGGTGTTTGGCATTCCGGGACCAGTCGTGGTCCGAGACCTTTGGATTGGCGCTAATCTGATCGGAACGCCGAATAAGAACGGCGGATACCAGATTCCCGATCCGTTGCCTTTCAACCTGACAGCATATCAGAGCCGGCTTTTAAAAGTAACGCCGATGGTTCCCGTGACGCAATATTTGGTGAACGGGCCGAATTCAACTTTGCTCGGTTCAGCTGCCTACGGACAGGCCAATACCTGCAGCGACGGAACCAAGGCCGGCTATATTGGTAATGGGGGATCGGTGGTATTCGGGAATGTTTATGCCGCCAAGGCCGGTACGTATAACCTGACGATTCTGTACTTCACCGATCCGGACCGACCCGGCACAATCAGTGTTAACAGTGCGGCGCCAGTGACGGTGACGTTTCCTAGCACCGGCTCATTTTCGACGCTTGGCGCCATCACGCAGCCGGTCGGGCTCAACGCCGGAAACAATACGATCACGATTTCTGCGCCGGGTAGTTCATTTGGGCCTGATATCGACTCGATAACGGTCGAAGCGACCACGACCCAGTATCTCGCAGATGCGGCACAGTTTACCGGCAAAGATATCGCCATCGTTGCCTCACCTGAGGGCACTGACGGGAAGAAACTCACCATCGGCCAGGGAGGCCGTTACGCCGTCACCTTTGATGTCTCCGTCGTGAACGCGGGAGTTCACTCAGTGTCAATCTTGTACCTCTCCGGTTCACCGGCCTCGGCAAATGTGAAAGCCAATTCCTCGAAAACAGAGGTAGTGAATTTCCCTTCAACCAGCGGCAACCCCGGGGATTCGACCGTGGTCGGAGTGGCCAATGTAAATTTGGAGCTCCTGGCGGGTTCGAATACGATTACGATTTCATCCAAGTCCGGCGAGACGGCTCCGGACCTCGATTCAATCATTGTAGTCGAATAATCTGATCGGCGGCCGATTTCCGGCGACAGGAAATACGTCCCGGCACAGACAAGATGTGCCGGGAAGTTTTCGAGGCGCCAGCCAACGCGCCTGGACGCTGGATTTGTTGGGCTCAGCTCCCCATCGTCAGAACAACGCGAAAGCGCACCTTGCCGCTGTGCATCTGTTCGTAGGCCTCTGCCACGCGGCTAAGAGGAAATTTCTCGATCATGGGATGGACGTCGCTCAAGGCGCTGAATTTCAACGTATCTTGCGAGTCCCGGGCGGTCCCAGAATACCAGCCCGAGACTTGCCGGCGGCCCATTATCAACGGGAACACGCCCACCGTGAGCGGATCGTTTGGCGCAGCCGGAATCAAGAGATTGCCGTTTATGCCCAGTCCGCCAACCACATCGGAGATCGCCTTCGCGCTCGGAGCTGTCGCTAGAATCACTCGCGCGCCGCCGAGCTTCTGCAATTCAGCCACCGTATCAACGGCAGCCGAATCGATGTAATGATGGGCGCCGAGCACCTTTGCGAGGGGCGCTTTGTCTGCGCCCCGGCCCAGGGCAACGGTTTCGAACCCCATCTTGCGAGCGTATTGCACCCCAAGATGTCCGAGGCCGCCAATCCCTTGTACGGCGACGACGTCACCGGGACGCGCGCCCGAGTTGCGCAAGGCATTGAAAACCGTCACCCCTGCGCACATGAATGGCCCGGCTTCTTCTGCTGGTACCTGGTTAGGAATAGCCGCGAGTGCTTCCGCCGGTGCGATTACGTATTCGGCGTAACCGCCGTCATAATCGATACCTGTCACCTTACGGTTAGCACACATAGCGAAGTCGCCGCGGCGACATTCGTCACACACGAAATCATGGCCACCATGCCAGCCGACGCCAACCCGATCTCCTGGTTTCCAGGCTGTAACTCCCGATCCAAGAGCATCAATGCGGCCGGCAATTTCGTGACCCGGCACCCGCGGATATTGCAGGCCTGGCCAGTACCCTTCTTTTACCAGCATATCGCTGTGGCAGACCCCGCAGGCTTCCACCTTTATGCGCACCTGGCCCGGCCCGGGCTCGGGAATATCGCGTTCCACCAACTCAAAATCGCCGCCTGGTTTGCTGATCTGGGCCACTTTCATTTTCGTTTTCATGACGAGCGTAGCTCCTCTATTGTCTTGGATTCTTCTGGGTTATGCGCGACCGGGTGAAATTAAGACGCCAAAGACGCCGCCGGGGGGGTCTTAGCTGTGTGACGCTATTCAAGGTGTCATCGTTGTCTTGTCGAGGCAATGACGGTTGTCGTCTGGGCACCAATCACGTCTGCAAGCGTGCGAGGGTCAACTAGACCAAAGTATTAGTTACCGTCCGCGCGATCGATCGACGCGCGCAAATCGCACGAAATTTGGCTGACACCGAACCACCGGCTAGTTTAACTATGGGGGGCGTATGGATGCAGGTTTTCTAGTATGAGCTCTTCCGTTAAAGATGCAGGGTCGGATTATGATGTGATCGTGATTGGCGGTGCGCTTTCCGGGGCAGCGACTGCGACCTTATTGTTACGCAGTAATCCGGGGCTCCGAATTCTGATCCTGGAGAAATCGGCGCATTTTACGCGGCGCGTCGGTGAAGCCACGGTCGAGGTGAGTGCCTTCTTTATGGGGCGCGTCTTGGGAATGACGAAATACCTCAACGAATCTCATCTGGTGAAACAAGGATTGCGGTTTTGGTTTACCAATGACGATGTGAAGTCGCTGGGCGATGCCGGCGAAGTGGGTGGGCACTATCAAGTGCGTCTGCCATCGTACCAACTCGATCGAGCAACTTTCGATGAGGAGGTGTTGCGCCGTGCTTGTGTCGCTGGCGCTGAGCTTCTGCGCCCGGTCAGCGTGACGAAAGTAGAGCTGAACCCGGGGGGTGAACAGGCGGTTACTTTTCGCCATGGCGATGCGTCTGAGACGGTTCGGGCCCGATGGATCGTGGATGGCTCTGGTGTGGCTGCCCTCCTTGCCCGGAAAGAAGGTTGGTGGCGGCAAAATACAGAGCATCCTACGGCCGCTGCCTGGTCCCGGTGGAAAGGCGTGAAAGATTGGGACAGCTATGAGCTGGCCGAGAAATATCCGCGTTGGGCTTCTGCGATCTGCGGAATTCGCGGGACAGCCACCAACCATGTCATCGGTGACGGCTGGTGGAGCTGGTGGATTCCATTGAAAGGAGGCGATGTCAGTGTCGGTATTGTGTTCGATCAGCGCATCGTTCAATGGCCCCAAACCGAGGGCAAACTGGGCGACCGGCTAAAAGCGTTCCTGATGCAGCACCCGGTAGCGCGCGAGATGCTGGCCGACGCTGAATTCGATGAGAACGACGTCCACTGGCGAAAGAATCTTGCCTACTACAGTACGACTTTTTCCGGCGACGGGTTTGTGTTGGTGGGTGACGCAGCAGCCTTCATGGACCCATTCTATAGTCCGGGGATGGACTGGATCTCGTTTACCACGAGCAGTGCTGCGGAGTTAATCACGGCTCAACGACGTGGCGAGCCAATGGCCGAACGAATCGAACGTCACAATCGAGATTTCTCGCTTAGCTATCACTCTTGGTTCGAGTCGGTCTACAAAGACAAATACGAATACATGGGGGAGTGGGATCTCATGAGTATCGCTTTTAGACTCGATCTGGGCCTTTACTATCTGGGTATAGTCTCCCAGCCTTTCAAGTTCGGTGCTAGGGCGCTGCTTTCGCCACCCTTTACTTCGCCGATGTCACGAGTCGTCTTCCCGTTTATTCGGGGCTATAACCGGCGTTTTGCTTCCATAGCCAGGAGCCGGCGGCAGGCAAAGGCGTTAGGGAAAGCAAACCGGGGACAGCGGTGTTTGATTCCCGGGTTTACCTTGAAATGGACAGATCTCAGGCTGCTTTTGCGCCCGGTCGCTCAATGGGTATGGATCGAATTGACTGAAGGCTGGCGCAGCTGGCGGCAGCCGCCCAAAGAAAAGACACTGGTCGGCGCGGCCGCTAATACCACGCCGGCTTAGAAATTGAAATCTTGGCCGGGTCCAACCTCAAGTGTTGGACGCCTCATAGATGCTCTGGATGGTTGAATCCAGCACCGCGTCGAATTCCTCATCGGATTGCTGGGCCGTCAGCGCGTCAACAAGCGCTCGGGAAAAGCTCGCAATGACACCGTGATTCCGGCGAAGGCGTTCGTTCCCTTCTTTCAGCGAATATCCTCCGGACAGCGCCACCACTTTCAAAACATTCGGATGCTTGATGCAATCAAGGTAAAGGTTGTCTTCCTCCGGCAACGTGATCTTGATCATGACCACCTGATCCGACGAAAGTTTCCCGAGATGCTGAAGCAGGGCTGCCTTAAGTAATGTTTCTGCTTTGGCTTTCTCCGGGCAATGAATATCCACTTCCGGCTCGATGATGGGCACGAGGCCGGCCGCGAGAATCTGCGCCGCCACCTCGAATTGCTGATCGACAATCGCTTTGACGCCGGCGGCATTAGCCTGCTTGATGAAGGAACGCTCTTTGGTCCCAAAGATGCGCTTTGCATTAGCCCGGTCGAGCAGGGCGCCTAACTGGGGCATCGGTTTCATCAATTGGACGCCGTCCTTCTCATCGACTAGGCCCTTGTCCACTTTCAGGAAGGGCACAATGCGCTTCTGGTTCCACAGATAATCTGCGGTCGGCTCTCCTTCGATGTCCCTGTCCATCGTGCCTTCGAACAGGATGGCGGCGAGAATTCGGTCGCCATTAAAGCTGGGACTGGTGATGATGCGCGCACGCATCTGATGTACCAGCGTAAACATTTCCTCCTCGTTCGACCATGCCCCTTCCTTGATTCCGTAAGCTTGCAACGCCTTGGGCGTGCTGCCGCCGCTCTGGTCCAGCGCCGCAAGAAAGCCGGGCTGAGCTTTGATTTTTCGCAGCTGTTGTTCTTTCAGACTAGAAGTGTTCATAAAGTGTCTCTCATTTTTCAGTAACGCGGGATGTGGATGGACTCTCGCGACCGACCTACGTGTTGTTTTCTTAGCTCATGCTTGCCCTCAGTCAGGTAGGTTGCAAGTGCTTCCTACCTGCTCATTAGTCGTATTGGGAGTACGGCTTCTAGCCTATAACCTCGAGCCGGCTCTTATTCGGCATTTATCCATTTATCTGATCCCGTCAGCTTGACGGCCACATCCGTAAACGTCTGGGTTAGGGGCGCGCCGTCCGCCGTGCCCTTGTGCTCTGTCGAGAACAGCATTGGCCCAGCCTTCTTGTAACCTGCCCAACTTACGATCACCAGGCTGGGTTTTTTGGGTCCGCCCCGGTGGTAATCCATTTCCGCAACCCGATGGTCCGCGTCGACATAGAGTTCCCAGGTGTCGCCAGGCGTGTAGCCAGTTTCCCCAGAATACTTAATCGATATCCGGTCAAGGGAAGCGTCCGTCAGCCCAAGTTTCTGCATGCCGTCGTCGGTGACGGTCGCGCTGGTGTCCCAGATAGCGTGCAAGGGGATGAGCAACCAATATTGATCGTTGAAGAAAGCCGGATCGACTACATTCTTCACCATATCAGGTTGGCTGCTGAGCTCCGACCGCAGGTAAGATACATGCACCGGATTGCCGTCTTTATCTTTGCTGTCGTAAGTGATCTTTCCGGTTTTAGGCTCCCATTCCCAGCTGCGTGAAACCTTCGCTCCGGGAAATTCGACATTGAAGGTGTAGCGGATGGCTTCGATCTGATCAAAGGAGTCCAGTCCGCAGGTCTTGGCCATCTCCTGGGCTGCCGGCGGGACTTCGCCTGCTCTGGACGTGGCTGCAACCAGCAGTGCGACCGTCGTGAAGGCCAAAAGATGGATCCATTTGGGACGACTTGAATTGGCCATGAAAGGTCGCTTCTCCGATTGGAAGCTTCGTGTCGCGAGGTGGAGAGAAGGCTTCGTCGAGGGGACGACAACGCTCTGGGCTCGTATTACATCTGATTCGAGTCTCATAGTGATTCGTTTTGATTAGTTTCTTATAATCTACTGTTGGTTGTGCACATCCTACTTAGTCAAGTTGCTATCAGGTAGCTAATTGGAAATGTCGAGGCGAAGCCATTGGACGAAAGTATCGACTCTGAGGGGAGATGAACGCGTCGGACTCATCCCGAAGGGATACGTTCATACAGTCCCTGCGGGACAAAACCCGACAGTCGTGCGGCGCTACAGTTTGTTTCATACGACCTTCTCCGTTGAGTAGCGGACTACTGCCGGTCTTGTAAGCTGGTACCATAAAACCATTGCGCCGGTCGCCGCCACCGATCCGTATTCCAGGGGTGTAACCCAGTTGGGAAGCAACCAGGGTTGCCCCAGTGACCGCAAATACCAAACGACGTACGTGGGGATGATACTCAGCGTCCAGACGATGAGCGGCACCGTCGAGATTGATCGAAGGAACGGCAACAGCCATAGGAGGTACCACGGATACACAACCGGCGCGCACAAGAGCGATCCGGCGATTGGCCAAGCAAATGCGTCCGCAGACAACGCTTGAGGTCGGGCTCTCATCCAGATGGCGATTAGAAACCCGACGAGTACTGCCATCGCGGCGACAAGCTGAGGAGCTGCTACTCGCTCGACCGCTGCAAACACCGGATCATTAAAGCGGAAACTCTGTACATAAGTACTGAGTGAACCGACGGGTATCCGGCCGCCGCTCAGAAAGGGAAGATACAGGAGTCCGACTACGATTATCGCCAGGATGGCGTCGCGTATGCCAACGCGCTTCCAGTAAACCGGGAGCAATACGATGGGCAAAAATTTCACGGCAACGGCCAGTCCAAATGTCACTGCTGCCGCCGCGCGCCAACGACGGCCCAGCGCAGCGAAAGACATCAACAATAACATCGTGCCAACGACATCAATGTGACCACTGCCGGCTACGTCGGTCGCCAGCAGCGGATGCCAGGCGTAGGCCAACACCCAATGCAGTCCTTCCCGGCTGCGACGCAAGATGTCGAGCAGTACGAGAACGATGGCGAAATCGCAGAGGACGAAGGCTACCTTCAGCGCAAAGGTGGACTCGTTAATCGCAGTTACAGCGCGGAAGAAAAGCTCGGCTCCTGCGGGGTACGGGCTCGGTACATCCGGGTGGTTGAGGGTGCGAGTCTCTGATGTGTGCAGGCTGTTCAATGCAGGGTCGCTGGGAACAACGAGATAAGGATTATAACCAAGACGCTGGACGCGGCCATCCCAGACATACCGATGAATGTCATCATCCGAGCCAGGCGGCATTTGTAGGAATTGAAGATGCCACAGAGCAGATAGAGCGAGCCCGAAGACGATAACGTGCGACGGGAATCTTGGTGTAGAAAAGAACTCACGAATGGCAAGGAGGTAAGCGATGCTCGCAACTGCCAACGGAACCAGGAAGGACGGGGCGCCCGTCCGGTTAAAATTGTGCGAACAGATGAACAGCGATACCAGCAAGACGACGCCGAGTCCGTAAGCTCTGTGGGTTGGAGTGAGCCTCATCAGTCTCCCGTCCCCGTTCGCAATCGGGTCACGGCGTCACCCCACTGTTCTAGCCAGAGGGCCGTTCGCGGCGCTCGGGACGGAGCGAGTTGCAAGTCGGCAGCGAGCTGAACCAAGTCCTCAGCTACGTCAATGTCGTAAAACAGATCTACGAAGCCGACGGAGAGGTGAAGGTCTCGGGCGCGTGATAAGAGTCTCTCCAGCGCGTTGCCGGTGCCCATGCCGTCGTCTGTGAAAAGCGCAGGGTAGGATGCAATCGCTCCCACGAGATAATAGCCTCCGTCGTAGGTTGGCCCGACCACCACGTCGTGCGCTGCCAGGGTTTCGAACGCTTTTTCAAGAACCGAACCCGGCAGATGCGGACTGTCACTATTGAAGGCAATAATGCGACGCGCATGTTGTCGGGCGAAGTGTGCAAACACCGAGGTAAGGCCCGCCGCCAAGCCTTGCCCGTCTTGTGCCACGACGCCAACTTCGCTCCCAGCGAATTCAGCCAATTCGCTGACATCGGAATCCGGACACATGATAGTAATCTCTACTCCGTCCAACGACTGCGCTAATGCCAGCGTGTCGTCCAAAAGACAGCGATAGAACTCAGTGACTGCCTGAAGAGGAAGACTCGGAGTCAAGCGGGTCTTCACCGTTCCCGGCCTTGGGGCTTTTGCCATGATTGCCAGCACGCGATCGCTGTTTTGCACGGGAGTCACCGTCTCGCTCGAGGATTCCATAGAAAATCAACATGCAGTTACGCTGGACGGTGGGATTCCCGCCTTCCGTCGCCTGAAATAGTATCGCACCATTAGACTGAGAATGAACCAAGCGGCGCCGGCGGTGCCCTTTAACGTACCGCTGATCTTCGATTTTCCGATACGCGGATAGTAGGTCACAGGAACTTCAACTACGCGAAACCCGCTGAGGGCACCTTTCAAGATCATCTCGACCGCCCAGCCATAGGTGGTTTCCTTGAGTTCGAGTGCGCGAAGCACCTCCGCGCGCCCCGCGCGAAAGGGTCCGAGATCAGTGATGTTTACTCTGTACAGAAACCGGATCAAGCTGGCTGCCAGTTGGTTTCCAAACGCTTGGTGCCAGGGCAATGCCGCCGGAATACGTTGTTCGCCGAGGCGGGAACCGAGCGTGATATCTGCATCCCCCTGGATGATTGGGTCGAGCAGAATGGGCAACTCAGAAGGCCGGTCACTGTAGTCGCCATCCAGGAAGACAACGATATCGGGAGAATTCGCCGTGGCCAACCCGGTAAGGCACGCCTGTCCATATCCGCGGCGTGGTTCCTGTATGACGCGAGCCCCCGTGCCCGCGGCGATTTCGGGGGTGCCGTCAGTGGAGTTGCTATCAACCACGATGACTTCAGTGATGAGATCAGAGGGGAGATCTGCCAGGACGCGGCCGATCGCCTGCGCTTCATTGTGGGTGGGAATAATAACCGACACGCGCATGTGGGCTTGGTTAGTGCACTGCGAGCATAACTAATACCGTGCACTAGACTCCATCACCACCACATCGAGGACGGCCACCGTTGTGCCAGCCAGGCGTCTGCGCCCCATCTGCGGCCTGCGCGTCCGATCGCCAGCCCAAGGCAGGCGAGTACCGAAACCAGCAGTTCCCATATCCACGATGTGCCGAACTCCGAAATCCAAAGGCTGCCGAGAAACAGAAAAGCCACGGCTGCGACTGGGCGGGTAAACAGACCGATGATGAGCAGGACCCCAAGAGAAATCTCGGTCAGACCCTGCAGAGGTGCTGCGATCGCAGCGTTGCTTACGACCAAGCTCATGACCGCCTTCCAGACATCAGGTGAGTGACTGTTCTTAATGTAGTAGTTAATCACTCCCGCATAGCCACCGGCTGTATAAGTACCTTTTCCCAGATTTTCAAAAAAGACCCACAGGAACATCGCGCCGATCGTTACGCGGACCAATGCCAGCCCGTTTGCGGCATCGAACTGGGCAGCCGATCTTGACGCCTCACTTTGCACTGAACTTTCGAGTCTTGTCATGGTGGTTCTCTTAATCTTAGAGTTGAGTGGTCATCTTTTATTTCTGAAAATTTTCGGCGGGACGTGTTTTTTCACGGGATCAATTCTATCGAAGGCGCAGAAGCAAATCGATTAGACCATGGTATCGCTTCCTGCGCAGGGTTGTCTATGGCCGCCGGCGGTTCGCGAGTATTTTCAATTGAGCGTAGCTAAAGGGACGGTGAAGCTGCTCTTCGTAGGGCGAGGCTCCCGAAAGATCTAAGATAGTTCGCAGCGCACAAAGGTTTTGCGGCGATTTCGATGAGGCTATACCCATGACGCGCCGAGGCGCCGCCCAGACTGGACCATCTTCCAGTTAGGAGTCATTCGTGTCGTCATGGAAAAAGGTTCGCCATAGTCGAGAGCGAGCGAACATCAGGGGCCCGGCTCCGACTTCGCGACGCAGATATTCGGTGGTTGCGGTTCATCAAAAAGCTACGTCGGACAAGTCGGCGCTCTTCGGCGTTCGCGCGGCAGGATTAGGGCACGTTTCTCCTCTCCGCGGATGGGTTTCGGTTGGTCGGAGCCTCGCCCCACCAAGTCAGGCCTTCGGCCGGTCAAAAAAGCCCTGGCGGTCAGCGGCCTGTCGAAGTGAATCGTATCCATCAAGATGGGGTACCTCCCAGCGGCGGAGCCCTTCTGCATCCAGGATGGCCCGATGGCTCGGATTATCGTAACTCATACCGGACAGCGCTTCGGCGAAACGTTGTCCCACCGACGGGTCGAGATCGGGTCGAGCCGTGAACATGCAATGATTGAAGGGCGGCGAGGTCCAGATTTCAGTTAACGCTCCTTCCGGCACCAGTCGTTCGCTGTTTAATGTCTTCCAAAACGGGTTGCCAACGGCGCCAGCATCGGCTCTGCCGTCAAGAACCGCGCGAACCACTTCGGCCTCGCTTCTACCGGTATCCCCATGTTTTCCGACATCGCTGTTGAAGCGCAGCGTACGATAGTCTTTTTCTTCAATCAGACCTTCGCTCGCAAGAAAGTGCACCGGTAGGATCGCGGCGTGGCCACTGTCGCGGCTCCCTAAAGCCAACGTACGGTTTTTGAGATCAGCAAGTTTTTTGACCGGTCCCCCGGTGACCGCAAAAATCTTGGTGGTCCAAGCAAGATCGGTATCGCGCATAGCGATTGGCCGGCAACGCTGCTCGCTCCATTGCTCGGATTGTAAATACGCGAGATTCGTATTCCAGGCGATGTCGATACGCGGCTTCCGATCGTTCTGGCCGGCTAGAAGCGCGATCACTTGCGCCTCATAACTTTGAAATAGGACGACCTCAACTGGCAGCCCGGCTTCTTCGTTAAAATAGCGCCGCATCCCTTCCCAGATTGTCACTACCTTCGGGTCGTATGCGACTGCACCTAGCCAGATTGATTCGCTCATAATGCGGGCCGAACGGAGGGTTGGAGTACGGGAGGGTTGGAGTGATGGAGAGTTGGAGTACTGGAGTGATGGAGCATTGGAGTGCTGCGCATTCCCTGAATCGCGTCCAACCGGGCGGGATTCAAGGTACTCGTTAGGTCTGCGTTTCTCATAATTGTTTAGAGACAGCTAAAACAACGGCATTCCCAGAACAGCCTTGGCGATAAATTCCCTCAAGACATCACCGGTTGGCGCCATCACTGCACCTGCATGCGCATCTCTGAATAAACGTTCAACGCTCAGGCGTTTAGAAAACGCCGAACCGCCGCACACCCGCATGGCAGTGGAAGTGACCGCGATAGCGGTGTCGCCCGCAGCCGCTTTGGTTTCGAGTATGCGTAGGAGAGTCGTCTCCCTGGGTTGCTCGAGGTGGGAAACCAGGTCGTCCACGCGCGCCGACAGCCCATCCGTGTCGATCTGCATCTGCCCTAGCTGTGCCCGCAGGGTTGGTAAGCTCTCTCCAAGACTTTGGCCGAGATGTTCGAACCGAGCGTTTTGGAGATGCGCCGCTGTGGCTGCAACTGCGGCGCGACAAAGACCCAGCGAAACCGCTGCCGAGCCAAGATTGAATGGTGGTAGAGAGACGTTAAGCATTGCCGGGAACCCTTGGCCATCGTCAGTCAATTGGAGTTCAGGCGACACTTCACAATCTTCGAGGACCATGGGAGCAGAAGCGTTGGCGCGCAACCCCATTCCATCCCACACTCCCTCCACTGAAAGCCCTGATATCGCTGCTGGAACAACATAAAGCGTCGAATCTGTGGGACCTTTCCCTTCAGGCGCGAGCGTCGATACCACGTAGCTCTGTGCCCAACCAGCGCTGGTCACCCATGATTTCTTAGCGGTGAGCAGCACTCCGTGGCCGTTTCGTCGGGCGCGAGAAACCGGGGCCCAGAAATGACTGCGTGAGCCGGCCTCGCTAAATGCCAGCGTGGATAGATGGTTACCGGCGGCAATCTCCTTGAGAATCTTCTCAGTCGCGCCGGTGCGTCGAGCCGCAGCCACCGTTGTGGTGGCACAGTGATGCATCAAATAGACCATCGCGACGGATGCGTCCGCTTCAGCGAGTATTCCGGTGACGGCCGCAAACGTTCGTAACCCAAGACCGGCGCCGCCCAACTCGGCCGGTAACGTCAGCCCGAGAAACCCGGCTTGGCCAAGCGCATCAACCGCTTCGGTCGAGAACCGGCCCTCCTTGTCATTTTGCCTGACGGCTGGAGCTAGTACACGATCGGCTATTTCTTTTGCCGTCGAAATCGCTGTCTCATGATTCATGGTGTTCCCAAAGTGGGTTATGATCGTTTTTGTGGGGAAAGAAGAAGTAAGCGAGCTAAAGTTCCTACATCAGGCGTTAGATATTTGCTTCTAAATTTAAACGCCTGGCTAGTGTCCTGTCCCGTAAATAACATAGCTTTTGTTGCGATCAAAATGGGAGCCGCCGGACCGCTACCGAGGTGTTTCGTTGGACGCTTTACGATCCCACGAACGTTTTAGAACCACAGGATTCCCGAACCACCAGCCTTGGTTTGATGTGCAACGTTTGGCGCTTAGCGTCCGGGGTTTCAATAGATGCAGCCAAAAGGGTGATTGCGCGCTTGGCGATTGCTTCGATCGGTTGCGCTATGACGGTCAATCTGGGATGGAAAAAACCTGCCCATTCGAAGTCGTCAAAGCCCACGACGGCCATATCACGGGGAACGTGCAGTCCGGCCGTGTGCAGGTATTGCATCAATCGCATCATCGATCGATTGTTCCCTGCGAGAATTGCAGTGGGAGGACGCTTTAATGCCAAGAGCCGGTCAAAAGATTTCGCGTCCTCACTTCCGTCATGAATCAGTGCTTCGTCAACCGGAAGACCATGACTTAGTAGAGTCTGCTTATACGCATTCACCCGCTCGAACGTGGTCGCCACATGGGGTCGGCCGGCAATCATCGCGATTCGCCTGTGCCCGAGGCTGTAGAGGTGTTCGACCAATTGCTTCATTGCGTGCTTATTCTCGACCCCAACTTGGCTGAATCGACGGGAGACTAATCTATCAACCAATACGGTAGGCACGCGGTTCTGCTCGAGATAGGCAAGAGATCTGCTATTTTCGTCGCCGCACGTGGCGAGGATAATTCCATCGACCCGGTGTTCGTGTAGTTGGCGGACTGATCTTTCTTCCGCGTCAGGATCTTCTCTGGTGTCGGCGAGAAGCGTCATCCATTTGCGCGGGGTGCACTCGGCAGCAAGCGCATACGCCAACTCCATGAAATAGGGATTCGAAGTGCCCGAAAGGGCGATGCCGATCGTGTTGGTTCTTGAACGGGCCAGCGAGCGAGCCAACGAGTTTGGAATGTAACCGGTGGCAATAATCGCCTGTTGAACAGCTATTCTAGTTGTTTCGCTGACAAATCTCGTCCCGTTTACCACATGGGAAACCGTGGAGATGGCAACTCCAGCCTGGCGGGCAACGTCGTCAATCGTGGCTGCGCCCTTCATGATCGAAAATTGCCCTGGCGATTCACGAGAAGGCTGCTCATCGTAGATCGAAATCTGGCTGGCCCATCATCACGTAAGACCCAAAGCGGAAAGCACATTGCCGACTATCTAACATATGCTGAGCTTTGCCATCGGGCGAAGTCAAGTGATCATTCCCAGTATAAGCGCCGGGAACGCCGACAACGCCAGCACATGAAATCGCGCTTTCATCCTTAGGAGCGCGCTGTCTTGGCCAGACGGTACCGGTCCAGTGCAACCGCGCCGATAATAACCAAGCCCTTGATGATATATTGCCAGATGTCGGATACGCCGGTAAGGATCAGCCCATTGGTTAGTACGGCGATGATTAACGCTCCGACCAGCGTACCCCAAATTGACCCGGTACCGCCGACAAAGCTAGTGCCTCCCAGAATAACCGCGGCGATGGCGTCAAGTTCGTACGATTGGCCAAGTTGTACGCCATTGGCAGCGAATAGCCTGGCAGCAGACATCGCACCCCCAAGGCCGGCTAGCAGCCCCGACATTCCGTAAACAAACATCAGGACCAGCGGGACCTTTATTCCCGCAAGCCGAGCCGCATCGCTATTGCCACCGAGAGCATAGATACGGACTCCCAAGACAGTTCGTTTCAAAATGAACCACGAAACCACAATCACGGTAAAGGCGATAACCGTCAGCAACGGTATACCATGGAAAGCCTGGTTTCCGATAAAGGCAAAACCTAGTGCCGGATTAAACACCGTTCTATCGCTGCTAAATAGACGGGCGAGACCACGTACAGCGGTCAGTGATCCTAACGTCACGATGAAGGGTGGCAGACGCAGGAAAGCGACTAGAGCGCCGTTGGTTAGACCCAACACTAATCCGGTAAAAAGGCAGGTTTCGAATCCGAGAAACGAATAGTTAGGAAGCAGAGAGACGATCAGCCCTAACATAGCTGAGGCGGCTAAAATTGAGCCCACCGAAAGATCGATACCGCCAGTTAAGATGACGAAGGTCATTCCGGCGGCCAAGACCGTATTAATCGAAGCCTGGGCGGCGACGATGGAGAGGTTTTGCAGACTAACGAAGCGGCCATCCGTAAAGGCGGTGGCGACACTTCCGGTCTGTTGGAGGCCGGAGAAAAACTGAAAAACCAGCCCCAATAAAATGAGGATTGGCAACATGCCGAACGCTTGGAGCGTAGACAGGAACGAGGGTCTTGAAACCGGGTCAACGGTGGCGGTGTGCGCAGTCATAGGGAAAAGGACGTTTTCGAGAACTGAGGGCTTTACGGCGAGTGGGAAAATGCGGCGGTAGCGATGGCGATGATATTTTCCTGAGTTAACGGCGTCATGCCGGGAGCATCACCAACCTCACCAGCGATTTTCCCTTCGCGCATGACCAAGACCCGGTCACAGATGCCGACTAACTCCGGAAGTTCAGACGAGATTACAATTACCGCGACATGTTCTTTCGCCATGCGGTCGATGACCCGGTAAATGTCTGATTTCGCGCCGATGTCGATGCCGCGAGTAGGCTCATCCAGAAACAGTACTCGCGGCTGCAATTCCAGAAGCCGAGCTAGCAAAGCTTTCTGCTGATTTCCTCCGGATAAGCCTCCCACGACCGAGTTAACAGACGATGTCCGGATCGATAATTGTTTGACTGATGCCGTTGCCCGTTGCCGCGCTTTACTCAGATTCAAGAATCCTCCCAACCGGGCATCCTGTCCGACGACACCCAAGTTAATGTTTTGTGAAACCGACATCTCAAGGAAAAGGCCCAATCGTTTTCGATCTTCGGTAAGGTAAAGGATTCCGGACTGGATGGCGTCCGTTGGCGAATGAATCTCCGCTCGGTTGCCGCTTATTTCGATCATTCCAGATGTACGCCGGTCTGCCCCGTAAATAATGCGTGCCAGTTCCGTCCGCCCGGCGCCTACCAGACCAGCAATGCCGAGGACCTCGCCGCGATGAACTTCGAAAGAACATCCTGTCACCCGCTTTCCGTCACTCATATTTCGAACCGAAAAGATAACGGGCTGGGGTTCGCGCGTCTCATGCGCCTTCTTATAGAAGGTCGAAAGTTCGCGCCCCACCATCATACGGACGATCGTGTCGGGATTGATCTGGTTGCGATCGAGCGTACCGATGTATTCTCCGTCTCGCAAAACCGAGACGCGATCGGATAGTTGGTAAACCTCGTTCATGCGATGACTGATGTAGATGATGGCGATCCCTTCTCGCCGAAGTTGCTGCATCAGTGCGAACAGCATTTCCGTTTCTCGCTCTGATAAAGTGGTAGTTGGCTCATCCATGATGAGAATCCGCGAATTGTGGTGCACCGCCCTGGCTATCTCGACTAATTGGCGTTCCGAGAGTGAAAGCGAAGATACTGCTGCTAATGCATTAATGGAGGAGCCAAGCCGAGTTAGTACATCGCGGGTCTCGGCCACCATTTGGGAACGGTTAGCGATGCCGCCACGGTTCAATTCTCGACCAAGATAAATATTCTCCGCCACCGATAAGTTTGGGCATAAGGAGAGTTCCTGGTAGATAATTGAAATTCCCAATGCGGCCGCGTCTTGGGGCCGGCTGATAGTCACCTGACGGCCGTAGGCCCATATCTCGGAACCGGGATCCGGCGTAACGGCGCCGGCGAGGATTTTCATTAGGGTGGATTTCCCCGCTCCGTTTTCTCCGGTTAAAGAATGAATTTCGCCTTCTTGGATGTTCAGAGACACCGCCTGTAGAGCGCGGGCGCTCCCATATGTCTTCGAAACGTTGCGCATTTCGAGGATGATTCGTTTTCCGGAGCTAATCGCATTCTCTTCCGGCTGCATAGTTGACTGGTCTTTGGGCGAGAGGATTTTCATCGACTTTTGTCGCACTGGTTAGACGAGAATCCTGTCTAGGGTGATGGCAGTGCCTTCTAAAGCCAGTTGCTGACGAAGATCTAAATAGCGGTCTCTGAATCGAGTGGATCTTTCGAGTTCAAGTGAATGAAAGGGTGTGACTCGCAAAAGCCCAACCGGATCGTTGCTTCTCACTAGCTTCCAGTCGTCGTCATTCAGCTGAGGCTCATGGACGTCGAAAGGTTTCCCGAGATCATCAACTCCAACCAGATAGCGCGAAAAACAGGCTAGCAGGAACGCTTGCCTGGTTAGGTCTTGGCCGCTCTCGCTTAACTCCCGAATCGTTTGGGCATGGAAAACCATGATCTTGGCGGCGCCGTCGTGAGCAACTCTGAGTAACTGGTCCCGAATCGCCGGATTAGAAAAGCGGCTCACGACTGCCTTGGTAAATGCGCTAACGGAATAGCCGGTCGGCGGAGTGACCAGAGGAATGGAGTCGATGGTCCAAAAGTTTTGCAGGAGCCTGACGACAGTTGGTTCCCGCATGCCTTCATCCACAAACCGGTGCCCCATCAATAACGATGGGTAACACATCAACATATGGGCCGCGTTCGACAGACGGCCTTTAACCGCTTCGAAAGCGGCCACATCATTTCGAAATTCGACTCCGCCCAGCTCTAGCTCCGGACGGCCGTCGCAGAAATCATCCTCTATCACCCACTTGGTGTAGGTTTCGCAGGTGGCCGGCAAAAGATCATTGATTCCGCTGGATGCGGTGATGCGTTGTCTCTCTTCTTCATGGACCTGCGGCGCGATCCGGTCGACCATACTGTTCGGGAAGGCTCCATTCTCTTCTATCCAAGCGGCGAGTTGGGGTGACACAGCGCGAGCGAAAGCTAACACCGCGCGACGGGTGGTGTTCCCATTGCTACGAAGGTTGTCACACGAAACTACCGTGAACGGCTGCAGACCGGACCAGAGTCGGGTTTGCAAGGCAAAGACGATGAATCCAAAAGCAGTGCGCGGAGGGGCGCCGGACAGATCGTGCATTATATCCGCCTGACCTAACCGAAAACATCCCGTGGTTTCATCGATGTTATAACCGCCTTCTGTGATCGTTAATGAAACGATGTGAGTATCAGGATGCGCCAGTCGATCTAGAACGGCTTGGGAGTTTTCCGGGGCATGAAAGTATTCGACCATGGCACCGACAACTTGCGTTGCCATCGACAGGTCTGACTTCAGTTCGGTAACTGTATAAAGATTATCTTGAAGCCGGTAGCACGCGGCTTTCTTGCGGGCGGTTGATCCGTTAGTCAAACCAACTCCGGCGATGGCCCAGTGCTCGTTGCCAGGGACCCGGAGGCATTCTTCAATTACAGTCGCTTGGTGGGCGCGATGAAAGTTACCCACTCCGATGTGAACGATGCCGGGCCGAAGCTGACTTCGATCGTACTGCGGGAGGCGGATATCCGGCCGGATCGATCTGAGATTTTGGTTTCGTAATTCGATCATGTGACTCCTGGTCCAATGGGAAGGGGAGGGCGGACCGTGGCGGATCGTCGCTAGAGCGTCCGCCCTCGATTGAGCTGCTCTGCCGGTGTGGCTAGTCCTCGGCGTTCCAGCCTTTGTATTGACCAACGTTTTCTCGGGTCACGAGACTGGAAGGGACAAGAGTCAGCATCTTCTCCGGTTTTTTGCCGTTGATCAGATCAACTCCAAGTTTCACGGCGAGCTTTGGCAGCAAATGGAAGTCCTGACTGGACGACGTTTCAATTTGGCTGAAGTTGGGATCCTTCAGGGCCGCCTCGATATCCGGCGAGCCGTCGACCGAAGAAATAAAGAAGTCCTTGCGACCGGCTTGTTGCGCGGCCAGCGCCGTCCCGATGGCTTGCGGGTCGTTAATGGTAAAGATGGCATCGACGTTCGGGAATCGCGTCAGGTAGCCTTGGGCGACGATGAGACCGCCATCCCGCGAGCCCTTGCCGTCTTGGTCTTCGGAGAGGATTTTTATCTGCGGATATTTCGCCAGCACTTGCTTGACGCCGTCAACCCGATCGATAACCGAAGAGACTTGGGGACCATTTTCAATGATCACGCTGCCTTTTCCTTTGAGCCGGTCGGCGATGTATTGTCCGGCGATGGTCCCGGCCTGAACGTTGTCTGTCGTGACGGCGGCGTCAGCCCCATCTGCTACAGTATCGACGGCGATAACGGGAATTCCGGCGGCCTGAGCTTTCTTGATCGCAGGTGAAATTGCTTTTGGGTCGCCCGGATTGAGGATGATGAAATCGACACCGGCAGCAATGAAATTGTCGATCTGGGTGAATTGCTTTCCGAGGTCGTAGTCGTAACCGACAACGATGACATTGACGTTCGGATTAATCTTCTTTAGTTCGGCCGTCGCCACCTTGGCGATGAGGACGAATCCGGGATTGCCCAATGAGCCGAGCGAAATCCCGACTGATTTAACCTGTTTGGCAAAGAGAGGGCTGCAGACGCTCAGGGCGAGGAAGCAGCACAACAGTCGTTTAATCATATTATGGATTGGGGTTGGCGTTTTTGTGCAGCTGCTCGGTCCGGATCAACTCCAGGGAAGCAGACCTGAAGGGCGAAGTTCAGGGGAACGGACGCTAATCAGGAAGGGGGGCTGCGGTTTAAATTACACCATTAGAAAAGCGCTTGCGCAAGCGCTTTTCTTAGATTCGAGCAAGCGCTTTCCTGGAATGGTAAATTAGGCCTCTCCGTGGCGGTCAGAAGGGGAAAACGGATCTGCTCTTTTCCGGAGGCGCCAAACCTTTGGCAAGTGACTGTCCGAGCCGCTCGGTCGGCTCGAAACCGAATCGATCGCAGCCATTTGCCTGGGCGATGAGCTGTTTCCGCCGTTGCTGGTTGGCGGATTTTACCGCGAAGCGGTTATACACTATAGCCCAGGCCTTTAGGCCTGGGTATACGCCCGCCTCAGACCGCCCTGTAGGGGCGGCAGATGTAGGTGTAGATCGTCCGATCGGTAAGCATTAAACCCGGACTCGTTAGCACACATCTTCGGGCGCCACTCGTGAGGCGCTTCGTTCTCGTCCTCGTCCTCGAATCCGGCCACGCGGAGTGATGGAGTATTGGAGTACTGCGCCAAGTCAGAATTGCACCCCGCGTCCGCGGGGTTGGGAGTGCTTTCAGGGCGCGCTTACTAACCGGAAAACCCTGGGCTAAAGCCCGGGCTAAAGCCCTGGGCTGCGATCTATAGCCGCTTCGCGGCAAATTTAGACTGATTAAGCTTTCTGCTTCCGGGTGTCGACCCTTTCTTCTCAATCAGCCATGAGCAGACTTTCTCTTTTAGCCAACCAGGCGGGTTAAGGAGCGAAATTATTCCGCGCGCGCAACCCCTTCGCCTTCGAACGGATATCCGCCATCTTCCCAATCCGCGATGCCCCCTGGATAGTGCGACACATTTTGAAAGCCTCGCTCGACGAATTGGTGATAGACGAGAACGCTCGCTGTACAACCGGGATTGGAGCAGTAGACGATCACTGCACCCTTCGGATTGAGCGTCTTCAAGACGGCTCTTTCGAAGCGGATTGAACCTGGAATCCGCTTTTCTCGAAACATCCATTCGTCCAGGCAGTTGACCAGCGTGAATTCTTCTCTCCGGTCGAGCTTCAGCTTTAGCTCCTCGCGAGTAATGGTATTCATAAGACAGAGGCGGCAGGCTAAATATCGCGTACCCCGGTGCGGGTTTCCACCGCATTTTCCGAACTGAAGCGGGGGTTCCTAGAGAGTGCATTCCTGAACATCAAGGAATTATCCAGTTCCTTGCGCGGCTAGGCAGTGACGGTTGCGGAACAGGGACCAAACCCTATGGATTGGAATCCCTGACGAACGGCTTGGGCATGCAAAATCACCTCATCGCCGTCCTCTAGAAACCGGCGTTCTTCTCCCGAAGGGAGTAGGATCGGCTTCTGACCGCCGGACGTGGCTTCAAGCAGGCTACCGCATTCGGTGGCATCCGAACCGGAGAGGGTTCCTGATGCAATGAGGTCTCCTGACCGCAGGTTGCAACCGCCACAGGTATGGTGGGTGACCAATTGGGAGGCAGTCCAATACATATAACGTGTATTGGACTGTGCTAGCCGGTAGGGGGACAGTTTTTTGCTTTTGAGCTCGGGAGTGGACAGGAAAATCTCCAACCGAATGTCAAAGGCACCCCGCTTTTGGTCATTAGCACTTTGCAAGTAAGGAAGAGGGAAAGGATCGCCGGGAGTTCTGGGAGGTTGGGCAATTCGAAATGGAGCCAAAGCTTCAGGCAATATGATCCAGGGGGAAATGGTGGTGCTGAAGTTCTTTGCCAGAAAAGGTCCGAGCGGCTGATATTCCCAGGCTTGGATATCGCGTGCCGACCAATCGTTCATTAAGCAAAACCCGGCCATATGTCGCCAAGCCTGATCTATCGGTATCGGATGGCCTAGTTCGTTACCTTGTCCAATCCAAATCCCAAGCTCGAGCTCGTAATCGAGACGTTGTGACGATCGGAACACCGGCGACTCCAGATCCGGCACTTTATATTGTCCTTGTGGGCGCCGGACGGGTACTCCGGACGGGACAATCGATGAGCTTCGTCCATGATAAGCGATCGGCACATGTTTGTAGTTTGGTAGGAGTGGATGATCCGGCCGAAATTGTTTACCAACATTTTCAGCGTGATGAATTCCGGTATAAAAATCGGTGTAATCACCAATCACCGCCGGCAGATGAAGTTGGCACCATGCTGAGTCGTGAAGATGCCGAGTGAGTTTGTCCTGTTCCGGTTGATTTGTTTGGAGCAGTTCGGAAAGGCGATGACGAAATGCATTTCGGACTTCCGGATCCAGCGCCAGAAAAGTGTTTAGAGATGAACCGGAAGCTGTTTCTGCCGCTAGACGAGCGTTGCCGGAGAAAAAGCCTGCGGTTAGAGTTGCGGGAATGTCCAAGATCTGGTCCCCGATAGCGACACCCGCTCGCCGATTGCCGGCAGGTGGCGAAAATATTCCTATCGGAAGATTTTGGATCGAAAAATCCCGGTGACCATTTGCACCCGGAACCCACGATCGGAGCGACGCATCGTGTGTAGGATCAAGTTCAAACATGAAAGCCGAGCCAGCATAGCGCGCGAACGTTGGCGTCCCAAGAAATATCCAAGCGCAAGCGCTGGGCGCGAGTAAATCCGCTAAGGGTTGGATGTCTCGGTCGAGGCTTCCGCTCCGGTGGCGCGAATCACAGAGGTCACAAAGGACAGAAGATTTGCTTCTACCTTTATGTCCTCATGTGATTCGAGGGCCCTTACGGTCAATAACCGCCCCAGGCACCGTATGGATAGTACGGATAGTAGGGGTAGTACGGATAGTAACCACCCCAACCATAGCCGGGTCCCCAACCGCCCCCGTACCAGCCACCACCCCAACCCCAACCACGACCACCCCAACCGCGACCAGCCCAACCACGACCGCCCCAACCGCGACCCCCGTGCCATCCACCGCCTCCGTGCCATCCACCGCCTCCATGCCATCCTCCGCCTCCGTGCCCACCGCCTCCATGCCCTCCGCCTCCGCCGCGCCCGGCAAAACTGGACGTCGGCAAGAACAGGAGCACGAACGTCAGCAACAACGAAAAAATCACACCTCTGCTTTTCATAAAATTGACCTCACAGGTTAAGGTCACACTTGAATTCCAACGCTCAACCTCTGCCTAAGGTTAGCCTATCGCCATCGCTCAAATGGGTAGTCATAATTCACTCGTAGCGAGCAGCCTGAGGGCGGGTTGATGATTGTTTGTTGGATTGAAGTGCTAATGGTTGCTCGAGAGAGCGACTGGCTAGTTACTACTAAGAGCTAAGATTAAGCGCCCGTTCCGCCAATAGCCACAAGCGGCGTTCATCTATTAGACTCTGCTTCGACAACAAGCTGTTCGAGGAGAAGCCATGTATTTAATTTTTCCAGAGTCAATTATCATCCCGGAAGTGTCCAATCGCCGTGAGGACTACGACTTCGAAGATTGGCTGACCGCAGCACTAATTGAAAACGCAAACCAAGACGGTCTTAACGGCCATGCTTCCTCGGCACGAGGAATCACCGATCTATGGATGCTGGAGATAGCAGAGCGAAACGGAAGAGTCTGGAGAGGTAATTTCCACGTTGAATTCGACCAGGGAGAGGAACAGACAGCAAAGCAGGCTAGTATGCCGGAGCCGGGGGCCGGTGTGCTGTCTTTTTCCCTGGACACTGCTACGGGTGAGATGACCATTACCTCCCAGGCGCGGCCAGGAAAACGTAGTGTGCGGCTCGCTGATTCGACTCGATAGGGGAGTTCTCAACGGAAGCTTTTCTGAGCGCGGCTAGTGAGCTTAGATTGGCAACGCGAACGGACAAGGCTGCCCCGGTGGTGAACGCGGTTCTATTTTCTTTGAACCAGTAGTACCCCGCCGATAAGCAAGGCAATGCCGAGCAAGCGCAACGGATCGAAGGGTATTTTGCTAACGCCGAACCAGCCAAATCTGTCGGCCAGGAACGAGCCGATCATTTGACCGAGAATCGCGGCACTGACGGCGGCCACGACGCCGACATTAGGAATCGCGACGATGGAGCCAAAAACGAAACCGATGCCGAGGACGCCGCCGAGGTAAGCCCAGGCCGGAGCAGATTGTAATCCACGCAAGCCCGTTCCCATACCGCCGAAAGCGCCGGCCGCCATAATACAAAGAAGAATGAAGCCGCCGGTGAGAAAGCTGATCGCGGCAGCGAACACTGGCGATTCAAGGGCCAGACGTAATCGTGAATTGATTGGACCCTGGATCGATAGACAGAACCCTGCCAGAAGCATCACAAGGATTGATATGAGCCGCATATGCGTCACGAATCTAAGCTCATGGCAGCAGGGCCGCTTCCCATTTCTCGGCGCCGGCCGGAGTCCGTCCGGCTATCAGTTCAGCAAATATGTTTAACGTTTTACCGGCGTCACCCACGGGATAATAGAACGCGTCCCAATTCTCGCTGTCTTCGCCGTCGTGGTTCGAGATCACATAGTCAAAACGCCAGGCGTCCTTCAATTCGGTGTAGGCGCTTGATGCCCGGCTTTCGATGTTTTCAAGATCTTTCAGCGATAAGATTCCCTTCTGTCGTTGGGTCCGGCGCAGGAGCTTGCGGCGCATCACGTCGGTGACAAAATCCGGCAGCGAAACGTTTCTATCCGGCGATCCTAAAAATAAGATCTCCTCTCGTGAAAGCGGTGCGAGAAAAACGCTGAGCAGATTGACTTTCGATGCGAGCACTTCCAGCAATTTTCGGCCGATGAACGGATTGCCTTCGAAAAATAATTCGCCCTGAGCGAGGCCACGGTCAACCTCGCTCAGATCAACGGCTTGCAGGTCCCCGCGTACATCGAGAACGATGAAATTCTCATTCCGGCCGAGTCGTTCGATCTCTTCGCGTGGCCGGAATCGGTAGTCTTTGCCATCGATCTCACCGGGCCGAGGAGCTCGACAATTGTAAAGCACGAGCTTGCGGAGCACGGCGGCTTGCTCGGGATAAAATTTGGAGAACGCGTTATGGAGGGGCCCTTTGCCGACGCAAGATGGACCGGAGAGGATAATGAAGCGTCCCATGAGAGAAATGAGCTACAGCGCCGCCAGGATGCAAATCCCGTGTTCAGGCAAACTCTCGGCTATTCAGTCACCACCAAGACACGAAGAACACAAAGGGCGGACGGTTTCGCCGGACTGGATCTCGTGATAGGTCTTATCATGAGCAATACGGCAGCACTAAAGTCGCTCGTAGAAAATTGGGTGATGGATGTCCAACGTCGCGGGGCTGAGCTTTATGCCGAGAACCAGGCCGAAGAAATGATTTATTTTTCGTTTGAGGGAAAGGATCAGATTCGCTTCAGCCTGAGAATTGATTTTGATCTGCAGGAGCTCTCGGTTCAGATCAATAGCCCGGAAATGCCGGGCACAATACGCGAGGATTTGCTGTTAAATCAGGAAAATCTCCGCGTGTTAGCAAAGCGGATGTGTCCTGTCCCGGAAGGCAAAGCGATGATTTCGGTTTATCTGCTAGCCCGACTTGCGATTCTTTGCCACGCCTATCAACGGCTTCTGGCCGAATATGATCGGGAGCATCACATCCATACCAGCACCAATACGGTGCAAGAGATCGAGGCGGAACTGCGCCAATGTTTGACCCCGGAAGAACAACAACGAACGGAAAACCCGTTTTTAAAACCAAAACCCAAGACCGAATGAAAGTTCGGTCGGGACAAGCTTCCGCTCATCCTCGTCGAAACTAAGACTTAAGCGTCCTCATCCTCGTAGTGAACACCGTGCCCTCCGATGCCCAGCGCCTGGAGGGGAGCCGCTTTATAGTGTTGCAGTTCTATCGGATGGCAGCAGGCGGCTCCCGGGAATAACCCAGCGTGTACTTTTTCATGGGCGGCCTCTGTTTCGAACGGATCGACTAGCGCATGGCCGATAGAACTGCACAAGCCATGGGCCGTTCCCGGGAGCCGCTTGCAGCCAAATCGCAGAGCTGCCTCCTTGCAAAGCGGCTCCCCTCCAGGCGCTGCGTGTTTGCAAACCTTACTAACTCCTAGCTCCTTACCTCACAGCTTCCGTAATCCTTCTGGAAGCGCCGAGCCGAGAGAGTACGAGCCACCACCTGCAATCAAGAGCGAGAGAGCCGTCAAGAATAACGTCAGAGCGAACTCAGTCCCTCCTTTAGAGACGTCATAACCGTGTGGCAAATGAACTAGGAAGATGGCTCCCAGCATCACAATGATTTCGCATAGCGCGCCGATCCTGATCAGAATCCCGGTCAGGATGGCCAACCCTCCGCCGAATTGAGCGAGGCCGACCAAATAGCCAATAATGTCGGGTGCGTGCATGAAGGCAGCGAAACCATGAGGGCCGGGACCGCCAAAGGCGCCGAAAAGAATCGCACTACCATGGTACAGAAAAGGCAGGGCGGTAGCGATACGAACGATTAACAGGGCGATACTGGCTTGTCCTGCAGATGGGGTGTTATCTGATGAATAGGGGGCCATCGGCTAGTTTCTCGCGAACTAAGGATAATGTCTTGGGAAATCCGCTAGAATTGCGCGAGGTTATCCGGCATTGCGAGCCAACCATGAAAGACAAACTGATTATCGTCGTCGATCTTGGTCTACTAAAGGCGTATCGAATTGATGTGACTCCGCAGAAAACCCGTCGGCTAGAACAGCTCCAAGAGATTGTGCTGGAAGAGGCCCACACCCGTCTGAAAGATCGGGTCACAGATTTGGCCGGCCGGAACCGGGCGCCGACGCAAAAAAACCATAGCGCACCTATGACTGATGATCACAATCTGAAGTTAGAGGAGAAACGCCGTTTGATTCGTAAAATTGCCGGCCGGATAACTGATTTGATTCAGCACAACGCGAAGAATGGGTGCTGGCTGGCGGCTCCGAAGGAAATCAATCTACAACTCTTGAACGAACTGCCGCCGGCGGTTCGGCAACGCATCCAAAAGTGTGTGCCGTGTGACTTTACCAAACTAAGTCCACCTGAGGTCTTGGAACACTTTTTAGACCGGGCGGCGTTGTGACGAGCGCCTGCTCCTGTGAGAAGTGAAAAGTGATTAGTGGAGCGTCGCAGACTCGGTCGCCAATGTGGGCGATACCCACGCTAACACCGCTGGGCTAGGGGAAGTAAGCAGGGCTCGACCAAGGGGATCCGAATCCACTTCTCACCTCTCACCAATCACCTCTCACCGGACGAGCAGGCGCTCGTTTGAAAAACCTGCTGACATAGGGCTGTCATCCTGAAGTTCTATCCTGGGCAAGCGAGCAATTGGCGGGAATAAATCGAGCCAGTTTGCCGTTTAACACCTTGAATGGATCAGGAGTCAGTCATGAGAAAAGAAGCTTCAGCGCAGCCAGGACCGCGACGCCAGAGGCGTAGCCACGGAACTGGTTTCTCGTTATTGGTATTACTGTTAGCTTTGGTAGGGGCCATCGTGGCAGCACGCAGTCAAGAACCGATCTTCTGGATGTTGATCTGGCCCACACCGCTAGTTATCGTTTTTACCGCTGCGCGATTTATTCGGGAGGGGTTTCACCAGCGAGACGGAGTTCTGGTGCTCGGACGTGCGGCAATAGAACCGGCCAAACTGCACGCAGATGTTTCCGATGCAGACAAGGAGCTATCCAATGTGCACGCCGGAGCCGGCCCTGTGCTTGTTGACTCGTTATCAGTTTTCGCTCGCCGTCAAAATCTTGAACCCCGGAGCACTCATAGTTTGGCGACTCACGGGCATAGCCGTAAGCATCAACGTCGCTACTGGCTTTATCACGCTCCCTATGGCTTGGAGAAAGGAACGGTCAACTAACAAATGGTCTAAATCCGTAGCTTGCAAGGGAGGTCACTCCACACTAGTGGAATTTCGTGCCTCGCATTCACAATGCCCGCGTAATCCTTGAAGATCAGATACTAAATCACGGATGGGTTGGCTTCGAGTCTGGCACTATCACCGGCATCGGCCAGGATAATCGAATTCCGGCAAACGAGGATATCGATGCCCAGAATTTCTACTTGGCGCCTGGGTTCATCGATCTCCATATCCATGGCGGACATGGGTTCGATTTTCTTGATTCAACGGCTGAAGAATTTGCCGGTGCCGCCACATTTCATTTGAGCGGCGGCACCACATCACTTTGCCCAACCGCGGCCACCGCGACCTACGAAAAGTTCGAGGTCGTGATTTCGCGTTGGCAAGAGGCCCAACCGTTAACTCGTTGCCGGCTTTTGCCTTTGCATCTGGAGGGCCCCCATCTGGCGCCGGGGAAAGCCGGGGCGCAAGATCCCAGTCTGATGCGAGCGCCTGGCAAAGCGGACATAGAGTGGGTGCTGGCGCGTACGGCGGCGATTTCTCAGATCACCATAGCTCCGGAGTTGCCGGGGGCGCTTGAGTTTATCGCGGCAATGTCCGGAGCCGGTATTCGGATGAGCGCAGGCCACACCGAAGCGGATGCTGAGGTGATGCAAAAGGCGGTGACAGCGGGGCTAAAGAAGGTGACGCATTTATTCAACGCGATGTCGTCGGCCAGCAAAAAAGGAATGTTTCGGCAGCCTGGAGTTCTGGAATATGCCTTAGCTGAGGAGAGCTTGTTTTGCGAACTGGTTGCCGATGGATTTCACGTTGTCCCGACGCTGATGCGCATGGCTTACAACGCAAAAGGTCCCGATCGGATAATGCTCATCACCGACGCATTGGCGGGAGCAGGAAAGCCGATTGGATACGAATTTCAGCTTGGCCGCCTCGGCTGCAAAGTTGGTCCGGGCTACGGGATGCTTGCCGATGGGTCGGCATTGGCCGGAAGCCTGGCCCTGACCATCGATTTGGTCCGGCAGATGACGAAGTCGGTCGGTACCCCTTTGCCGGAAGCAGTGCGGATGGCGAGCCTGACGCCAGCCCGAGTCCTAGGCCGGGAAAAGCAGCTCGGATCGATCACGAAGGACAAGGTGGCTGACTTTGTCTTGTTCGATGACGATTTCAAGGTTCATGGGGTCTGGGTAGCTGGTGAACGGGTCTGGGAGGGTTAGCGGTTAGCGGTTGTCGGTTCGTCCTCGTCCTCGAAAGGTGATGTGGTGGCGTTGACTCGATTTGCGGAAAGGTGCCAGGAAGTTCTTTGTCCCGAAGGGACTACAGGACTCAGCCCGGGGTTTTAACCCCGGGAACACGTCCAAAAAACGACCCGCCCTGAAAGTGGCGGCGGATAGTTGGAATCGACGAGTCGTTTATTTAGCGTCTTCCATAGCTACGGCACCGGTTCTGCCGCCGCCTTCGGGGTGGCGCGTTTTTTTAATCGGTACCTGGGGCTAAAACCCCAGGCTAAGTCCTAAAGTCCCTTCGGGACAAAAAACTCACAGCTGTCCGGAAATTCGAGGCCACCTCACCCCAAAATTTCGACGACGAGAACGAGGACGATTTAGGCTCTTTCAGAGCCTAAAAACCTACTGACATAGGGTTGTCATGCCCATCCCGTAACCTGCTCCTGTTGTTGATTGGGCCAGTCGTGCCGATCAGCTCACTCAAGAACTAAACCTACAGGAGCTACCATGACTAGTGTATCCAGATCAGGAGTATTTATCGGCCGGAAGGCGTATTGGAAAGAACCCCGGGTCGGTTCGTCACTTTGTGTCACCGATTTCTTATCAACACGTGGCTGCCGGACCGCTGAAGCAGACGACCGCAATTATCAACTCGACATCGAGTTCGAAATCATCCGCCGATCCGCAGCCGAGCGGCGGCGACAAACAGAGACACTTGGGCCGGTCGAGCGATTTGCTTATTCGCTCATCTCGGCAGCGGCGTTAACGGTTGTACTGATGGGCATTGTTGCTCTGGGGAATTCTTCCCGGCAAGCGGGCGTCGGCCAATCGATCCAGTTTAGCCATGAAATCATCGGCACTGCCGCCGGGACTTATGCTGGCGAATCTGATGCGGGCCAGACTCGTCCAAATTGAAAAAGAAGATAGACTATGACGAGTGAACCGCATCGACAGACTTGTCGCAATCCTGATTCATCTCCAAGGGCGCAGGGTGACCCGCGCCGAGGACATTGCCGATGAGTTTGCTACTAGTATCCGGACGGTTTATCGGGACATCGCAGCTTTGGCGGAAGCGGGTGTCCCGATCGTCGGTGAAGCCGGCGTCGGGTACAGCATCGTAAGAGGGTACCATCTTCCACCTGTGCATTTTACTACTGAAGAAGCGACTGCTCTGATCACAGCCAGTCTGTTGATGGACCGCTTCGCTGACAAATCGTTGATGTCCCCGATGGGCTCGGCTTTGGCGAAAATTCGAGCTGTTCTTCCGGCGGATCATCAGGATCATATCGCCCGACTGGAGAGTCGGATGTCTCTTCCGACCAGTCCTCGTCCGACCCGGTCAGCGAGTCTCTTCCTGATCCAGAAAGCGTTAGCTGAACGCACAGTACTACGGATTTCGTATCGTGGGGCCGGTAAAGCCGAATCTTTCCCGCGCGAAATCGAGCCCATGGGGCTGACCTATTATGGGGACCGGTGGCATTTGATCGGTTGGTGCCGGATGCGACACGATTATCGGGACTTTCGGACGGATCGCATCCAGGAGCTCGCTGCATTGCCCCAACGTTTCGAACCGCGTAGTAACTTCTCGCTCGACGAATTTCTGGCGCGCTCGGACCAGCCGCGGACAACGGTGACCTCCGTTATCCGCGCCGACCCGGTTACTGCCGAGCGGGTGCGTAAAGAAGCGCCATTCAAGATCACCAGAGAAGAGAGCACTGAAAATGATGTTACCTTTACAATCGAGACCGGTAACTGGGATTGGTATATGGGGTGGTTTTTGTCCTTTGGGTCTCGTGTCACGATCGTTGAGCCCGATGCTTTCCGAGTGCGCCTATTTGAGGTAGCCCAGGCAACGGCGAATCATCATGGCGGAGCAGTGTGAGAGGGGAGAGGTGATTTGCGCTTGGGCGCATGCGACGCCGACGAATTCCGTTCTTAGATCGCATGCGGAAGCTTATCTCCCGCGACTTCAGGGCGGCTTTCTCACCTTGTACTCAGGGTTGAAACCCATAGCGCTGGCTTAGCGGAGCCGAGAGCCCATCGCCCCAAAGGGGCGAAAGGACTCAGCCTGGGGTTTTAACCCCAGGAATACGTCCACGCGACGACCCGCCCTGAAAGACTTTCTATCGGTCTTCAAGGTAAAAAAGTGATTGGTTAGGCAGGTTGGAGTTGGAAGATCCAGGAGCCGTGTTTGAGTTGATTGCGATGGTGAAGCTCGGGGTCGTAAGGGGTAC
>Ga0185299_10001090_pt1 | contig 59102 bp, 50 predicted proteins | sample PaiPotPPA55metaG_FD_128002 | JGI IMG/M metagenome (GOLD analysis project Ga0185299, IMG submission 128002) | Iron sulfur acid spring bacterial and archeal communities from Banff, Canada, to study Microbial Dark Matter (Phase II) - Paint Pots PPA... ... | reverse complement strand
CTGCCGGCGTCGCGATGAACACCAGCACGGCGATCAACAAGATGACGACGCCGGACAGCCACCAGAACTGCTGCCACGTGATGAGGCCGTGAATGAGCGGCGCAACGGCGAACTGACCCGCGGAGCCGCCCAGCATGCCGAAGCATTGAGTGAATCCTACCGCCGTCGCGAGAGAACGCGGGGGAAAGCCGTGCGTGGCGAGATACACCGCGCCGATGAACCCACACGCCGAACCCGCGCCTTGCAGCAGGCGGCCGATCTGCGCGGCCTCCACGCTGCCAAGGCCGAACAGTGCCGCCCCGACGGCAACGAGAACGATGCCGGCCGGAATGACGGCCTTGCCGCCGAGCCGATCGAGCAACGCACCGCAAACGATCGAGAACAGCGCATAGGTGTAGTAGTAAAGGCCGACGAGCGCGCCCACGCCCAGCGCGTCGCGGGCGAACGCCGCACTCAACTCGGGAATCATCACGCCCGGCGCGGAACGCAGCATGTACTGCATGAAGTAGAACGCGGCACAGAAAAGCCAGGCGACGACGAAACCCATGTGTATGGGCGCGCGGTCTGATTGAACATTTGCAGTGCTTATGACATTGCTGGACATGATTCGATTTCCATTGTTTAGGTAACGGTCCCTACACGCTTGCGGACTGCACTACCGGAACAGATTGACCTTGGCGAGGTCAATGAGCTGCTGGCCCCGACCGTCCATGACGGCACGAAGCATGAACAGCCCAAAGTGGTAAGTCTGGTCAGCGGTGGCCGCAGGCGGCATCACGAGCTCCTGGCGTGCGCTCACTACGTCGACGAGAGCCGGACCCGGATGGGCGAACGCTTCGCGTAGGGCTCCTTCCAGCTCCGCGGGGTGCTCGACGCGCACGCCTTTGATTCCGATCGCATTGGCCATCGCGGCGAAGTTCGGATTTTTCAGGTCACATCCTGTATCAAGGAACCCAGTGGCCTTCATCTCCATTTCCACGAAGCCCAGCGTCCCATTGTTGAGCACGACGACTTTGACCGGCAAACCTGTTTGAATCAGTGTCAAAAACTCACCCATCATCATGGTGAAGCCGCCGTCACCTGACATCGAAATCACCTGCCGGTCCCTGAAAGCGGCCTGCGCGCCAATCGAGTGCAACAGCGAATTGGCCATCGAGCCGTGATTGAACGAACCAACCAGTCGTCGTTTGCCGTTCATCTTCAGATATCTGGCTGCCCATGCGACGGGGGTGCCGACGTCGCAGGAGAAGATGGCATCCTCGTCCGCGAGTTCGCTGACGAGCCGGGTCACGTACTGCGGATGAATGGTGCTGCTGCCCGCTTCCGGCTCCGCCAGCGCGTCCAGACTCTCGCGTGCCTTGCGATAGTCGTCGAGCGCGCGATTCAGGAAGCTGCTGTCCGCTTTCTTCTGAATCATTGGAAGAAGTTCATTGAGCGTATCCTTCACTGTTCCCAATACGCCGAGCTCTATCGGGCATCGATTGCCGAGCGCTTCCGCCCTGGTATCGACTTGCGCGATGGTCACCTTCTCCGGATAGAACTGTCGATAAGGGAAGTCGGTACCCAACATCAAGAGCATGTCGCAACTCTTCATCGCGGAATAACCGGAGGCGAACCCGATGAGGCCCGTCATTCCCACATCGAACGGGTTATCGTATTCGATGTACTCCTTTCCTCGCAGCGAGTGCACGATTGGCGCTTGCAGCTTGCGGGCGAGTTCTACGACTTCCGTGTGGGAATCCTTGCAACCCGCGCCACAGAGTAACGTCACTCGCGACGACCGGTTCAACAGACGTGCAAGTTCCGCGACGTCGTCGTTCGATGGGCGAATCACCGGAGCGGAAGGTGCGCTCCAGTTCGGCGCCGGTTTTGCGAGAGGCCCGAGTGCCACATTTCCAGGTACGACGACAACAGCGACGCCTTTGCGCGCAACTGCCGTCCGGATGGCACGGCCCAAGATTTGCGGTAGTTGGTCGGGACTGTGCACGAGTTCGACGTAGTGACTACATTCCTTGAACAGCACTTCGGGGTGGGTAGCCTGAAAATAGTCGGTGCCGATTTCCGTACTTGGAATATGCGCGGCGATAGCGAGAACAGGAACACCGCTCCGATGGCAGTCGAACAACCCGTTGATAAGGTGCAGATTCCCGGGGCCGCAACTCCCACAGCAGACTGCGAGTTGCCCCGTGAGATGAGCCTCGGCGCCAGCGGCGAAAGCCGCGCTTTCCTCATGCCGCATGTGAACCCATTCAATCGAACCATCCCGGCGCAGGGAGTCCGTGAATCCATTAAGCGAATCCCCCACCACACCAAACACACGCTTCACTCCGGCATTTACTAGTGCACCCACCATGTAGTCGGCAGCTATCGTCGCCATTTCACATCTCCATAGATTAAAAAAATTACTACAAATCGGATGCAATCACCAAGCCGTAGTGACTGAATCGAACGGTTCGTAATGCCATGTTATTGATGGTAGTTAGCCGGGCGAAGGACGGCTATTACATGAATCTGGAATCAGCCGAGCGGCTATTGGCGTTCGACGCTTGTTGAGCAACGAGGGCGGGCACCTGGACGTGCCTCGGATTACATAAACATGCAATGTCTCGGCCGAGCACAACGTTATATGTTGTTTCTGTGGACGCTTGACCCAGGTTGTAGTGCCCTTGCGGCATTGTGAAACTCGCACTTTAGCCGCGCGGGGAAGCCGTTCGCATCCGCCTTGCCGATGCGACGTCGACTGAACTCATCCACTAACCGGACGCTGGCGCGGTTGCCTTCGTGCAACCGTGCGGGTCCATCTCATCCTTGCCAAATGGAGCTACTCATGGCCTATGAACTATTGACGCCCGACACTTGCGCGCTCGCGCTTATCGATCATCAGCCGCAGATGTTCTTCGGCACGCACTCGCACGAGCGCACGACCATCCTGCATAACGTCCAGATCCTCGCGAAGAGCGCAAAGCTCTTCAAGGTGCCGACCGTTCTGACGACGGTCGCCGCCGACTCTTTTAGCGGCCATCTGCTGCCGGAAGTGCAGTCGGTGTTTCCGCAGACGAAGCCGATCGATCGCACGTCGATGAATTCATGGGAAGACAAGGTCTTTCGCGACGCAATCAAGGCAACGGGCCGCAAGAAGATCGTGATCGCGGGCCTGTGGACCGAAGTGTGCGTCGCATTCCCGACCGTGCAGATGCTGGCCGAAGGCTTCGAAATCTACGTGCCGACGGACGCCTGCGGTGACATCACCGAAGAAGCCCATGAGCGTGCCGTGCAGCGCGTCGTACAGGCGGGCGCGGTGCCGATGACGTCGGTGCAGTTCCTGTGCGAACTGCAACGCGACTGGGCGCGCGGCGAAACGTACGACGGCGCCATGGAGATCTTCAAGGCACACACCTCGTATGGCATCGGCGTGCGCTACGCGAAGCAGATTCTCGGCGGGCACGCGAGCGAGGCGGGCTGATCGGGGCTGATCGCCCCACGCATTGCCTGCCATGCGTCACGCGCGACGCTGCTGTCGTCACGCGTGAGACGCGTCTGACCACGACCACGGAGAGCACGATGACCGCACCCATTCAGCCCGCCCGCATTGCGGACCTGGTGATCTATAACGGCAAGATTGCGACACAGGACGACAAGCGTTCGTTCGAAACGGCGCTCGCCATCGCGAAAGGCGAGATCGTCGCGAGCGGCAACGATCACGACATGATGCAATGGGCGAACGAGTCCACGTGCCGCATCGATTTGAAGGGACGCACGGTCGTTCCCGGTCTCAACGATTCGCATCTTCACGTCATTCGCGGCGGTTTGAATTTCAATCTCGAACTGCGCTGGGATGGCGTGCCGTCGCTGCGCGATGCACTCGAGATGCTGCGTGCGCAGGTCGCGCGCACGCCTGCGCCGCAATGGGTGCGCGTCATCGGCGGATGGAACGAATTTCAGTTCGCGGAGAAGCGCGGCCCGACGCTCGAGGAGATCAACGCGATCGCGCCGGATACGCCTGTCTTCATCCTGCACCTCTACGACAGCGCGCTGCTCAATGCAGCGGCGCTGCGCGCTGTCGGTTATGGTCGCGATACGCCAAATCCGCCGGGCGGCGAGATTCAGCGCGATCGGCGCGGCAATCCGACGGGCATGCTGATCGCGCGTCCCAATGCGGGCCTGCTGTACGCGACGCTCGCAAAAGGACCGAAGCTGCCGTTCGACGACCAGTTGAATTCGTCGCGCCAGTTCATGCGCGAGCTGAACCGGCTCGGCGTGACGAGCGCGATCGATGCGGGCGGCGGCTATCAGTCGTATCCCGACGACTACGCGGTCATCATGGAACTCGCGAAGCGCAACGAACTGACGGTGCGAATCGCCTACAACCTGTTCACGCAGAACGCGAAGAAGGAAATCGAAGACTTCGCGAAGTGGGCCAAGCTCACAAGGCCCGGCGACGGTGACGACTTTCTGAAAATGAACGGCGCAGGAGAAATGCTCGTGTTCTCCGGCGCGGACTTCGAAGATTTTCTGGAGCCGCGTCCCGACCTGCCGGGCGCGATGGAAAGCGAACTCGAAGCCGTCGTGCGGCTGCTCGTGCAAAACCGCTGGCCGTTCCGGCTGCATGCAACTTACGACGAGTCGATCGAACGTTTCCTCAACGTGTTTGAGCGCGTCAATCAAGGCACGCCGTTCGACGGCCTGCGCTGGTTCTTCGACCACTGCGAAACCATTTCGGCGCGCAACATCGACCGGATTGCCGCGCTGGGCGGCGGCATCGCTGTCCAGCACCGGATGGCGTATCAGGGCGAATACTTTATCGCCCGCTATGGCGCCGAAGCCGTCGCGCACACGCCGCCTGTGCGGCAGATGCTCGCGGCGGGGCTGCCCGTCGGCGCGGGGACGGACGCGACGCGCGTCGCGAGCTTCAATCCGTTCGTTTCGCTGTACTGGCTCGTTTCGGGACGCACGGTGGGCGGCACGCCGATGTACGCGGCGCAGGACCGTCTGGATCGCATGGAGGCGCTGCGCCGGTATACGGTGGGCAGCGCATGGTTCTCGAACGACGAGACAAAGAAGGGCGCGCTCGTGCCTGGCCAGCTTGCCGATTTCGCGGTGCTTAGCGACGACTATTTCACGATCGGCGAAGACGACATCAAGCATCTGACGTCGGTGCTGACGGTGGTCAACGGCCGGGTCGTCTACGCCGCCGACGAGTTCGAAGCGTTCAGCCCGCCCGCGCTGCCCGTCAGCCCGACGTGGTCGCCCGTCGCGGAGTACGGCGGCTATGCGCGCTATCGTCCTGCGGCGGCGCCGCAGCAGTCGTGCAACGACGCGTGCGCGAACCTGTGCGGCGTGCATCGTCATGCGCATGCGTGGGCGTGGCGCAGCAACGTGCCCGCCAGCGACGCGAACACGTTCTGGGGCACGCTCGGTTGCAGCTGCTTCGCGTTCTAGGCGCAAGCAGGCAATGAACCGCTTTTCGGCCGCCGACGCTGGGCTTTGCGATCTTCGCGGAGGCCGTGTGTCCGCCGCTGATGATCGCGGGCATCGCAACGCGGCTTGCCGCGCTGCCGATCATGCTGGTCGGCGCGATCGCGCTTGGTCTCGTGCATCGCGAGTGGACGCTGGACCAGGGGCAATTCGAGTGGATGCTGCTGATCATGTTCGGAACGATCACGATTGGCGGCGCGGGACGCTACCGGATTGCGCTGCGGCCGCATGCGTCCGGGCAACGGCAGGCGTGAGCGGCGCGTGAGGAGTGAGCCATGTCATATCTGATTTCATTGAGTGCGGGTCTTGTGGTCGGCCTGTTGTATTACCTCGTGCGCGTGCAATCGCCCGCGCCGCCGCTGATCGCGCTCGCGGGGCTGCTCGGCATTGTCATCGGCGAGCATGCGATTCCGTTCGTGCAGGCGCAGATACGCACGCCCGATGCGCAAACCCAAAGCGCGCCGCCCGTTGCCAGCAGCAAGCCGATTTCGCCATGCAGCGAGGACCAGTAGGCGCGGATGCGCGGCTCGCGGCGCAGCTCGATCACGTGCCCGGTGAGGATACGTGGCTGGCAGCGATCGTGGGCTATGCCGATACGCTCGACCTTGGCTTGATGATAGGCAGCAGACTTGCGGGCCGCTACTACATGAATGTGGAGTGCGTCCGGGTTTGACTAAGACGAGGAACTCGAGTGTAGAGGTCCTGCAGGCGCTGCGCACGCGCGTTCTTCCGGGACCGGCTGCAAGAAGCGTGACGAAGATTACCGCGCTTGAGGCCGGCACAGAACGACGGCTAGCAGCCTGTTATTTGGCCTCAAGGAAAATACCGGCCTTTGCGTCGTCGTTTGCTGCCTGCCAGCCACCCCCCAGCGCTTTGTAAAGCGCGACGAGTGCAAGCGCCGTGTCACGATCGCTTTGCGCCAGCTTGTCGTCGGCGGCGTATAGCGAGCGTTCAGCGTCTAGCACGGAGAGGAAGTCATTGAGCCCCTGCCGATAGAGCCGCGTCGCGATCGTCACAGCCTCCCGGTCGGCGGTGACCTCGGCAGCCAGCCGTTCATGCCGCACCTGTGACTGCGCATACGACACGAGCGCTGTTTCAACATCGCGCAACGCCCCCAGAACCGTCCGCTGGTACACGGCCGCGGCCTGATCGGTCCGCGCCTCTTCGGCGCGCATTTCGAAGCGGACCTTACCCGCATCGAATATGAGCCAGCTGATGCTCGGCCCGATCGAGAAATAGCGGCTAGGCGAGGTGAGAAACGTCGACGCGTTCAGGCTCTCCAGGCCCGCAACGCCAGTCAGCGAGAAGTGCGGATAGAGATCAGCCTGAGCGACGCCGATACGGGCGTTCGCGGCGGCAATCCGGTGGTCGGCTGCCCGGATATCCGGCCGGCGGCGCAGCAGGTCGGACGGAAGGCCGACAGGCACGTCCGCCACTGCCAATGGAATCGCTTGTGGCGTATCCAGCTGGGCAAGCAGTTGTTCCGGCGGATGCCCGATCAGCGCGCCAATGCGATAAATGGACGCGCGTTCGTCCGCCTCGAATGTCGGGATGGCCGCTTCAGTATCGGAGACTTGAGCCTGCGCACGCAGGACATCGAGACGCGAGGCGAGACCCGCGTCGAACTGCGACCGGGTCAGCGACAGCGAGTCCTGCTGGATGGACAAATTGCTGCGCGCGACGGCGAGTTGCCGCTGCACGCCGCGTAACTCGATGTAGTTGCGCGCAACCTCCGCGAGCAAGGTCAACTCGACGTCGCCAAGGTCGGCCACGGTGGCCTGATACGACGCATCGGCTGCCTCGACGCCACGACGTTTGCCGCCGAATACGTCGATCTCCCACGAAGCATCGAAACCGGCCTGCCACAGATTGCCGTTAGCGCCCGGACCGAGGCCGCCGGGCGGCACGCCGACCGGCACATTGGCGCTACCGTGGGTCCGGTCGTATTTGGCGCCTGCGTCGGCGGTTGGGTATTGCTCGGCTCCTGCGATGCCCGCCAAGGCCCGCGCTTCACGTATGCGGGCTACGGCAACGGCCAGGTCGGGGGCGGACTGCAGTGCGTCGGTCATGAGCGAGTTGAGCGTAGCGTCATTGAAGCCTTCCCACCAGGCGTCATTCGACGTTTGCGCTCCTCGCGCCGCATGTGTTGTCGAGCCGATTTGTTCCGTAAATCCCGCCGGCATGACCGGTTTCGGCGGCACGTAGTCGGGCCCCACGGTGCAACCCGCGAGGAGTCCTGCCCATGCCGCGACGATAGCGGCGACATGCCGTCGCCGGCAAGGAGGAAGCCCCGCCGACTGCGCTGCCGCTAGTTCCGAAAGCCGAGCCATGCCGGGCGCTCCCTGACGAAGATCTCCGTTTCGACAGACATGCCTGGCGAGATCAATTTAAGCGCTTCCCCAGGGTTGTCGAGTTCGATTTTCACCGGCACGCGCTGCACTACCTTCACGAAATTGCCGGTTGCGTTTTCAGGTGGCAGAAGCGCGAAGTGCGAGCCGGTCCCGCGCTGGATGCTGTCGACGTGGCCGCGCAGCCGCAGGTCCGGAAACGCGTCGACGAGGACCGTGACCGGCTGGCCGGGTCTAACGTGGGTCAGTTGCGTTTCCTTGTAGTTCGCGATCACATAGAGCTTGTCCGGGACGACCGACAATAGCGTTTGTCCAGGCTGCACAAAGTTACCCTGTTCGACGCTCTTGTTTGCGACGCTGCCGGACTCGGTTGCGTAGATCTTCGTGTACGAGAGGTTGAGCGTCGCTTGCGCGAGCATGGCTTGAGCCTGAGCGACCGAAGCCTCCGCCGTTTTCACCTGGGCGCGTGCAAGCGTCGCCTGCGCCTGTAATGCATCGACCTTGACCTGGGCCGCCGTCACGGAAGCCCGCGTCCCGTCAGCGGCCGCCTTTCCCTCATCGACGCGCTCCGATGACACGGCGCGCACATCGGAGACGGATTGCAGCCGCGCCAGATTGACGACGGCAAGTTTCGCATTGGCGCGGGCAACGTCAAGTTCCGCCTTTTGCTGGCCGATGTTGGCATCGGCTACCGCGACCTGATTGCGCGCCTCCTCCAGCTTGCCAACGGCCGCCGCGACATTGGCGCGCGCCAGATCCACCTGAACGACGTAGTCGCGCGGGTCGAGTTCGACGAGGAGATCGCCGGCCGTGACCTTGCTGTTGTCGTTGACATGAAGGGTCTGCACGTAAGCCGGGACCTTGGGGATGACCGAGACCAGGTGCGCGTCGACATAGGCGTCGGCTGTCTGCTTCTCGTACAGGTCCGGCACCAGGAAATACGCGGCGATCGCCAGCAGGACGATCAGCACAAGCAGGCCGAGGATCAGCCAGCGTCGATTGTCAGGCAGCGGGGGCGCCGCAGGCGCAATGGCGGAGGGCGGCGTGGTGGCCGGTTTTTGAACCGGTGGCGCTTCGCTCATCGCTGCCTCCTGCCGGGCGGATGGATCGGGTTTGGAACAGACAGGGTTTGCATGGCCGCGCTCCTTATTTTTTGGCTACCGGGGTCGGCGCAATGATGGGGACGAGACACAGTGCGATGACACCGACCGCCGCCATGAAGGCGAAAGCGTCCGCGTAGGCGAGCGTGGCGGCCTGGTGCGCGCCTGCTTCGGCGAGAATTCTTACCGCTGCGCGCTGGCTCTCGACCGGAGAATAACCGCCGCGCGCGACCAGCGTTGCGCTTACCGACGCGAGCCAGTCTTGCGTGACCGGATTGTCGTGGCGCAGGTGTTCGAACAGGCGCGATGAATGAAGTGTCTCGCGATGCCCGATGAGAATGGTCAGCAGTGCGACCCCGAGCGATGCGCCGAACTGCCTGAAGGTCATGTAAAGGGAGACGCCGTCGAGCAGCTTGTTCTGCTCGATCCTCGCTACCGTGCCGCTGCCCACTGCGGGTAACAATGGCGACAGGCAGCAGGCGTAAAGAATCAGCGGAACAACGTAGTAGTAGCCCGGTGTGTCCGTCGTCAGCAGGCGATTGAACAGGACCATCGACGCGATCAACATGACGAGCGCGATCACGATCGTTTTGCGTTGGCCGATTCGCGCGATAAGACCGACCATGAGCGGCCGGATAGCCGCTGCGGTCAACGCATAGACGCATATGATCTGTCCGGTCTGAGTCGCGCTGTGGGTATGGGTAGAGAGATTGCGCAGAAATTCGGGCAGGACGAACAGGCTGCCTGACAGGATCATGCCGGTGAAGACACCGATCAGCGCAGACGACAACACGTAGCGGTCACGCAGCAGGCCGAGCCAGAGGAGCGGCGTTCGATTCGCCGGATTCGCCTGCCAGACAACGAAAAGAAGCAGGGCTGCGCCGCTCGTCCAGGCTAGCACGCGAATATGTAGAGATCCGAACCAGTCGTCGATTTCACCGCGATTGAGGATGATCTGAAGCGAAATCAGCGCCGTTGCGAGGAGGACAATGCCGAGCCAATCGGTCTGGATCACGCGGTCGGTGGCGGGGGGCGGAAGTGTCGGAAAGTAGCGCGCCAGCAGCCATATCGCGCCGGCCGCGTACAACAGATTCGGCAGAAAGATCAGGCGCCAGTTGAAATGGTCCGTGATATAGCCACTGACCAGAAGCCCCGCAGCGCTTGATAGATAGAGCAGCGTGGAAGCCTTCATCAACGAAGGGCTGCGCTGGGGTTTGGGCATCAGTACGTAGATGCTCGCGCGCCACCATACAACCAGGCCGGCCCCGGCCAGCCCCTGGATGGCGCGCCAGATCAGTATCGAACTGAGATCTGGGGATATCGCACAACCCATGGATGCGATCGCGAACACGACGATGGTCGAGATCAGGAAGCGCTTGTAGCCAAAGTGCCCGGCCATCCAGACCGAGACAGGTACGCCGAGAAACAGCGCGCAGCTATAGACCGTTAGCAGCCAGCTCGCTTCGTCCGCCGATACGCCCAACGTGCCGGTCAGGTCCGCCAGCACCAGGTTCATGCTGTCGAACGTATAGAACTCCATCCCGGTCGCGAGACCCAGGCCCATGAGCAAAAGGCGCGTATGCGCCGGCGACATGGTGAGCGCCGCCATGGGCGGAGGCGAAGCCGGCATCGAGGTCGGCAGGGCTGAGTCACTCATTGCAACGGCCTATCCGTATTTGACAGGTGGCGATCACGTGACGAGCCGCAGGACCACATGTATCACTGTGGTGACGAGAAGCAGCGTGACCACGGCCGCCAGATAGAGACCGCCGAACCAGCTCAGACGTTGGACGCGGGGGCTCATGCTTCCCATCCCGCCTCGGGCGTCTTGCCGCGAAACGTGCGGTAGGCGAAGGCTGAATACGCGAGCACGACCGGCGTGACGATCAACGCGCCCACCAGCAGGAAGACATGGCTGAGGGTCGACGATGCTGCAGCCCAGAGCGTGAGACGGAAGGGCACGATGTCCGGGAAGATGCCAAAACCAAGGCCCGCCACGCCCAACACGAACAGAGCCAGTGCCAGAAAGAAAGGACGTCCGTCGACGCGGCCGCCGATCGCCCGCAGGAGGGCGGCAGTCGTGCCAGCAAACAGAACGCAGATCACGGTGAGCGCGATCGTGTGTGCCGCCCAGGCCGCCCGGATGCCGGGTTGAACCCACGCGGCAGTGACGCAGGTTGCGACCGCGAGGCAAACAAAGGCCGGCGCCGCCAGACGCAGGCAGCGCTGCGCAAATTCTCGCAGCGGCGCGGTCGCCTTCAGATGGAGCCAGCCGGCGCCAAGCAAGACATAGCCGGCGAGCAAGGTGATGGCGGTCAGCGCGGGGAAGGGCTGGAAGACATCGAATACGCTGCCGCTGAAACGCTCACCGTCGACGGCCACGCCCTGAATGAGTCCGCCGACGATCAACCCCTGCATGAGGGCGGCCACGATTGAACCGACACCGAACGCAGCATCCCAGAAGCGTCGGCCCTGCTCGACCTGATAACGGAACTCGAACGAAACGCCGCGCAGTCCTAGCGCGAGCAACATGACGATCAGCGGTATGTAAAACGCCGGCAGCAACACGCCATAGGCGATAGGGAAGGCGGCGAGCAGCGCCACGCCGGCCATGATCAGCCACGTTTCGTTGCCGTCCCAGGTAGGCATGATCGAATCGACCATGCGGTCGCGCAGCCGTTCGTCGGACTGCGCAAGGAGCAGCGCACCCACGCCCAGATCGAAGCCGTCCAGCAGGACATAGAGCGACAGCGCAAAGGCGGTGAACAGCGCGGAGAGTAACGGCAGATTCATGGCGGGCTACTCCACGGGTGCCGGGTTGCGGCCGGCGGGATCATTCATCACAGCGGGCTTCAGCGCATGCTTGAGCGAGCCGGTGGCCACCGGCTCGGACGGTGCCGCCTGCGGGCCGCGACGAATCATGCGGAAGGTGAAGATCAGGAAAGCCGTCATGAAAAGCGCGTAGATGCAAACGAACGCGATCAGCGTCGAAAGTAGCACGCCTGCGGGTACAGGCGAGCCGGCGTCGGCCGTGCGCAGGACGTTGTAGATCACCCAGGGCTGACGGCCTGTCTCGGCAAGGTACCAGCCGCCGAGTGTCGCGATCACGCCGGATGGCGTCATCACCACGAGCGAGCGCAGGAACCAGCGTGTGGTGAAGAGCCTGCCCTGCCAGCGCAGCCACAGCGACGCGATACACAAGCCGAACATGATGATGGCGAGGCCGTACATCGTCCGGAAGCCATAGAACACCCAGCCCATGACCGGCTGCCGGTCGCGCGGCGTGTTTTTCAATCCTTCGACTCGACCTTTCAGGCTGTGGGTCAGCCAGATGCTCCCGAGGTAAGGTGTGCCCAGCGCGAAGCGATTGCGCTGGTTCTGCTGATCGGGGACGATGAACCAGTAGTAGGGCGCGGGCGACTGCGACTGTTTTTCCCAGAAGCCTTCAGCAGCTTGCATCTTGGCAGGCTGATGCTCCAGCATCTTCCCGTAGAGCATATCGCCGACGAACACCTGGCAGCCGATCAGCATGGTGGCGAAGGTGAGGCCGATCGAGACCGTCCGTCGTCCGAATGCTTGATGCTCGCCGCGCAGGAGATACCAGGCGCCGACGCCGGCGACAAGGAACGAGCCTGTGATGTAGGCCGCTATCAGCATGTGCGGCAGGCGGTAGGGCCAGGACGGGTTGACGATCACTTTCAGCCAGTCTGTGACCACGACCCGGCCATGTTCGACCACCACGCCGTCAGGGGTTTGCATCCAGCTGTTGGCCGACAAGATCCACGATGCCGACAGCAACGTGCCGAGCGCAACCATGCAGGTCGCGAGGAAATGAAGCTTCGGTCCGACCCGGTTGAAGCCGAACAGCATGATGCCGAGAAATCCGGCTTCCAGGAAAAAGGAGGTGAGAACCTCCAGTCCGATCATTGGGCCGATGGCCGGGCCGGCCATCTGTCCGAACTTTGCAAAGGCGAGACCGAACTCGAACGAGAGGACGATACCGGTGACGACACCGACACCGAAGCCCATGGCGAAGATGCCGAGCCAGAAGCGGTAGATCTGCATATAGAGCGGATCGCGGGTCTTTAGCCACAGGCCTTCCATGATCGCCAGAAACGCGGCAAGTCCGATGGAAATCGTCGGAAAGATGATGTGGAAGCTGACAGTGAACGCGAACTGGATGCGAGCGAGGATGGCGGGATCGAAGCTCACGGCTGCCTCCGTTCGGGTTGGGGGCGCCGGGAGATCGCCAGGGTGAGCGCGATGAATAGTACAAGCGCGATCATCGAGGCGGGCAGGCCGAACACGCCAATGATGACGAAGAAGAATGCGACACCGAGCACGGCTACGCCGATCGCCCCGAGCAGGCGCCACGCGGATCTGGACATGTCGCTCATGGCTGCTTGCCGGTGCGGCGCGATCCCGCGATCACGCAGATATTGGGCGGAAACGAGCCGTGAGGCATGGGAGACTCCTTGATGAATGGGCGCGACGCCGGCACCGCAGATCAGATGACGATGGAATGCATGTTGACGCATGCGGACCTTAAAAGTCCTGAATGCGTCCTGATCCTGCTGAAGGCGCCGGTAGCAACACAGGCGAATCTCGCGCTGCGATCCACATTTGGTTGAGACCGCTGTATTTGGACAGCAATCTGCGCAGGCCAGCGACTCCGATAGCAGCGTTAATGTCATCGAGCCGTGGTCGCTTCAGTGTTCTATCTGGTTTCGATGGTAGCTGGCACGATGTCTGACCGCTATTACATGAATCTGTAGTCAATTCTGTATTGGTCGACGGGACTTTTGACTGAAGCGAGGGAAGGCAATGGAGCGGGAGGGGAGTTGCGGTGCCAGGAAGCGGCTTGCTGATTGAGTACTAGCCGTGCAGGCTAGTCCTGCCGATAGCGAAAGGAAGCAGCAGGTGGCGGGCGGGCGACCGGCAAAAGTCGCCCCGGATGCACTATTTGGCGCCCACCTCCTGTTGGAAAATCTGGACAGGCAAGGCTGGCAGGACGACGCCGAAGGTTGCTCCGTAGCCCTCATTATTGGCGGCAGTAAGACGACCCTCATGAGCTTCGATAATGGAGCGGGACACCGCAAGCCCGATGCCCATTCCCTTGCTCTTGGTCGTGACGAATGCGTCGAATATGCTGTCGCCACCGACGATACCTGAACCGTTATCGATGACTTCGAGCAGCACGGACCGGTCGTCAAGGGGGCTTGCGGTAATGAGAATCTTAGGTGTGCGTCCCGAGTTTTCCGTGGCCTCTATCCCGTTCGTGATGAGGTTAAGAAGGACCTGCTGAATCTGTATCTGGTCGACGAACACCGGAGGCAGGCCATCAGGCAAGTCGAAGTCGATGTCGGCGGTACGCCTGGTTTCGTCTTCCCGTAGCAGCCGTACGGATTCGAGAACCATGTCTTTCACGTTCCGCTTCCGCTTCTGGAGTGATTGCTGCTTGAACAGCGCGCGGATGCTTTGCATCGTCTCGTCAGCGGAACGGGCATCTCGAACGACGCTTTCCACGGAAGCCCGGGCTTCGCTCAAATTTGGCGGAGACGCTGCGAGCCACCGTTTGCAAGCCTGCGCATTAGCGATAACGGACGTGAGGGGTTGATTGAGTTCGTGTGCGATGGACGCCGAGAGTTCTGCGACCGTGGCAATCTGGGTTGCCCGAGTGAGTTCAGCCTGAGTCTGTCTGAGCCGGTCCTCTGCACGCTTCGGTTCGTCAATATCAAGACTGAGTCCATACCATTGCACAATGTTGCCGTCGGCGTCTCTCATTGCTTCAGCGGTGTGCTGGTACCATCGATAAACGCCGTCTTTTCGGCGAAGCCGGGCAACGTGGCAGTGCGGTTCGCCAGTCTCGATCGAGTGTGTCCACGCTTGAACCAGGCTGTCCAAATCGTCAGGATGGAAGGTCTTCTGATAGCCGACGTCCGCGAGCTGCGAAACATCCAGGCCAAGGAATTCAGAGGTTTTCCGATTGACGTAAGTGAGCCGCCCTTGTGGGTCATTGCACCAGAGCATGGCCGGGATGGTGTCGATAAGCTCGCGTAGCTGATACTCCCGCTGTTCGAGCACTGCTTCCGTTTGCTTGAGATCGTCGATGTCCGTACCTACGCCGTACCAGTGCAGGATCTGCCCGCTTTCGTCACGAAACGGTTCACCGCGAGCGAGATACCAGTGCAGTTTCCCGTCGGCGCCAGTAACCTGGTACGTGTCCTCATAGGACGCACCTTCCTGGACAGCTCGCCTCCAGCGCGAGCCGACACGAATACGTTCAGCTTCCGGGATGCGGTTAAGTAACATTTCTTTGTCGAATTTTTCCCCGCTCTCTCCCATGAACGTTAGCATTTGCCGATTCCATCGGTCGACGTCTCCTTGCGGTGTGGCCCTCCAGATCATCGCGGGCAATGCGTCCACGAGCCTTCGCAAATTAAGCTCTTCCGTGCGAAGGGCCTCCTGGGCTAACTGCCGCTCGTGGATATCCGTCGAAAGACCATACCAGTTCACAATATCGCCGTTGGCATCCCGCATGGGAGTGCCTTTGCATTGAAACCAGCGATACGTGTTGTCGGCCGCGCGGAGCCGATGGACCGAGTCGTAAGGTCTCCCGCTATCGAGGGAATCTTGCCAGGCTTCAATTGTTGACGCAGAGTCATCCGGGTGCACCAGGTGAAGCCAGCCGTTCGCTATCAAATCATCGAGCCGTAGTCCGGTGTACTCCTCAGTGCGCTTGTTCACATATTCCACGCGGCCATGGGAGTCCGTACGCCAGAGCAGGCTAGGAACATTCTCTGTCAGCCAGTTCAGTTGAACGTCACGTTCACGGATGATCTCTTTGGACCTGTAAAGATAAAGATCATCAATGTCGATGGTCACGGAATACCACTTGTAGACACTTCCGTCATCGTTAAAGTAAGGAACGGAGCGCGAGTGACGCCATCGATAATTACCGTCGCGGTCTGCCCATCGGTAGGTAGTATCGTGCGCGCTCTTTTCTTGAGCAGAGCGAAGATGACTCTCCATTACCCTGTCGCGGTCATCGGGGTGAATGAAACTCAGAAAGCCGAGATTCTGTATACCTTCAAGCGTAGTTCCTGTTTCCTCAAGAATCTGCCGATTGATGAAGTCGAAATCCTCCGCTGTGCGAGTGGCGAAGCGGCCTGGTAATCGGTCGAGGAGCTCTCTGGCTTCTCTCTCGCTTGCCGTTAGCGCCTGTTGAGCCTTGATGGTCTCTTCGATTTCCATTCCGATGAGGTACCAGTTGATGACGTCCCCGTTTTGGCAGTGCGATGGCTCCGCTAGAAGACGCTGCCAGCGGTATACGCCATCGTGCTGCAGCATCCTCACGGCAATATCGACCGGTTCACGCGCGGCAATGCACGCTTTCCATTGCTGCCGTGCGGCCTGCACGTCATCGGGGTGAATGTAAGTCATCCATCGGTCGCCGGCTAATTCCTCCATCGGTCTTCCCAGCGCGGCGACACCAACTTTATTCACGTAGACAAGCTCGCCGGTGGGTCCGCCAACACATACGCATGCCGGCACACTATCCACAATTCGCCGATAGGTTTCCTCTTCGGTCCGAAGCAGAGATTCTGCAGTCTTCCGGTCGTGTATGTCCCAACTCACACCGATCCATCGCAGTAGCTGTCCACTGTCGTTTCTTATGGCTTTGACACGGCAGAGGAACCACCGGCAAATGCCGTCGGACCGCCTGAGTCGAAACTCGAGCTCTCCCGGATCGTTTCCGGACCGGAGTGCGTCCCAATATCGGTCGTTTGCCTGCAGGTCGTCAGGGTGGATTGCCCCTCGGAAAGAGTCGTAGTCATGTGCTTCTTTTATGCCTGTGTATTCGCATAGGCTGGGACTGAGGTATTCGATGGAGCCATTGGGCAGCGCAGTCCACGCATGGCCGGGAAAGAGATTGCTGATACCTTGAAGTGTCTGGTTTCGTTGGCGGAGTTGCTCGTCAAACGGCTCATCCTTCAATCGGGCCGTTGAGCCCGGCTGTCGGGAGCGCCGAGAGACCAGCTCGGCACAAAGCCATGCCGCGGCGATTGCGACGGCGCAACGGCTGATAGCGCTGGAGGCTAGAGGAGGGTGATTGGAAGCCAACATCACTCCGGCGATCCCAAGCGAGGCGAAACCCGCGGCGAGACGCCCGAAGCTGCGGCCGAAAAAGTGCGTGAACAGGACAACCAAAACGAGGCTGAGGCAGCCCGTGATCGGTTCGAGTAACCCTGCCACCCCTGACGCACCGGCTATGGCGACGCTGAGGGCGACAACCCGAGACGAGCGCGGTATCAACACGGTAAGCATGTCAACCTCGGAGTTCGTTGGCGCATTGGATAGTGGTACTCTGCATTTTCCTGCCAATGGCGTGATTTTGCAGCGCAACGGTCCCTTGCTTGCAAATTGAGCGGGGAGTGCGGAGATCTACGCGGCACTCGCGTATCTCGCAGGCGCGTGCGGCAATGTCGTCTTCACGCGCTGGACGGTAACCGCGGCATGCGGCCTACTATGGACCCACAAGACCGAGGTCCCGCGCACGTGCAACGGCTTGAGCTCGCTTATCGACGCCTAGTTTCATGAAGATGCTCTTCACATGGGATTTGACGGTTTCAGTTCCTATACTGAGCGTATTCGCGATTTCCTTGTTCGACTGTCCTCGGGCGATCAAGTCGACGATTTCGCGCTCCCTTGAGCTCAGCGATCCGCGCTCAGTGTCGCGCTGACGATAGCCGCCGGGCTGATAGAGTATCCGCCATCCATCGAGCAGATGATTGATGTAGGAGATCAGCTCGTTCGTTTGCGCCGTGTGCCGCGCGTCTTCGCAAACGGCGTGCAGCAGCGATCCGATGTCCGGACCCACGTCGAGAATGGATTGGTACACGCCTGCGGGCGCGGCGACCTTCAGGACTTCGCGAAAGACCTCGATCGCACGGGTGCGTTCGTTCGCTGCCAGCCAGACCAGCGCAAGCATGGTTCGCAAACGTATCGCGAGGAAATCTCCATGTCGTCGTTCGGCGCTCTGCAGCGCGGTGCTCAGCACCACGGTGGCCTCTTCGGTCCGGTGCTGGGCCGCGGCAACAGAGGCCGTCCCGAGTGCTCGATAGTTCTCGATCTCGAGCGAGATGGAACGTGAAGGATGGGAATTGGAGCGCGCCACCTGATCGAGTTGCGCAACGCACGCAGCAGCCTCGGCCATCCTGCCTTCCGCAAGATATAGCCGTATGCGTTCGACAAGGGCGGCCGCGGTCATCCGTTCCCATTGACGTGCGCAACCCAACGCCTGCGCCCGATCGAGCAACGCGTACGCCTGCCCCACGTCCGAACGCGCGGCTGCGATTCGGATGAGGAGGCGATAGGCAATCAACACGCTATCGAGCAAGACCGCAACGTCAATAACTGACATCAACCCGGCAACCAGCGTTTCAGCCTCGTCCAGTCGGCCTTGTTCGTACCAGATTTGTCCGATCATCGGTGCGCACAGCGCTACGGAGATCGAATCGCGACCGGCGTAGCGTTCGGCCAGTCGCATCGATTCCGTGAAATACCGTTCGGCAAGCTCAAAGTGCAACTGTTGCATTTCCGCATGTCCCAGCAGGCACAGCCGGTAGACCGAAGAATACAGGTTGCTCTGGTTTTCTTCGATTGAATAGGACATCCACGGCGTTGCGTAAAGAGCTTCGAGGTTGCCGGCCTTCCAATGCCCGAAGCGCACGACATTGGATGCCACATTGGTTGTCCAAATATCGGCAGACGGCCGCTCGAGGCATGGCTCAGCGATAGCGAGCGCCCGCTCAGGATCGTCCTTCAGTCCCGCGACGACCGAGCGGATCGCCTGGCATTCCCGCCAGACGTCTTTGGGTTCGGCGCCAGTGTGTGACGAGATATCATGTTCGATCGCATCCAGCATCGCGAGCGCCTCGTCGAAATGCATGGCGAGCGCCATTCCCCAAGCGATCGCCAGCGTAACCTTCACCTGTGCACCGGCCAGACCCGCGGGAAACCGGCGCTGCAAACCGAGCAGTGTGAGCAGATCGCCTTTCTTGACCAGCGCCATCGCGCACCGCTCCATAAGACGGATCGCGTTATCTGTGATGCCCGCGGCGATCGCATGTTTGACTGCCTCAGTCCACAGCTCCTGCCCGCCATACCACTCGCACGCGCGGCAATGCAGTTCCGCCACCTCGTCGGCGTGCTCTGCCTCGAGCTTCGCCCGCAGGTACTCGCCCATCAGATGGTGATAGCGGAACCATTGCCCGTCGCAGTCGAGCGCTTGCAACAGCAACTGGCCCTCGGCGATTTCGTCCAGCATGCGCTGGCTCGTGCGCAGACCCGTTATCGCCTCGCAGAGCGGCGCGCTCAACCGGTCGAGTATCGACGTGCGCAGCATGAACTCGACCATTTCGGCGGGCAACCGCTCGAACATGTGTTCGATATAGGCGGCGAACGGCCGCGACGTACCTGACGGCGCATTACGCTCCTGAGCCGGTTGCCATTCCTTGCGCGACAGCACGGACATCGAGATGCGCAACGCCGCAGCCCAGCCCTCTGTGCTCGCAAATAGCGTCTCGATGTGGGAAGCGTTCAGCATGCCGGGCAATGCGTGTTCGACGAAGCGCCTCGTTTCGTCGAAGTCGAAACGTAGCGCCGACGCGTCGATTTCCAGCAGGTCGTCTCCTGCTCTCAGCCTCGCGAGCGGCAGCGATGGATCTGTGCGGCTGCAGAGGACCACATGCACATGTGGCGGTGCCTTTTCGATAAAGAACGACATTGCGTCGTGTACTACTGGAAGGCTGACCAGGTGATAGTCGTCCAAAAACAGGACGACCTCGTCGTCGACTTCGACAAGCTCGTTGATCAGCGTGGAAACGACGGCGTGTGGAGGGACGAACGCGGCGTCGGCAGTCAGGCTGATCGCCGCAGCGCCTACATTGCCGCAGGCATGCCGCAACGCATGCGCCAGATAATTGAGGAAGCGCGCGGGTTCGTCGTCCTCCGCGTCGAGCGACAGCCACGCCACCTGTGCACCGTTCGCGCGCAGCCGGTCGAGCCAAATGACCGCCAGCGAAGTTTTGCCGAATCCGGCGGGCGCTTTGATCACGGTGAGACGTTTGCTCGCGGCGCGCTTAGCCAGACCGATGAGCCGCGGACGACCGATCAAATCCACCGGCAGGTGCGGCGGAACGACCTTCGTTGCAAGGAAAAGGTGCGGCCCGCTCGCGGACGTTTCTCCAACCACACGCATTTTTCAGTCCCAATTGTCATTGGGGGTGGCCGCGCTTGCCGCCATTCCCCATCTATTGAAGCGCATCCCCCTTATTGGGGGATGGGGGGCATCTCCCCAGTAAGGGGGATGGTAGGCCGCGCCGCGCCAGGAGATCATGCGTGCACCGGATTGAGATCGAAGCGCGCCCCCGGACAAGGGGCAGCGGGCTTGTCGCTCACTGCCGGGCGGCTCACTGGCGCTTCGCCGTGAACGACTCGTTTTTTGCCACATGATACGCCGCAGAGAATCCCATTGCAGGGTATCAGGCGGGAACCAGTCGGTGCGCAGCCGTAACAGTCGCTGCGCTGGCGCTCCTTGTTAGTCGAAATCGTGCGCCTGTTACTGATAGATATATTTCCGTGTTAGCCAAAGTTCCAAGAATCAGCAATCACTTGCGGGAAAAAACCGTGTCTATCGCAGCCGATCTGACGCTTGTCGTCGAACGCACGCTTGCGATACTGACGCCGCTCGACGGATACAAGTTGCTCGCACCGGCAGCGAAACAGGTCGTTCACGAATCCGTTGCGCTGTCAGCCAAAGTATGGTTCGAGACGCTGTTGTCGGGCGAACCCCCATCGGCGCAGGACATGGACGTCTTTCGGGAAATTACCCAAAGACGGGAGCATCAACGCGTGCCGCTGCAGAGCCTCCTTCAGGCGTTGCGCCTGGGGTTGGGAGAAATCTGGAGCACATACATCGCGCTGGGAAAGTTGGACGAGCGTATTGCCAAAGAACTTCTGGCCGACGTCTCGCTGCATCTCCTGGACCACTTCGATCTCATTGCGCAGATCATTGTCCGGGCCTATCTGGCTGAGCAATATCGGGAACCGCGGTGGGCGGGATTGGCCATCGCAATCGAGGAAGGCGCGCGCCGATCCGAAAGCGTGCGACACCATCTCGTCGCGCTCCTCGAGCAGTTATCGGACGAGCCGGACCTGCTGTCAAGGCTCGAAGTCGACCACGCTCGAGAGCAACGCGGTACTGAAGCGGCCGGCGCGCAAGTGATGAAGTTCTTCGGCCTCGATGTCGACATCGAGGACGGCGCAGAACTGTCGAAGGCCTTGCGCGATGCGCAGGAGAGGCTGGCGCAGGCGTCGAGGCTCGCGGCTGTCGCCGAACTGTCCGCCTCCATCGCCCACGAACTCAACCAGCCGCTCCAAGCTATCGTGGCGCATGGGCGCGCATGCGTGCGATGGCTCGCTGCAACGCCGCCCAGGATCGACGAAGCCAAATACTCGGCCGAGCAGGTTCTCCGCGACGCTAATTGCGCGGCAGACGTGGTAAGCCGCATTCGGGCGCTCTTCAGGCACACAGCTCCCCAAAAGGTCGATCTCGATATCAATAAGCTGATTCTTCAGGTATGCACGCTGATGGCCGACGACATCCAGCGCAACGCGGTTTCGCTGGAGACAATATTGGGCGAAGACGTGTCGAAGATCAGCGCGGACGCGGTTCAGATTCAGCAGGTGATCGTGAACCTCGTGCGTAACGCAATCGAAGCGTTAGCGGCAACGGAGGAACGACCGAGGCTGCTAGTGATCCGCTCGCGTCGCGATGCGGACAATGTGGTGATCGACGTGGAGGATCACGGTACGGGACATGTGGACTTTGAGAAGATCTTCGAGCCATTTTTCACCACGAAGGAAACAGGGATGGGCATGGGACTGGCAATCTGCCGGTCCATCATCGAAGCACACGCTGGCCGGATTTGGGCCGTGCGCAATGTGTCCCGCGGCGTAACCTTCAGCTTCAGCCTTCCGATAGAGAGGTCGAACGCAACAGCACGTTGACGATGTATGCGTCTGCCTAGTCTCATCGCGACATGCTAACTCCTCTTATCCCAGGATAGTTCACCCACACGTCAATGCCAGGACTTTTGCAGACCTTCCTTAACAGACTCTATGGGTCGTTTCGCAACGGCTTTCAAGCCTACAACTCCATATTGGGTGGTGCCATTACATATTCATGTAATGCCGCCCGTACTTCCGGGCGACGATTCCGACGGCTATAATTTTTTGTCGGCACGACCGCGTGAGTGGGATATTCAGCGAGATTATCGTGGACCGGCTGTGCCAACGTTAGGAGAGGCTTTCACCTGACAACAGAGGGGTTCCATGGAATCCGCAAGCGAACTGGTGTATGTGGTCGACGACGACGGACGGGTGCGAGAAGCACTCTCTGCGCTATTGCGCGCAAACGGAAGAGACGTCCACGCATTCAACTCCGGCAGAGAATTTCTGGACACACCGCGTCAACATGTCGTTGCATGTCTGATCCTGGATTTGAGAATGCCAGGCATGTGTGGGCTGGAAGTCCAGAAGCTTGTCAGCAGAGACTCACAGATTCCCGTCATTTTCATTACCGGAAGGGGAGATGTGCCGTCCACGGTCCTTGCCATGAAGGGCGGGGCTGTTGACTTCCTCACAAAGCCCCTCAATGAAGATGCGTTGATGCGCGCGGTTGACGCGGCACTCGCCAGGGCGCACGTTCTTCGCAAGGAGGCGGAAGATACAGCGGCGCTCCAGGCTCTCTACCAATTGCTGACGCCTCGTGAGCAGGAGCTTTTGCCGTTACTCGCAAGCGGCCTGCTCAACAAGCAGGCGGCGGGAGTACTCGGTATCACCGAATACACCGTGCAGGTACACCGCGGCCACATCATGAGAAAAATGCAAGCGGATTCATTTGCCACTCTGGTCAGGCAGGCGAGCAAACTGCAGCTCGAAACATCGTCGACGACCACGTCCGATGCTTGACGCTAACGCCAATTCTTTGTTGGACTCGAGGACCTGGAGAAAAAAATGCCAACGCCACGGGTTCGAACGGTTGCCGTGATTGATGATGACCGACGGGTTCTGGAATCTCTGGCGAACCTGTTGGCCTCTGGCGGGTATGGAACACGGGCCTACGAATCTGCACTGGATTTTTTTTCCGACGGCCACTCGGGTCTGGTATGTGTTATCACCGACCTGGGAATGCGCCCCATTGACGGCATTCAAGTGCTCGATAGAACGGTTCATTCGGACGCAGCAACGCCCGTCATAATTATCACGGGCAAACCGAGTGAGCATACGGAAGACTACTATCTGCAGAGAGGCGCATTAGGTTTCTTCAGAAAGCCTGTCGACGGAGACGCGTTGCTGGACCTGCTGGATAGTATTGTTTGAAGGTCCGAAAGCCCGGAAATCAGTCAAGGCATGCACGGTACGGCGACGAGCTCAGCACTCAATTTTATATCGTTGTTTCTTGCGGCGACATTGCATATTCATGTAATGCGGAATGCCTCTTTCGGCGTTATTGTGATCGATTAGTATGTCTACAATCTCTCGGCGAGCGGAGCGCGTGCTACTACTTGAAAAAGGTGCATCCACACTGACTGGTACAGGACGGCACCCCTGAACCTGTTTCCCCCTCGCTGTCCAAAACCCCGAAATTTGAGGCAAAACGCATTGGCGTGGCTGCAAGGTGTGACATTGATTCCAACCGCAGGGACGACTTTGAAACGACATATTCCACTCGCCAGAGGCAGATGTCCAAAGCGTGCAATCGGGATGGCCGCGATTGCCGCGGGTCTCGTGTCAGCGTGCGCAAGTTCGCCATCCATTGGTGTGCTCGGCGCGTACTTTCCCGACTGGTTGTTCTGTATCGTCGCTAGCGTCGTACTCACGGTCGTCATCTATCTGATTGTCAAGCGTTTGCAGGCCGACCATCTGATGGGACCTCCGGCCGTGGTGTATCCCACGCTTGTCGCTTTCCTCGCGCTCGCTGTCTGGTTGATGCTGTTCCAACATTGAATCTCTCTCAGGTGGATGAATGGCGACGACAGCCAGCGGGACATCGAAGAGAAAATGGCCGGCCATTATCCTGGTCGTGGTGACGCTGTTGCTGCTTGTCTACGTCATCCGGCTGCTTGACCGTGCGCCGCGCACCGACGACGCCTATGTCTATGCGGATACGATCGACGTCGTGCCCGAGGTCAACGGGCGCATCGTCGAACTGGCCGTGCACGACAACCAGGCGGTGAAGCAGGGCGAACTGCTGTTCCGCATCGATCCGCGTCCGTATCAGGATGCGCTGACGCGGGGCAAGGCGTCCCTCGTCGCGCTCGACCGCCAGATCGAACTGACCCAGCGCACGGTCAATGCGCAGCAGTACAACGCGCAGTCGGTGCGTGCGGCCGTCGAGCGCACGCGAGCTGCAGCCAGCCAAGCGTCCGATACGCTGCATCGCATGGAGCCACTTTTGTCACACGGTTATGTGTCGGCGGAAGACGTCGACCGTGCGCGCACCGCACAACGGGCCACGCAGGCCGAACTCAGCGCCGCGCAACTGCAGGCGCAGCAGGCGGCAGCGGCTGTGAGCGGCGTCGATGCGCTGGTCGCGCAACGTGCCGTCGTCATGGCGGAGATCGCGATTGCCGAACTGAACCTCGAGTATGCGACCGTGCGAGCACCGTTCGACGGTCGCATTGTGTCGTTGAAGACATCGACGGGGCAGTTCGCGTCGGTGCTCAAACCCGTCTTCACGTTGATCGACACGCGCCACTGGTATGTGGTCGCGAACTTTCGCGAGACGGAACTCAAGGGCGTCCGGACGGGCACCCCCGCCACGGTGTACCTGATGAGCGATACGGATCAGCGTTTCCAGGGCGCCGTTGATTCGATCAGCTACGGCGTCGCGCCTGATGAAGCAGGCCTTGCGTTGCCCGGCGGATTGCCGCGCATTCAACGCACGCTTAACTGGGTCCATGTATCGCAACGCTTCCCGGTCAAGATCCGGGTCGACAATCCGAACCCGGAGCTGTTTCGCGTCGGTACGTCGGCAGTGGCTGTGCTGGAACCCAGGCGCGGCAACGACGGCGAGCGCCATTGAGGAGCGCCCATGGCCGCAGCCGATTACCTGCCCGACACCCTGCGCGATGCCGGAGATTTCCTGAAGCGCGAGCTTGCGCCTTTCCCCGGGCGTCTCAACGTGATGTTGCGTTGCATACTGACGAGCGCCATCGTGATCGTCGCGTCGATGGCGCTCGAAGTGCCGGAGCTCGCGCTGTCGCTGCTAGTGGTGTTCTACGTCACGCAGTCGAACGTGGTGGTCACGCGGCTGGTCGGCGTGATGTTCATCGTCGGATCGACGCTCGGGATCGGCCTGTCGATCCTGCTGCTGAAGTTCACATTCGACTATCCGTTGCTGCGCATCGTCGTCGCGAGCCTGCTGTTCTTCGGCAGCGTGTACTTCATGCGGGTGCTGAAAATCGGCGTGGTGTTCTTCATCGTCGCGATCGTCGTGATCTACGTGCAGAGCTTCGTGGACCAGACCGATCAGGCCGACCTGCTGATTCGCGCGGTGTTGTGGGTATGGATCGCCGTCAATTATCCGATCGCGCTGACGCTCGTGGTCAATACGCTGCTGTTGCCTGCCGAACCGCAATTGCAGCTCAAGGCGGAAATCCATCGGCAACTCGCGGCGCTGGACACGCGCCTGACGCAGTTGATCGACGGCACCACGAGCGCCGCGCAGATCACGTTGGCAAGCGTCCAGCAAGGCGCGCTCGCGCTGCAGAAGCTGCTGCGGTTCACGACAATGCGTGATGCCCACTATCGCGAGCATCAGGCGTTGCAGCTTGCATGCATCGCCACAGTGTCGCGTCTTTATCGCGGCGCGAGTGAACTGCCGCTCAGTTGGCCGGGGGCGTCGGCGGTGCGGCTTGCGATGTTGCGCGAGCTGCGCGCGAACGCCCGGGCGCTCGACGAATCGGTGATGTCGGGCGAGCCCTATCGCTACGTGAGCACGGCGACACCTGAAGAGCGCAATGCAGCCGACGCGATTCCCGCCGCAGGCGAATTGCAGCGGGCGCTGCATGCGTACGCGGATCTCGTCGCGAGCGGTGTGGAACCCGGCAAGCCGCCCGCGAGCGAGCCGATGGTCGCACCCGACGCATGGACCAATCCCGCGTACATGCGCTTTTCGCTGAAGACGCTACTCGCTGTTCTCGTCTGCTACGTGTTCTACAACACCGTCGACTGGCAGGGCGTCCACACGATCATGTTGACCTGCCTGATCGTCGCGCTGCCGAGCCTCGGCGCATCGACGCAGCGTGCGCTGCTGCGGCTGGGCGGGGCCGCCGTCGGCAGCGCGCTGGCGTTGTTCATGGTGGTGTTCGTCGTTCCGCATCTCGACGACATTGTTGGCCTGCTGCTGATAACGCTGCCCGTTGTCGCGTTAGGGGCGTGGATATCGGCCGGGTCGGAGCGGATCGGCTATGCCGGCATCCAGGTGATGTTCACCTTCTCGCTCGCCGTGCTCGGACAGTTCGGCCCAACCACGAACCTCACCGAAATCCGCGACCGGATGGTGGGCATTGCGCTGGGCGTCAGCGTGGCGACCTTCGTGCAGATGTCGTTCTGGCGGGAGGGCGAGGGCGACGTGCTGCGGCAGAAACTCGCCACGATGCTGCGCGCCATTGCCGCACAGTTGCGTACTCCACAGGCGGGCGTCGACCAACGGGACGAGTTGCCCTATGCGCAGCGGCAGTTGCAGGCGTGGGCCGTGCTGGCCGATTGCGAAGCGACGCTGTCGCGCGTCGCGCTCGAGCCCGACTGGCAGGAAGTGGAGCAGGCGCAGCTGACACTGCGCGCGCAAACCGTCCTCGCGCAGGGGCGCGAGATCATGCTCGCTGGCGATGCGTTGCGCAACGCGCTGCTGGCGCAAGCGGGATCGTCGAACCCACACACTTTCGATGCAGTGCGCGCGGCCCAGGAACAGGCGTCCGTCGAACTCAACCGATACGCGGAATATCTCGCCGGGAATCCGCCTGCCGCCCGCGCGCCGCGACGCGTCGAGATCACTGCGCAAGCTGTCGAACCGGCTCAACCGGCCGACGGGTCGCTCATCGCCGCAGCGGACGAACTGTCGCGGCAGGTCGCGGGGTTGCCGGACTGGCGCGTCGAGGCACCCGTCGCGGCGCCCTCATCACAGGCCATAAGAACATGAACGACCCCCACGCTCACTATCGTTCGCTGCCCCCCGAGGGGGCGGATGCCTCCCTTGGGGCGGCCCGGCGGGAAACATCATGAATGCGCGATCGGGTGTACGCGATTGGCGATGGCGTCGATGCTTTTTATGCGTCGCGTGGATGTCGTCCGTGCTGCCGGGTTGCGCGCTGATCCATCATAACGGCGCGCCCTATACCGAGATCGCGCCCGGGCAGATCAATCTCGCCGACGACATCCATCTCGCGCGCGATGGCTGGCCCGCAGCGCGCTGGTGGACGCGCTATCGCGATGCGCAGCTCGACGCGCTGATCGATCAGGCGCTCGCCGATGCGCCGACGATGGTGATTGCGCGCACGCGTGTCGCGCAGGCGAAGTCTGATGTCGAGCTTGTCAGGGCGGGATCGAACCTTCAGGTGGTCGCGCTGGCGTCGCTGGATCGCGAGCATATTTCCGCGAACGGCTTTCTCGGGCCGTTCGCGAAGAACGAACCGGCTGCGGGGCTGACGGGCCCGTGGTACACCGAGGGCATCGTCGGGCTCGGCGCAAGCCTGGACGTCGACATCTGGGGCAAGCAGCGCGCGCAGGTCGCCGCGTCGCTCGGCGTGAGCAATGCGCGGCTCGCCGAGACGTCCGCTGTCGAACTCGAAATCTCGACGGATGTCGCGCAGCTTTACTACGGCATGCAAACGACTTATCAGCTTATCGATCTGCTGAACGAATCGCATGAGGTAGCGGTGTTCGCGGTGCAGGCACACGAAGCGCGTGCGGCGCGCGGCCTCGAAGCCCGCACCCTGCTCGAAGAAGCACGGGCGCAGCAACTGGCCATCGAACTGCAGATCGTGTCGGCGCAAGGGCAGATAAAGCAGTTTCGCGAATCGATGCGGGCGCTGGCCGGTGCGGGCCCCAACGGCTTGCCCGCGATCGAGCCCGTGGCACTGCCGCGCTCGCAGGCGGCCCTGCCAGCGACGCTTTCATACGAACTGCTCGCACGGCGTCCCGATCTGCAGGCGATGCGATGGTATGTAGAGGCGTCGTTCGACCGGATCGACGCGGCGAAGGCGGCGTTCTATCCGAGCTTCGACATCAAGGCGTTCTTCGGCTTCGACGCATTGCACCTCGCGGCCCTCTTCACGCATGCAAGCCAGCAGATCAACCTGATTCCGGGCCTGTATCTGCCGATCTTCGACGGCGGCAGGCTCAACGCGAACCTGAGCGGCGCACGCGAGGGAAGCAACCTGTTGATCGAGCAGTACAACCAGGCTGTCCTCAACGCGGTACGCGATGTCGCGCAGACAGGCAGCCGTCTGCAGGCCCTCGATGCTCAGACCGGGTTGCAGGAGCAACGGATCGCATCAGTTGCGTTCACGAGGGACAGCGTCGAAGCATATTATCAACGCGGACTGACGAGCCGGCTCGCGGCGCTCGAAGCGCGCCAGCCCGTGATCGCGGAACAGGTTGCCCTGCTCACGCTCAACGGTCAGATGCTCAGTCAGGAGATTGCGTTAACGAAAGCGCTCGGCGGCGGCTATCGCGCCGATCCGCCCGTCGAACTGAAGCCGCGTTGAACATTCCCTTAGTGCTTTCGTTTGCTGCGAGTCTTTTCTAATCGCGTGTGCCGTACGCCGCGTCAGACGACGCCTTTCAAGCACTCTTCGGCACGCCATCCGTGCAACCACTGCAACGCGTCGTAGAACTGCTCCTGCGTGCGGTCGACCCACAGCGAGTTGCGCACCAGACGCTCGACGCCCTTCGCATGATAAATCCGGCCCATCTCCCGAGCTGAATACAGCACGCGCGCCGTGCGCGGAATGCGTGCTCTTTCATATAGCGCGAACGCGGAGTCGAAGTCACCATCGGCGGCTTCGATTGCCGCACCGAGCGTGACCGCATCCTCGAGCGCCTGGCAGGCACCCTGCGCGAGGTACTGCGTCATCGGATGAGCCGCGTCACCGAGCAACGTGACACGGCCAATGCTCCAACGCTCGACAGGATCGCGGTCGGCAGTGGCCCAACGCTTCCATGAGCTTGGGCGGTCCAGCATTTGATGCGGCAACGGGTGAATCCCCTCGAAATACGACAGCACCTCCTCCTTGCTGCCATCGGTGACACCCCATTGCTCCTGTTGACGGCTATGGAACGTCACGACGAGGTTGTACTGCTGGCCGCCGCGCAACGGATAGTGCACAAGGTGACAGTGCGGTCCGGCCCACACCACCGGCGCGTTGATCCGGAGATCGGCCGGCATGTTCTCCGCCTCGACCACTGCGCGATAGACGACGTGCCCGGTCACATGATGGTCGTCGCCGATCAGGGCGGCGCGTACAACGGACTTGACGCCGTCGCAGCCGATGACTGCATCGGCCCGGTACTGCGTGCCGCGTTGATCGGTGACGGTCACACCGCTTTCATCTTGCGCAAGAGACTGCACCTGCGTGTTGGTGCGAAACTGAATCAGCGAACTCGCCTGAACCGCTTCGAGGATCGACAGGTGAATATCCGCGCGATGGATCACGGCATAAGGATTGCCGAAGCGCTGCCGATACGGAGCGCCGACGTCGATTCGCACGACCTCGCTGGCGTCGACTGCATCCATCAGCTTCAGGTAGTCGGTAAAGACAGCACGACGGCGTGTCGCCTCTCCCACGCCGAGCGCGTCGAGCGCGTTGAAGGCGTTCGCTGCAAGCTGGATGCCTGCCCCGATCTCTCCGATCGCGGGCGCCTGTTCCAGCAATTCAACGCTGATATTCTGCCGGGCCAGTGCCAGTGCGGCAGCGAGCCCGCCGATCCCGCCGCCGACCACGATCACACGGCGTGCGCCTTTGCTTGTCCCTTTGCTTGTTCCACTCATGTCTGTCTCCTCTGTCGACCCGAGTTAGCGCTTCAGCGCTTACTCGGGTCCCATGCCTCAAGCTTTGTAATCCGGTTGGCGCGCCGGCCGCGCCATGTCGAACGCCGGGTGTTCCGTCGCATGTTGGTACACCGCAAGGCTGCGCGGGTAGGCGCCCAGATCGCAGCCCATTCGTTGCGCGTTCGCAATTTGCGGTACGAGGCAGCAATCGGCCAGCGTGGGCTCCGCGCCGAAGGACCATGGACCGCGGCCATATCGCGCGAGCAAACGCTCGACACCCGCCATGCCTTGCGCAATCCAGTGCCGGTACCACGCATCCTTCTGTTCCGGTGTCACGCCAAGCACGTCCTGCAGATAGCGCAGCACGCGCAAGTTGTTGACCGGGTGAATGTCGCACGCAATCAGAAAAGAAAGTTCGAGTACGCGTGCCCGAGCTTCGACCTCCAGCGGAATCAGACGGGGCTCGGGATAACGCGCGTCCAGCCATTCGACGATCGCGAGCGACTGTCCCAGGTGAAAGTCGCCCTCGACGAGCGCAGGTACCGATGCCGACGGATTGACCTGGTCGACATAGTCCGGCGCGCGATGAGCGCCTGCACGAATATCGACCGGCAGGTAGTCGTAGGTGAGCCCTTTGAGCGCGAGCGCGATCCGCACACGCCAGGACGTCGAACTGTTGAAAAAGCTATGAAGCTGCACGATAGCGTCCGCCAGGTTGGGTTTAGACGACTCGCACCGTCAGTTCGCCCAGACGCTCGACGCCGACGGCCATCACATCCCCGGCCTTCACCGCGCCGACACCTTCAGGCGTGCCGGTAAAGATCACGTCGCCCGCCTCGAGGCGGAAGAACCTGGAGAGATCGGCGACCGTTTCGGCCACCGACCAGATCAGATGGGACACATCGCTCTTCTGCTTCGTCTCGCCGTTGACCGTAAGCCACAACCCGCCCTGCTCGAAATGACCGACCGAGCTGGCCGGGTGAATCGGGCCGACCGGCGCCGAACGGTCGAACGCCTTGCCGATTTCCCACGGGCGGCCCATCTCGCGCATCTTCATCTGCAGGTCGCGCCGTGTCATGTCGAGGCCGACCGCATAGCCCCAGACGTGGTCGAGCGCCTGACTCAACGGAATGTCCGAACCGCCCTTGCCGATGACGGCGACCAGTTCCGCCTCATAGTGATAGTTCTGTGTCTGCGCCGGGTAGGCTAGTTCGAGCGTTTCGCCGTGCGCGACCGGCACCACGGCATCGGCGGGCTTGCAGAAGAAGAAGGGCGGCTCGCGGTCCGGATCAAAACCCATCTCGCGCGCATGTGCCGCATAGTTGCGGCCGACGCAGTAAACCCGGCGCACCGCAAACAGGTCGTCGCTGCCGGCGACGGGAATCCCAACGGGGGCTTCGGGCGGGAAAACAAATGCCATGATGATCGACTCGCTCGTGCAAAAGGAGGAAACAGAGGGGATGCGACAGGTGTGCGCGGCTCAGATGCGCTCTTCGCGCAGCAGGTTCACCGCAGCAAGCACGGGCCGGTCGGAATAGCTGAACAGCACGCTCTCGCCGAGCGCCGACAAGCGCACCGGCTGCCATGACGGTACGACAAACACGTCGTGCTCCGCGAACGAAAACTCGGTGTCGCCGATGTGCACCGTGCCGTGCCCTTCGACCACGCAATAGACGGTGGCGTCGGTGCCGCGCCAGGCTCGGCCCTGGAAGCCGGCCGGCAGGTACTGCATGAAGGTTGCCATCGTCGGCATCGGCCAGCCACCCGTCATCGGATTCACATAGCGCAGCTTCACGCCGTCCCACGCGTCGAGATCGCCGTGGCGATACAGCTTGTCCAGCGCCTCGCGGCTGCGTTCGTACGGATAACTGAAGATCGGTGAGGTCGGATCCGATACGCGCTCACGCACCGGTGCCATGTTGTGGCCGAAGCGAGCGAAGCTGTAGCCTTCGGGGCGCGTGACGGGTTGCGTCGCTTCCGGGAAGTTCTCCGCAAAGCCGGCATCGAGACTGGCGACGAGCGGAATATCGAGCCCGTCGAGCCAGACCACCGGCTCGCCGCCGTCCTCGACGGACGGGTTGCCGTGGTCGTGCCACGTCCATGAGGGCGTGATGATGAAATCTCCGGGACGCATGGTCGTGCGTTCGCCGTTGACCGCGGTCCATGCCCCCCGGCCTTCGATGATGAATCGCAGTGCCGATTGCGTATGGCGATGACTGGGTGCGATCTCGCCGGGCAGGATCAGCTGAAGTCCGGCGTAAAGACTCGGCGTAATGCTCGACTTGCCCGGCAGTCCGGGATTCTCCAGCACCAGCACCCGGCGCACCGCTTCTTCGGCGCTGATGACCGCGCCCGCCTGCATCACCAGATCGCGAACCTGTGCGTACTGCCATATCGCGGCCTTCGCTTGCGGCTTCGGTTGCGGGGGCACGAGGTTGTGGAGAGATTCCCAGAGCGGCGCCATCTGCCGCTGGGCGATCAGTTCGTAATAGGCGGCGCGCGCTGCGGTGGCTGACATGGATGTCTCCTTGAGCGGTCTCGTTTGATGGATCGTCTGCATGATTTATACGCTTATGAGCTATACCTCGTAAAATAACGAATTCCTATAATCCATACTTTTTTGGGTATGGCTCCAATGAGGTGGCGTGATGGACTGGACCGATCGACTGCGCCTGAGGCATCTGCAGGTACTTCTCAGTCTGGCCGAGACCGGCAACCTCAGCCAGTCGGCGGTAGCCCTCAATACGACGCAGCCCGCGCTATCCAAGTGGCTCAAGGAACTCGAAGCGGATGTCGGATTGCCCCTGTTCGAGCGACATGCGCGTGGTCTCAGGCCGACTGCCTACGGGTGAATCGCTGATCGAGCACGCCGGCGCATCGAGGCGCATCTCGATAGCGCGCGCGACGATATGCAGGCCTTGCGCGACGGCGGCAGCGGGCTCGTGGCGATCGGTACGTCGGGCGTAGCGTCCTCTGATACGGTGCCGCTTGCCGTATCGCGTCTGTTGCTACGTCTGCCGCGGGCGCAGGTGCGGCTTGTCGAAAGCACGATGAACCTGTTGATTCCACAGCTTGTCCACGGCGAACTGGACATCGTCGTCGGCCGCTCGGCTCCTGAAAATGCGGACCCGCAGATTCAAACCGAGATCCTCTATACGGAGCCGATTCATTTCGTCTGTCGGCCGCAACATCCATTGGCCGAGAGGAGCGCCCTCGACTGGGAAGACCTGCTCGCTTACCAGTGGATCGTCTGGCCGCGCGGCACGCCAGTGCGCACCGCGTTCGAGACGGCCCTCGCGGCAGCCGGGCAGACGATGCCGAGCCGTTGCATGGAATCGAACTCGTCGATCCTCAACATCACGCTTCTCAACCACACCGATCTGTTGGGCGTCGCGTCGCATCGGGGCGCGCTGCGTTTCGAACGGATGAACGCCATCAGGATTCTGCCGGTGCAACTCACCGGGTTCGGCTCCGTGTCGATGTACTGGCGCCCCGATAGCCTCAACCGGACTGCGGTTTCCGTTGCCCTGGATAGCTTGCGAGCCTGTGCGCGCGCCGATGTCGACAATGCGCAGAGGATCGACGAGCGGTGACACGCGTTGCAGCGGAGGTGCCTCGCCGATGCTGGGATTCCCTATGGTCCTTGACATATGTTGTGCGTCATAGGATCATGCTATATCAATCGAATTGATTGTCACCGGTCCAATCGTCCGATGTGAATGGCCGTGGCACGCAGTTCGATTGCGTCTGGATCGTTCAGCAATCAAGAGGAGAAGCAATGGGAAATCACAAGCTCCAACTTTCTATCGCTGTGGGCAACTATGACCGCATCAGGCCTTTGGTCGATGGCGATGTTCAGATCGACGGCGTGGAGCCCGTTTTCATGCTGCAGGATCCCGAGGAGATTTTCTTTCGTGCTTTTCGGCACGCCGACTACGATATCTGCGAGCTATCGCTCAGCAGCTACTCGGTAAAGACGGCTGCGGGCACCTCACCGTATATTGCCGTGCCTGTCTTTCCGTCGCGGGCCTTCCGGCATACTTCCATCTACGTGCGCGCGGATCGAGGGATCGACAAGCCGGAAGACTTGAAAGGCAAGCGTATTGGTGTGCCGGAGTATCAACTCACGGCTAACGTCTGGGTTCGTCTCTTTCTTGATGAGGAGTACGGCGTAAAGGCGTCGGATGTGACCTGGGTACGCGGCGGCTACGAAGACCCGAATCGAGTCGAGAAAATCACGCTGAAGTTACCCGACGATATCAAGCTCGAGGACGCACCCGCAGGTGAAACGATCTCCCGCTTATTGGCCGCCGGGAAGATAGACGCCGTCATCGGACCCCGTGCTCCGTCGTGCTTTGATCAAGGACATCCCCAGGTCAGGTACCTCTTCGACGATCCGCGCAAGAGCGCAGCCGATTGGTATGCGCGAACGAAGCTGTTCCCGATCATGCACACGCTTGGTATCAGGAAGACGCTCGCGGATCGCCATCCGTGGTTGCCTGGCGCACTCACGAAGGCATTCGAGAAATCCAAGGCCCTCGCGCTCGCGCGGCTAAGCGATACGGCGGCGACCAAGGTGACCCTGCCGTTTGTCGAAGAACAATTACGGGCAGCTCGCAAGCTGATGGGGTTCGACTTCTGGCCATACGGTTTTTCGGAAAACGAGCACGTCCTTGATCGTTTCCTTGCCCGGCATTATGCAGAGGGACTGTCCAGCCGCCGGCTGGAACCGCGTGAGCTGTTCCAGCCGGCAAGCCTGGAAAGCTTCAAGATCTGATCCAAACGCCGACCCTCGATCGTGGCGGCGCGCCGCAGAGGGCGCCCGCCACGACACGCCGGGCATTATGCAAGTCTCACCTTTTGCGCAGCCGACGGGGGCTCCGATTTGCTGGGGACTTGCGTTTGACCATTCCCCACATTCTCCACAAGGGACATGGCGGCCAGGTATCCGAACGTCAACGCGGGCCCGAGCGTGATTCCCGCACCGATATAGTGGCCGCCCACCGGCGAGTTCATATCATTGCCGCATGCGTACAATCCTGGAATCGGGCGGTTCTCCTTGTCCAGGACTTCGCCGAGAGGTCCGGTCACGAGCCCCCGGCTGGTGCCGAAGTCACCCGGCATCAGCTTGACGGCGTAGAAGGGCCCGCGCTCGATAGGTCCAAGACAGGCGCTCGGTGTATGTGTCGGGTCGCCCTTGTACGTGTTGTACGCAGAGGACCCCTTTCCGAAATCCTCATCGACGCCGGTTGCTGCGAAGCGGTTGTTGCGCGCGACGCTGCGTTCGAGTCCATTCGGGTCGACGCCAATTTTGCTGGCAAGCTCAGCCAGTGTCCGGCCGCTAAAAAGGTAACCCGCCTTTTCATAGCGCCGCAGCGACCAGCTACCGGGCAGGATGACGCCGATCCCATACTTCTTCACGGCCGCCGCGTCTGCGATAAGGAAGGCCGGGATCGCACCCGCGTCGAACATGCCAAGGGTGAACGCATGGTACGACGCCGCCTCGTTGGTGAATCTGTTTCCGTCCTTGCCTACCGCAATGAAGCCGGGTTTGGGGCGATCGAGCATGAAGTGTCCCCACAGTACCTTGCGGCCCGCTTCATCCGAATAGACCGACACGGGTACATAGAACCCCGTGTCGTTGGCGTTGTGGTCAAGTTGCCCTCCCGCCGACAGACCAAGGCGGATGCCTTCGCCAACGTTGCTTGCCAACCCGAGTGCGAGGTCTACCGTTGGCTTGCGGGAGTGCTCGCGGCGCATGTCCAGGTTGCCGGTGTAGCCTCCAGTCGCGATTACCACGCCCCGGCGAGAGCGAATGCGAATGGTGCGACCGTCTCGAATCACTTCCGCGCCCATGACCTTGCCGCCATCCATGATCAGCTTGGTCGCGGACGCGCGTAACCAAAGATCGATGTTTCGGTCGAGCATTGTCTTGTACAGGCGGGCGATCAGCGCATTCCCACCGACGAGCCGTGTGCCGCGGTGATGGCTCAGCCGATCGACGCCGTAGCGCAAGAAGCGCTTTAGCACGTGAAAGAACGATCGCACGGACCGCGTGAAGGACAGGAAGTGGAGCAAGTCGACAAGGTCGAGCATCATCCCGCCGAACGGCGCAAACGCCGGAAGCGGGGCACGAAGGTCCTTGAAGTGTGGGCCGAGCCTGCGGCCGTCGAATTCGAGCGGGGCATGGGCACGACCGAACATGCCTCCTTCGAGCTCGGGGCTGTAGTCCGGATAGTCGACTGCCACCACCTCCAGCTCCGAGTGTCGCAATAGATAGTCTAGTGCGACACGGCCCTGAAGGATGTAGGCCTCCTGCAATGAGCGCTCGACACTGGAGCCGACCGTCGCGGCAAAGTATTTCCGCGCCTTATCGAATGAATCCTTGAAGCCGGCGGCCTGCATTGGCGTGCTGTCGACGAACCACATCATTCCCACCGACCACGCGGTAGTGCCGCCGACCTGATCGGTCTTCTCGAGGACGAGCGGCTCGAGACCTTCGTTCTTCGATACGATCGCAGCCGTCATGCCGGCCGCGCCTGCACCCATGATGATGACATCGACCTCGCGGTCCCAGTTCTTCGTCGTAGTGGTACTCATGGCCTTGGTCCTGTTGTTGGTCCTCTTGTGGTGCTCATAGGCGATACACCGTTGCGTCCTGGGGAGCACGCGACACGCCACCATCGATGACGATCTCCTCGGCCTGGACGCTGCATGCGTGCCTCCAAAACGTCAATACAGCAATGTGCCGAGGTTGACGCTTCCTGTACGCTCTCTTGTCGCGATGGTTTTTTCGGTCCCATCCTTTCGCACCCGCAGTTCAATTCTCGAGGACTGCGAAGTCAGACCGGAGAACCGGAAGTCGCCGAAATGGTCGGTCGTCGTTGTACGTTCCGTACGTTCGCCCTCGGCGGAGTCGTACAGGACGACTTCAACCCCCTCCAGGTTGCGCAGCCGACCGCCACCCATGTCTTCGCAGACGTTGCCTGCCACCAGATGGCTAAGCGCATCATCCAGATTTCTGTAGAAGACGCGCGGCTTGGTGCCGAACTCGGGGTGAATGACCGACAGGTGCTCCTTTTTGACCATTTCTTCCAACTGCTTGTCCTCGACCTTCAGCGCGCGGATCGCCTTTGTCGGGCAGGCTTGCGCGCAACGCGGCTCTTTCCAGCCGGCGTCGAGCAGGTGAGCGTCGAAGTTCCAGTTCTGCGGCACTTGTTCCTGTTCGTTCCATTCGATCATTCCGTACGGGCACGTATTGACCAGATCGCGTCGGCCGCGTGACTTGGCCGGGTCAATGACGACCACACCATCCGGACGCTTGTAGATGGAGCCGTCTGCTGCTGCCTTGACGCATGGAGCGTTGTCGCAGTGATTGCACGTCTGCGGAATATAGGTGACGTCCACGAGCGTTCCTTCTCCGCGAACGTGGCGTTCGACCCGGATCGTCTCCAGGCCCGCCGGCGGGTGGGGTACGGAATAGCCGGGGAAATCATTGCCGGTGTACTCATCCTTTGTCGCGATGACACAGTTTCTGCAATTGATGCAGAGCGAAACATCGATGACGAGCGCCCAACCGGTCATGCTGCCTTCTCGATTGTCGAATCCCATTTCTCCACCTCCACCCAGCAACTGTTGGGAATGATCCCGTCCGCGGTCGAGCTCATTTTTCGCCCAGGCGTCAGGAGGTTGAGGCAACCTCCACGATCGACCAGACCAACTTGAGTCTCGATCAGGTCAAGCTCCGCACACGATTCGTTGCCACGCGCGACACCCTCCTTGACGAGCTGCGAAACGTCCACCGCGCAGATGACGGACGCCTGCGCGTTGTAGACCCGGACAAGATCGCCGGACCGTACGCCTCGCGCCGAAGCATCGTTGGGGCTCATACGCAGGACCCAGTATCGATATCCCCCAATGTTCATCCGGTGCTCATCGATCGTACTGATGTGACTGTTCTTCCCATCGGCCTGGGTATGGAAGCTGTAGACCGGATGGTTGGTCACGAGCTGCAGGGGAAACGGTTGTTTTGCAACGCTCCCGCTGTTCATGTATCGATTGACCGCCGGCCTAGCGGGATCGAGTTGCTCGATGCGGCGCAGGCTCGACGGCACGAACTCGAACTTGCCTGACTGCGTTGGGAGTCCCTGGTTGAACCCGGTCGAATACGTGCCCGGAAGCGGATTCGCTTCCGGTAAGTCTTTGGCGCGGCCTTGCGCAAACCAGCGCATGTCGACCGGCTGCTTATCGTCGTCCTTGGGGGGCGGCACGACGTGATAGCCCTTTTGCAGGAACTTCTTCCAGGTGGTCTGCTTGGGCAGGTCCGTCGAGTTGAACATCCGCTCACACCAGGCCAATTCGGAGCAACCGCCTTCCGAGTACATGCCGCCGTACCCGAGTCTTGTCATGATGTCCAGAAAGATCTGATAGTCCGACTTCGATTCGCCGAGAGGCTCGATGCATTTGTGCTGCATGATCATCATGCGGTGATTGAGTTGGCTCTGCGCATGCTGGATGTAGCCGCCACAGTTTGCCCATTCCGAGATGTCATCACGTTCGAGCGCGGTGCAGGCGGGCAGGATGATGTCCGCGAACTGGGCCTCGTTCTCCATCCATATCGATTGGTTGACGATGAATTCGAGGGATGAATGACGATACGCATCCACTAGCCTGTTCGATCCCGTGACCGTGCCGAATGAAGAGGAGCCGTAGCGGTACAGCATGTGAATCCGCGAGTGGCCCGGCCTCGGATACGAGTATTGGGCAAACTGCCCTTCAATCGAGAAGCCGTCCCATGCGTAGCCTTCCGCACTTCCCAACATGATGGCTTCAGCAAGCCTTTGCCGGGGGACGGACTGCTTCACCGGGTTTATCGTGATGATGTGAGGCATGCGGCAGTAGTTGTTGGCCGCGCTCGCAGTGTAGTTCAGATCACCTGAGATTCCGCCCTCGGCATAGCCGGGGAAGTAAAAATTCAGATCCTGCGGTGCGCCGATCTGCAGATTGCCGAAGTTGATCCCTGGTTTCCCCCAGCCCTGCATCGCCATCATCATCACGAGGCTTCGCGCCCATTGCGCGCCCGTCTCGGTGCGGCATGCCCCTCCAAAGCCTGCGCCCAGGCCGCCGGCTGCGAGGTATGTCTTCTTTGAAGCCCACAGCTGTGCAAGACTGCGGACGTCCTTCGCGGGAATGCCGGTTTCGGCCTCTTGCCACTCTGGCGTCTTTGGTATGCCGTCCTCTTCACCGAGGACGTAAGCGCGCCATTCGTCAAAGCCCGTCGTGTTCGACGCTACGTATTCCTGATCGTAGGTGCCGCCGGCCATCCATTCGTGCATGATGGCGATCGCGAGCGCCGAGTCGGTGCCGGGTCGAATCGGCAGCCATTTTCCACCCAGAAATTGGGCGGATTGCGTGAGATAGGGATCGATGTGCACGAACTCGATTCCCAACTGCTTGGCCCATAGGCGCCGCTCCGTGCCCTCAAATCCGGCATATACGCCACTGGTGGACTCGGGATCGCTGGACCAGAATACGATGACCTCGGCGTGCTGAAGACAATCCTCTGTCGTGCCGTAAAAGCTGGGCGTGCCCAGACGCAGGCTGTTGCCGTAATGATGCATTGCACCCCAGTACCAGCCTTCCCAACTGATCGGGCTCATTTCGACACGGGTGTATCCGACCAGGTTGCCGAAGCGCTGCATGGCGCTCAGGTAGTAGTTGATGTTTCCCCACTGATGGTGTGCGCCCGTCGCCATGGCGATGGCCCCGGGACCATGCTCCTGCTTCATGCGGCGGATTTCACCGGCGACAATGTCGAGCGCCTCGTCCCAGCTTATTCGTTGATAGCCTGAAATGCCGCGGTTCTGGGGATTGCGTTCGCCTTTGGGGTCGAAGTCGACCCGCTTCATCGGATAGAGGATGCGTTTTTCGGAGTACACGAGGGATTTGAGCGAGAGGGCGTGCGGGCTGACCGTTGCTCGCCGTGCGGGCGAAAATCGGCGCCCCCTTGCCGTGATGCTCCAGCTCGGTCCGTCTTCCTCTGCAAGATCGATAGGCGTTGTCCGGATGATCTTGCCGTCCTTGACGAAGACAAAGACGGGGCCCCCATTGGTGAGCGTGACGTAACGGGTCGTTCCGTCCTTCATCCGGGTGCCCTTGCGCCACGCGGCCGTCTTCATCGTGTTCACCAGCTGGCCGAACCATACAAGAGCCTGGTCGCTGCCGCCCTGAGTGATCTTGAAGTTCTTGAGCGCATCGATCAGGAATGCATGATCGGTTGTGGGCGCGAGCATCTTGTGTGCCGTCGCGGCGTCCATGAAGACGAGCTCCGCGTCGGGTTCGGGGCACACTCCCCAACGCCCGGACACGCTGCCGCCCTTGAAATGAAGTTGTCTCGCGAGACTGTTGTCTCTCAGCCGCAGCTGGATGACCCAGCGTCCAGCGCCGAGATGCTCACGCACGGTCGGAAACATGCGTGCCGCGACACGCAGGACGGTTGGCATGAGCCAAAGTATGAATACAAGAAGATGTCTCTGCATGAGAGTGTCAATCCTGAGCTGAACTACGCCTGTACGAGGCGCCATGACTGACGGGAAGGCATTGGCCGACCCGCTCGATTACCGATCCCGGTTCGTGGCCGCGTTTCGTGGTCCCTCCAATAGGGCAAGGATTGTTTGCGCTGATACGTGTACGCGGATAACCCCGCTCAGGTCCGCCCAGGGCAGCCGCAGCATCAGCCGGCCTGACGGATCTTGGCTACGCCATGAGCTATTGGCGACCTTATTCATGTTTTAGACCCAACCTGTGTCTCCTTGTTACCGAACGAGCCGCGATGGTCGCCCGGTCTGTTCCCGCTTGCGCCTTTACGGGCTGATTTTGCGGAGCAGCACGACGAAGCGGTCGCTCGTGTTGTATGATCTTTCCCACGACGGATCATTTGTATAACAATGATACCGAATAAGATCGATCTATATCGAATAATGTGTCATGGTACGAAAAAAGTCAAGAACTCCTCTGGCGAGGCGCTTTTTGACTGCCGTTTTTTTTGCTGTCCGGATTCCCGTCCGGTCCGCCCACACGTAGAGGAATGAGTGAATGGCTAAGTCGAACTCCACTGCAGCTAAAGCAACTTTGGACGCTCGTGAGCTGCCGGGCGAGTCAGCCGCGAAGCAGCTGTCCGAGCTATTTGATGACCGTGGCAGAACCGTTCCGTGGATGGCGCGAACGGTGCACAGGCTCTATGACGCCCAGGCGCAAAAGATTCTTGATAAGGAAAACCTTGCAATCGCGTACTGGTATTACCTTCGAGTGCTGGCCGAGCGCGGCGAGCTGAACCAGCTTGAATTGAGCAAGCGAGTGGGGATTGCATCGACCACTGCGGTGCCTGCCCTCGACAACCTGGAAAAGCGCGGGCTGGTGCAGAGAATTCGAGACCCAAAAGACAGACGAAAGTACTATGTCAGCCTGAAGGACGAGGGCAGGCGTCTGGTCGATGAAATGTTTCCCGTGATCACAGACATGATTTCGGCGTCACTCAATGGGATTCCCGAGAAGGATATGCGAGTTTTCTGGAAGGTCATGCACCGGATTGAAAAGAACCTGGCCCAGATGTCCCAGGGCGATACGGTCGCGGACTGACTGCTTCGAGCCGGCATATGACGGACGCCACACGTGCATCGTCACAATTCAGGATCGACGATAAGACGTATCGAAGCACCGCCCAAGCGCGGCGCTTCGATTAATTGTTCCGGCACGAGGGCGTTTAGAAGTAGTGCATGATGCCGAAATAGCCCCCTTGCTGATTGTGGCCGGGCAGCGGCGGCGAATCGGCCGTCTCGACCGGGAAAGCCGCATTTTTGCCGTTGAACATCGCCCCGACTGTCAAATACACGAAAGTCCGCTTGGACAGGTTGTAGGTCGTGCCAAGGACGCCGAGATTTCCGGTTCCGCCACCATGATTGACGTTGCCGTGGAACCAGGCTGCCTGGAAGGCGAGGGCAGGGGAGGCCTGATAGGAAGCGCCGACCCACTCTTGCTGGCTGCGTGTGGCAGCAAGGGGGTTAAAGGGCGTGGCGACGGTATCCCCTCCTGAGGCCAGCAGTTGATAGCCGCCATAGAGCTTGAACTGACCCAGTGTGTATGTTCCTCCGATCATGTATTCGCGTGACGCGGCGTAAAGGTCTGAAAACTTCCCCTTGGCGTCACGGATTTCTTCATAGACTCCATATGCGCTAAAGCTGGTAAGCGTATAGGCGAAGCTCGCGCTGAACTGGCGTCCGGCCTGGAAGTTTCCAGCCTGGTTGCCAAATCCATTCTGCAAGCGGAATGAGAAGCCACCCCACTTCGGTGAGTTATAAGTGACCACGTTGGGTCGGGGGCCGTACGCGCGTCCGAATGCAAAGTTGCCGATACCCGTCGCCTGCTCTCCGAAGGGGTCGATGTACCAGCCGGTCTCGTCGGTCAGGCTCATGGCACGGCCGAACCAGATGCTTCCGTAACTGTCATGCGACAGGCCCACATAGGCGTCGCGTGTCCATATGGTATTAGGTGGAATCTCACCTGTTCCGGACGTAAACAGGCTTTCGAGTTTAAAGACGGCATGCAGACCGGCTCCGAGATCTTCGCTGCCTTGCAGGCCGAACCAGCTGTATCCATACTGGTTGCTGCCGAACCGGAAATTGTTCGCCGACTTGCCGTTTGACGTCGCGACGTTGGTGACGTAATCGAGACCGGAAGCGATGCGTCCATACAGTGTCACACTGCTCTGGGCGTACGCATTGCACGTACCTAAAGCCACCATTGTCGTGGCTAAGATTAGCCTTTTCATTTCGATATCCTTAACGAATAGAAATCTCCAGGAACTGCTTCGAAGCCTCTGATGGGCTGTATTAATCAAACTGCCAGGTCAAGCCAAACTGCTCTGCCGAAACAACGATCCGCTGGGAAAACCGGACTTGTAGATCTGCTTCTACACTTCTACTGCCAACCAGAAAGAGCTGAAGCAGAGTGACATACACGCGCTCCAGCTTTCGTTTATTGCTTGAATCTGCGAAACGTCCGCAGGGCTGTTGGCAGATGGCGAATCAGCGTCGCAAGCAGAATTGCGCACGCCTGCACGAGCAGCTGAACTGAGTCGCCCGCACCAAGCGCCAGGACAAGCTGGCCGAGTTGCGCCATGAACAACGCCGCGACGGCGCTTGCGATGACGCTGCCTTTGCCGCCGGTGAACGGCGTACCGCCGACGACTACCGCCGCGATGGCGGGAAGCAGGTAGTCATTGCCGGACGTCTGTGACGCGCTGCCGATGAATCCGGCCAGCAGCATTCCGGCCGCAGCAAAGCACACGGCCGACGCGACGTAAGCGCCGATCCTGTACCGCAGGACGCGCACCCCCGCGGCTTCAGCCGCACGCGGATTGACGCCCACGGCGACAAATTTGCGCCCGACCGCGGTCTTCCGGGTGATGACCCATGCCGTCACGACGAAAGCGAAAGCGATCAGGACATTGGCGGGCAAGCCAATCAATTGCGCATGCGAAATTGTTTGCATGATTGTCGGGACATTGACCGGGACATTGCCCGTCAACGAGCGAACACTGCCAATGAGAAGCGCGTTGACAGCCAGCGTTGCGACCAGTGGCGTAATGGCTAGCCGGGACACCAGCGTTCCGTTGATGATTCCGACAATGGCGCAGACGCCGACCGTGAAAACGACCGCGAGGGTAAGCGAGCCGAAAGCAAATCCGGTTCTGGCCATCAGCACTCCCGCCAGCGAGACCATGCCGATTGCCGACATATCCAGCCCCCGCTGCTGTATGACGAGGGTCTGGCCCGTCGCCACAATGGCGAGGATGCCCGCGAACGGAAGCATGGCCAGAATGGAGCCGCGGGTCATGGTTCCGGGCGCGACGGCCAGACTGATGAAAAAGAGAAGTACCAGTCCGACCCAGATCCACCCGAACTCGCCGAGTGCTGGAATTCTTGCGGACCTCGACTTCGAGGAGGATGACGGCAAGGTTTCCGATGCCACGGCTGCTCGATTGCTGATGACTTTTCTCATTTCGCCACCGCCATTTCTCTACTCTTCGAATAGAGGGCGACGGACACCAGGATCATCCCGCCTAACAAATACGACTGCCACGAATCTCCAATGTCCAGAAATGAGGTGACCACGTTCACCTGAATAATCAGCAGCGCGCCAAGCAGCGAGCCGACGAAGGAGCCGCGTCCGCCGAACAGGCTTGCCCCGCCAATGACGACGGCAGCGATGCTCGCAAGTGTGTAGTTGATGCCGGCGTTCGGGTCGCCCGAGCCGACCTGCGCCATCATCGGAACGGCGGCAACAGCCGCAAAGAGCGAACAGCCGACATACGCTGCCAGCAATGTCAGCTGTGTGCGAACACCCGCCATACGGGCGGACTCGAGCCGTGAACCGACGCCGCGAAACACGAGACCCATCCGTGTCCTGAATAGAGCAAACTCGAGTGCGATTGCCAGAACGGCAGCAACAATCGCGATGACCGGGACAAATCCAATCTGCGTGCTGATTGTGTCGACCAGCGAATCCGCGATAATGCCGCCGGGAACAGGGCGCAGAATAAGGGAAACCGCCTGCAAAGCCATGTAAGTGGCCAGTGTCGCGACCATGGGATGGAGTCGGAAGGGGCAGACCAGTACCCAGTTCACCAAACCGACCGCTACCGCGACCAGGCAAGCAATTGCCCATCCCGTCAACTGATGGCTCAATGCGGATCCGTCGTTCAGAAAGAACGACTGTATGACGACCATCAATCCCATCAGGGGACCAACGGACAGGTCGATGCCTCCAACGAGCATCAGTGCCTGCTGTCCGTAGGAGACGATGGCCAACGTCGCCACGAGCGCCAGCATTCCGCTCACGTTGCGTGCGGACAGATAGGCTTCGTTCACGTGCGCCGCATACAAGCCGAGCGCGCAAACTGTAAACGCGAGCATCACGAGGGGTGCCCAGTCTCCGGACGCCCATTTCCAGAAAGCTGCGATGCTTGCTGTACCCCTCACCCTCTCAGTGGTCGCCGTGAGCACCGCGGATGTGATGTTGTTCTCACTGACGGCGCCGTCACGCAGTTCCTTTACGATGTGCCCGCGCGAGAAAATCAGCACGCGGTCGCACAAGCCGGCCACTTCAAGCGCATCCGACGAGACGACGATAACAGCGGTGCCGGCCGCGGCTGCCTGGCGGAGCACTTTGTAAATTTCCATCCGGGCGCCTATATCCACGCCCTGCGTCGGTTCGTCGACGAGCAGTACCTCGGGATGGCTGGCGAGGACGCTCGCAATCACGAGCTTTTGCTGATTGCCTCCCGAAAGAGAACGGATTGGCGTCTCGACCGACGGTGTCTTGACTGCGAAACCCGTAACCGCTTCTCGGGCTCGTCTTGCTTCACTTCTTTGGCTGATCCAGCCTTTGATGGAGTCGAGCGGGAGACTGCGGATTGAGAAGTTTTCGCGCACGGACAGCTCGCCGAAGATGCCTTCCCTGTGGCGGTCACCCGGGAGCAAGCGAATGCCTGACGCTGCCGCCGCCTGGGAATCCTGAAGGTTCGCTGGTCTTCCGTTCACGCTAACAGTGCCACGGCTTCGAACCAGGCCTGCAAGGGCAGACATGAACTCCCGCTGCCCGTTGCCGTCTATCCCGGCCAGGCCCACGATTTCGCCTTGTCTGACCCGAACCGACACATCGGTGAAACCGGCACCGCCAAGCGAGACGACATCGAGAACCGTACTGGTGGAGCCATTTCCAGCCTTTGCGGGGAACTCCCGATCGAGCGTCCCGCCAACGATGAGTTCGACGATCTGCTGCTCGCTAAGTCGCTCGGCGTCGTATGTGCCCTGTCCTTGCCCGTCACGAAGCACCGTGATGCGGTTGGCGATTTTTTGCACTTCGCGAATGCGGTGCGAGATATAGACGACCGAGCAACCCGATGCAGTCACACCGCGGATGCGTTCAAACAAACGGTCGACGTCTTCCGCGAGCAGATGTTCGGTGGGCTCGTCGAGAACCAGGACCTTCGGTTTGGCTGAGAGCGCCTTCACGATCTCAACGATGAAGCGTTGCTCCGGGGTCAAGCTCAAGACTCGCTCGTTCGCGTCAATCGCGACGTTCTCACTCCATTGGCGAAGTAGCTGTTGAGCCCATTCGCTCGTGCTCATCAAAGAAGGGCGTTGCTCGGCTGGCACGCCGAGATACAGATTTTCGGCAACGGTCAGGTCGGGCATGAGAGCCGGCTCTTGTCGAACGATCGCCAGCCCCAGGCGGCGCGCCTGTTCGGTATCGCCTTTGGTTTGCGTGCCATTGATGACGACGCGTCCGCTTTCAGGGACGAGGGCGCCCGACGCCACAGCCATGAGGGTGGATTTTCCGGCACCGTTCTCCCCGACAAGACCGTGGACTTCGCCCGCGCGCACCGAGAACGTCACGTTATCGAGTGCTAGCACGCCGGGAAAGGTCTTCGTGACCCCATCGATCTGCAGCAGTGAATGCTGTTCGTTCATGAGTTATCCTGATCTATCAATGTTCAAACACTGCCTTCAGCTTTTGAGGCGGGAGTGCAGACGAGAGGTCAGCATCAGGCGGCGCCGTGGGATCGCATTTTGGGTCGAGGCCCTTGGCGCTGTCCGCGTAGGGGAAAGGCAGGATTGCCGGCGACTCTTTATCAACCGTGCCTTCATAGGCGGCTACGCCTTGGCGTACGGCAAAGCGCACGTAAGTTGTCGTGCCATCTAGCGTGTAGTAAGGAAATGATGTCCCCGACTTCTTCGCCGCGAGGTAATGACAGTTCAACTCGTTGTCGCTTGCAATGGTCGCGATGGCCGGCACAGGAAGGTGCGCCTGTTCGAACGCTTTCACTGCTGCAAGCGCGGTTTCGCCGTAGTCTGTCACGATGGCGTCGATCTTCGAGTAGTGTGCAATCAGGCCTGCGGTAGCCTTTTGAGCGTCAACGGGGTTCCAGTTCGTAACGACGAACTGCTCGTTTAGCAGCTTCAAGTTCGGGTATTTCTTGAGACCTTCCTTCAGGCCATCCATGAAATTTTGGGACCCGGCAGCGCCTGCCGAGCCACCCATGAACACCACGTTGCCTTTCTTGAGGGTTGTTCCGAGCCAGTCAGCCCAGAGGACGCCGACCTCCTTTGTGTCCCCGATGACATTGACGACATAGTCGCGTCCGGGTACGCCGGATATCTGCGCGGAATAGGGTATGACCGATACGCCGGCTTTCATGGCCGCCCGCATGGCGGGGAGTTGCACGGCGCCAAAATCCGGAATCATGATAAGCACGTTGATGCCTTGCGCGACCATGCTGTTGATGTCGGAGTTTGCCTTCTGCGGGTCGCCGTTGGCATTGCTGTAGATGATCCGCTTAAGGTTCTTGCAACGGCTAAGCTCATCCTTGACCTCTTCCAGACCTGTCTTGCGCCAGGTGTTGCCACCATATCCGTCGGCTATGCCGACGATCATCGGCTTTGTTCCGCAGAGCGGCGTGAGATCACCCTGATGGTTCGTGATGGAATCTTCCGCCGCGTGTGCGGCGGTGCAAATCAAACCCGCCAAAAAAAGCAGCCCGACACTTCGGAGAGCACTCGAGACGACTGTCCTGCTCATGCGGTCTCTGGGACCGTTCAGATTGGTAGGCAAAGTCTCTTTCACAACGAACTGGTCCTGTATTTTTGGCGCTGCAGCTTGCCAGGCGCGTAACTTGACGAACATGACGATCCTATACGTAGGTAATTAATAGGAATCCGAAGTTATCTTAAAGTATCTCGAACCCATGGCATTCTCTTGGACAGCAGCAACGGTTTATTCAAATGCGCACGAACGTTTACGCTCACCAGTGCCGCCATCGCGTACAGCGGGCGGATGGAACGATGAGTCCATGCGAGAGGCGGATGCACAATTGCGCATGCGCGTGAACGCGTTTGGTCCGGGCCACAATGGTATGTTCATGCCCGATATGGCTTCGAATTCGCAAGCTCTTTCTCATCGCTGCACCTGTTTGCGGACCGAGGAAATTGGCCTATTGTTGCGCTGAAGAATAATACGATATGAGATGATGCTATGTGGAATCGATGTATATCGAATAATGTGTTCTAGGGCGAGCGAAGTCAAGAACCCTAGGGAATCTCCCTAGCGAAGGTACATGTCAGTGAAGTGATTGCGCGCGAAGGTGACCAGCGCGACGGAACGCCAGAACGCTCGGATACACCGTAGTTCAAGCTACCCCGTCCAGCCGGCAGAAGCTGCGCAGCTAGTCCACGTTGTCGCCATTCGCCATCTTCGTGAGGTTTTGCTCGATCTGATGCAAGACCTTCCAGAAGATGAGTATCTCTTCGTGGTCGATTCCGTCGAACGATGCGGAAATCATCTTGACGACCTCCGGCAACAATTGATCGACCAAACGTCTGCCATCGTCGGTAAGGCTCACGTAGTACTTTCGCCGATCCTTCGGATCGCGAGTTCTCTTCAACAAGCCGCGCCTTTCCATGCTGTCCAGAGCGGGCACAGCGGTGGTGGAGGCGATCCCTATGCGCTTGCTGAGTTCCAGCTGATTCAGCTCACCGCCTTGGGCCAGCACGCGAAGGTAGTACCAATGCGCGATCGAAATCCTCTCCCTGCCAAGAACCTTTTGTGTTTGGAGGTCGTAGAGGCGATGCAGTGTTCTGGTCATCCAGGGAACCGTCCTGCCCCGGTCATCGAAGACCGGATGCGCTGCCATTCCCGCTGAGCCGCGAGGCGGCTCAGAGGTATCCAGGACCATGTCGATTGCAGTCGAGTCGGACTTAGTCATTCGCTCGTTCCTCGGCAAATGGGATGCACCCGGCAGGAGCCACACGGCTCAAGGGCAGCAGGCGCGGCATCTTGCTAGGGAATTCCCTAGTGCTCTTGACATCGTTAATTCTGAGACGCATCATTCTATATAAAGCGATCCCTTGTAGAATCATCGTAGCACAAACGATTTGACAAGGGGCGATGGGAGCGTAACGATGCATCGGAAGGCATGCCGAAAACGTCAGCGATGCACAAATGTTCCATGAGGCGCCGGCTTTCTCTGAACGCTGGATGCCAGTTTGTCTGCCGCCGGTTCGCAACGTGTCGAACCGTTACTTACTACCGACGTCGAGGATCACATGATCGAAAAACTGCCACTTTGGGAAGCCGCCAAGCAGGAAATGGAAAACTATCAGTTCATTGCGGGAGCTGAACTGCAGCCCAAATGGGACGTTCCGGAAAAAGTCGCTATCAACGCAGCGGTGTCTGGCCGCTTTGAAGGAAGCACGTCATTCGAGGACTACGTCGACGCTGCTTCCAGCGTGATCGAGGCGGGTGCATGCGGGGTTCACATCGACTTTTCGTGGATGACCGACGCTCAGGGCCGCAGGCTTGATCGGGATGTGCCGCCGGTCGAGGCATATTCGTCTGTTCTGGAGCCGTTGAAAACCCGCTTCGGCAACGACTTCGTTGCGAATCTGAACGTGCTCCACGGAACGACATTTGACATATGCATGAGTCCGGCGCGAGAAGGGCTGGCTGAAGTTGCGCCATGTGCACCGGGTCATCCGGAGGCGTTCATGGTGCCGGCCATCGAAGCACTCGAGGCCGCCGGCGTCAAGCCGGAACTTGCCATTCACAGCTCCGGTGAGATCGAACTCGCCAAGCGTAAGCTCATTGATACGGGAATTCTGAAAAAACCGTACAACTGGCTGCTTCTGTATGGGCTGCCGTTCAACGTCGGCCGTACGCTGGTTTCCGGCACCTGGGTCAGCAACGCTCAGGACATGACTCGTCACATGTTCCTGATGGTGGACCAGATCCGCCAGATCGACCCAACGTCTGTGATCAGTGTCTGCGCAGCGGGCCGCGCAAGCCTGTATATGACGACGCTCGCCACGATGATGGGCTTGCACATTCGCATCGGGACCGAGGACACGCCCTGGAAGTACCCGAACAGCGACGAGCGTCTGAAGGACAACCTCGAGATGTTCAACATGGCTCGGGACATCGCGGCGCTACTTGGACGCACTCCGGCAACGGCGAATGAATACCGGGCCCTGGTGGGCAAGCCAAGCCGCACGTGACACGCAATTTCAGTGACGCCGCTGCAGGCGCCATTTGCGTAGACTGGGTGTTCGACCGTCGACGAAAAAAGATGACGAGAGCCCAAGCGGCTTGATGGAATCGGGTGGCGCGTCATGAACCGCGTGGACGGCGCTCCCCGACGTCGATCGACGGGAAGAGGGAGATGGCGGCGGCAGCGTTCGAGAGCGAAGGAGGGTTGAAAAATGAGTGATAAACCGCATGACGCAGGGCCTCCCGTGCAATTGTGGACTCGGGACGGATTTCAGGGTGCGATGTCGGTCGTTACCCGGCCGACATACGCACCGGACTATCTTTCCGTGCAAGGCCCGCACGCACCGCGAAGAGCAATCCTTGATCGATTGACGCCCGAAGATCAGGACGACACCGAAGCTCTCCCGACAACGGTGGCGACATCCAGGCTCGGCGTCAAGTTGCTTGTGTCCGGCCGGCGCAAGCCAATGCCGTACGTGGTCCGAAATGTCGAAGCGGACGAAATCCATTTCATCCTGTCAGGCACGGTCAAGTTCGAAACGGACGTTGGTTGCCTAACTGCCGGGGAAGGCGACTTCGTTTGCATTCCGCGAGCCGTAGCGTATCGATACGCGCCGACGAGCGATGCCATGCGCAGCATCATTGTCGAGAGTCCCTCGGCCTTGAAACTCTCGCCCCCCGCGCCTACGGGAATGCTCAACGTCGCGCGGGACGTGAAGTATGCCGAGATCGATTCTGACATTCCGGCCGGTGGCCCGACGAAACTGGTGTTGAAGACCTTCGACGGAGAGAACACGGTCTTCACGATGCCGCACGATCCGCTTGCTCTCGGCGTGCGGTTGTCGGAGTCCGTTCCTGTGTGGAAGCTGAACCTGGCCAACATTCAGGTTCACGCCTATTTGCCCGATGGCGGGCCGCCCAGCCAGTTTCTGTCCTCGAGCACGGGCGACGTCCTGATGTTCAACCTGAGCGCGCGTCTTGGGGGGCGGCCACCGGTTCACATCAATGCCGATTTCGATGAGGTGATCTGTTACGTGCGGGGCCCCGGCGTCTGGGGTGGGTGTTCAGAGCCCGGAACGTTGACCTGTGTGCCGAAAGGCGTCATTCACCACGGGCCTTCGGAGAACGTTCCGGAGGGCTATCAGGCGTGGTTGCTGGAAACGCGCGCGACGCTTCGTTGGACACCCAAGGCGATTGCCGCCTCTGAGCTGATGGAAACGGGCCAATACGGAGCGCACCCGAGCGTGGGCAAATGATATGGGCGACTTCACGCGTCGACGTACCTGGGTTGTGACATTTCCAGGGCGCAGCCATGTGATGCACCTCGTGATGCACCTCGTCAAGCTTGTCGTAGTCATCTTGATTGAATGACGTCGATTCGTTTCGCCCTTGGTTAATCAAACTAGGAGACATAACGTGGAACCGAAACTTCAACAGCTTCTGGACGAGGCGGAAATTCGCCGTGTCCATATCCGCTACTGCCGGGGCGTTGATCGGATGGACTGGGATCTTATTCGATCGTGCTATCACCCGGACGCGATCGATCGGCACGGGGCCTACGAGGGCGGAGTGGAAGGTTTTATCGAATGGGCCGCGGGCTTGTTGCCGAACTTCGAATGCACACAGCACTTTACCGGTAACCAGTACGTCGTGGTCGATGGCGACGTGGCTCTTGCGGAGCATTACGCGCAGGCGATCCACAGGACGAAACCCACTGGCGACACGCCGGCCATGGACTGGATTGCATTCGTCCGATACGTCGACCGGATGGAGCGGCGCAATGGCGAATGGCGCATTGCCGACCGGATGGTGGTGCTTGATTCGCAGCGCTCCGATCCGGTTCCCGCCGATTTGGCGCCGCTGGAGAATTTCCATATCGGACGGCGCGACAAGGATGATATGTCGTACAAATACGGGCTCGTATGAAGTGAGCGGACCGCCGCCGGCTTTGGAATAGTCTGACAGTCTGCTGCGCGGTCAGTATGCAAGTTACTTGATAGTTTCGAGGAAGCAATGAAAAGACGTTTTCGAGTGGGTATCGTCGGTCTGAGCGCGGAGCGCGGCTGGGGCACTACCGCCCACATTCCTGCCTTGCGTGCCCTGTCGGATGTGTTCGAGATCGCCGGTGTTGCAAACACCAGTCTCGCGAGTGCAAAGTCCGCTGCCGCGGCTTTTGACATTCCGCACGCGTTCGTGGACGTGGCGGAACTCGTCGGCTCGCCGGACATCGATGTCGTGGTCGTAACGGTAAAGGTTCCGCACCACCGGGAGGTCGTTACGGCAGTGCTGGAGTCGGGCAAGAGTGTCTACTGTGAATGGCCGCTAGGAAATGGCCTTGCAGAAGCGGTTGAGCTTGCCCGGCTTGCCAACGAGCGGAGCGCGCTGGCGGTCGTGGGAACCCAGGCTGTCGCATCGCCTGAAGTCGCATTCGTGCGCAAGCTTGTTGCCGATGGATACGTCGGGGACGTGCTGTCGTCTACATATATTGGCGCCGGGTTCACCTGGGGAGAGGATGTCACTCGCGGTGACGTCTATGCCATGGACTCGCGCAACGGTGCAACCTTGCTGTCGGTAATTGGTGGACATGCCATCGCTGCCGTGCAAAGCGTGCTTGGTCGTATCGATGAGGTTGATGCCGTGCTGTCGCAGCGTCGACATACCGTGCGTGTCGTAGAGACGGGAGAAACCATCCCGATGAAGACGCACGATCACGTAATGGTCAACGCTACCCTCCAGTCTGGCGCACCGTTGTCGCTGCAGCTTCGCGGCGGCCTTCCGCGCGGCACGCGGCTGCTATGGGAGATCAATGGATCCGAGGGTGATCTGCGCATCACTGCAACGAACGACCAGGTTCCCGTGATCAACATCTCGCCGTTGCGCATCGAAGCAGGTCGGAGGGGGCAAGATGGTTATAGCGAGCTTGAGATCCCGCAGTCGTACTACTTTGGTCTCGAGGATGCGGTCGCAGCACGAAATGTCGCCGGCATTTATGGGCGGATGGCTGAAGATTTGCGTCATGGAACCAAGACGGCTCCCGATTTTGATGACGCTGTGAGCATTCACAAGGTTCTTGACGCGATTGAACGGTCGGACGAGACCGGCAAGCGGGTGCAGATTGGCTGAATGGCGTGCAGTCGTCTTTGCGGGTGGCGTCCGCACCGGACTCGCCCGCACGTGCGCATTGAGGTCTGGTCGCGGGGGCTCGCTCGTCGCGGGCGGCCGCTCGCATCGAAGTGATGCACATGATCAGGAAGGGGCAGATGAAACACGCAGGAATCCAGTGGACTGCTTCTGAGAAATTTTATTCGCTGGTCATATAAGCAGTACTTCGCATATCGGACCATACTTATCGTTCCATTCTTATCGCGACAAAACCCCTCTATTACACTCATTCAAGTGTATGAGGCCAACATTCGATCGTGACGATCGCTCCGGGATTCGCACTGCCGATTCGCAGCGCAAAATCACGGGTCCGAACCACCGCCGAAACGATGCACAGACCGAGCCCGGAGCCGGATATGTGCCGGGTCTGATCGGCTCGATAAAAGCGCTGCAATACGGCGTCGTGCTCCTCTTCCGGAATGCCGACACCGCTGTCCGCCACTACGACTTCCGGCCCCGCTTTTGTGCGCGTCAGCCTGATGCGAATCTCGCCACGCTCCTTCGAAAACTTGATCGCGTTGTCCAGTAGGTTGCTGAAGGCTTCGAACAGTAACGCACGGTCGCCATGTACCTCGTCAATCTGCTCGGTCTCGACAATCCAGCTTAACGAACGGTCTTCCGCGAGCGGTTCGTAGAGTTCCGACAGTTCGTGCACAAGGGCACGCAGGTCGAATGCGGCAAACCCGGCACGGCGCTTGAGTGCACCGATCTCGGAGATTCGCAGCATTGCGCGAAAGCGCTCGAGCAGAGAGTCCGTCTCGATCCGCGCGCGCTCCATCATGCGAATGCTCTCCTCGTCCAGCACGCCCTGCGAGCGTTCGGTGACGCGCCCGAGCAGTATTTGGATGTGCGCAAGCGGCGTGCTCAAATCGTGCGCGATTCCGTCGCAGGTCCCTTTGACTTCGTTCATCAGTCGTTCAACCTCCGCAAGCATATCGTTGACCAGGTGCATCAGCATATCCAGTTCGTCGCGTCCGCCAACCGGGAGCCGCTGATTGAGATCTCCATTCGCGATTCGGGAAGTGACACGCCGGATATCGCGTACGCGGCGCATTTGCCGAAGGCTAAGGGCGAAGCCGGTCGCGATGTTGACAACAAGACATAAGATGCCGCCGCCTATCAAGCCGTTGATCGTCGTTTCCCGGATTCTCAAAACCTGCCTCAAGTCCTGAGCAACGATCAGCTGCTGGCCATCCGGGCGACGCTTGGCCATCGCCCTGACAACCGGCGCCACAGACCCTGTAGTCAGCATCATGGCGGCCTGCAATGTATGTCCGCGGCCATCGAGCGGCAGATTTCGTGGCATCACGCCGATATCGCCGGCTACATACCGGCCATCCGCGGAGAAGAGCCCGAAATAGTCGCTGTGCATGCGCTCGCGTTCGAGCCGCTCGCGAATCGCGGCGGGAAGGAGCACATCGTCGATCGAATCGAAGTACAACACCTGCCAGCGCATGACGACGTCAGTGTCGTGCTCCATCACATGGGTCGCCGACCAGCCGATGAAGCCGATCAACAACATGACAGATGCGGTAAAGACCAGCGCGTAGATCGACAGCCATCGAAAGCTGGTGGTATGCCAGCGACGCGCAAGTTGCAAGGGAGCGGAGGTACTGGATGAATGAGTCAAGGCCGAATGGAAAACCGTTTATGCCAGGATGTGCCCGGAGCCCCTGACCGTCTGAATGAGCGCCTTGGCTCCCTGTGGGACGTCCGTTTCATAGAAGGGCGCCCCAAAACGCGCGCCTGCTGCGCGAGGTGTTCAACGTCGACTACGCGCTGCTGCAATGCCGTCTGGGTGTCCGCATGCGTGGCCCGTTCGCGTGCGATGGCGGCACCGGCTTCCGCCAGTCGTGCGCGCAACGCTGTGACATCATCGACCCGCTTCGCGATCACGGCCTGCGCCTCCTCGTGCAGGCGCTATCCCCCGGATGATCCGCACGCAACCGACGGCGCGGTATAAGGCGATGGATACTCCGACGTCGGCCCGCTAAGCAAACGCAAGCGCTGCGTGGCCAGCACGTCCGCTTGGGTCCGCTCGCGCACGGTCAGCGGTGACAGAGATATCCCGGCGGCGTGCGGGTCTTCGTTGACCGCGCACCGCAACGCGACGCCGTCCGACAAACGCACGTCCGTCACATAGGCGTAGGGCGGCTGGCCCGACGCGTAAGCCACATTGGCTACCGCAGCCGCGGTCAGCATGATTATCTTCAGATGGTTCATTTCCGGCTCGTTCGATGAAGTACCCACCACGTCCGGTTGGACTGCCGTCTGCGCACGACAGCGCGCTGAGGACGGAAATACTGATTTCCAGCATGATGGGTGTTGTGGAGGGCCGTAAGTCGGCCGTGCGATGCGATGTTGCGTCAGCTGCCGAAGAACGGCGTGCAGAAGCTGACCGGTCCGACGCAGGCTGGAATGGCCGAACGACTTTGACCGGTGCCGGCTTTGCCTGCCGCTTCGCGTTGGCCGGCGGCGCTCGAACCCGAGATGTCGGCACCCGTGCCGCTTTCGCTTTGCTCTTTGAGGCGGGCGACCTGTTGTGCAAAGACCGGGCTGACGTCGGGATACGATGCATCGGTCACGAAACGCAGGCCGTTGTTTTCTGCCTGGATCAGTTCCTGTCGGACTTCCGCACGGTTTTTTTCCTGGGCGGATGCGTTAGAAACGATGCTTGCCGACGCGAGCACGATCATGGACAGGCCCAACACATAACGCTTATTCATTTCGAACTCCTAAATTGATGAAAAGAAAATAAACGATGGCTACATCATGGTGAACACAGGGAATCTGACTTTATTCCCGGCGAGGCTCCCAACGCGACGCCGCCGCGTTCGTGGCGCGCAAATCTGCGTGAGTCAGAGATTGCATGTGCAGAGTTTGGTTAACGCCTCCATGTCCATATCGTATTCACCAGGGAGATAGAAATAAAATATATTGTTGCGATACGATCCATACCTTTAACGCATGCCACCGAAAGGTGAATGTGGGCTTGTGCCCGCAAACGCGACGCGAGTCGACTCTACGGACGTGCGGACCTGACTGCTCTGCATCGCGAGGGAAAGCTTCGCGACAGGTACGACCGTCGTGGCATGGCCCAGTGCATGCGCTGTTTCCGGGAATTGCAGCTCTAATGAACTTTACTCATCTATTCGCGTTTTTCGAATGCGAGAAAGTCGCAGAGCCACCGAGCCTTACTGCAAGCGGCTCTTCACGCTATCACCGCCAGATTTTGTGCGATTCGGACCGTTACCCCATTCAGTAGTCCGGCATCCGTGATCCAACAGATGGCCCACTTTGGCGCGCCGATATGCAGCACGATGCCAGTCACCTTGACACCCGCTTCAGCGCCACGTCGAAGGCGGATTGCCGGGGCGCAGGGGCGGGCGCTGAACCGAGAGGCACACCTGCAGATGGGCTTTTCTCGCTCCATGACCAGTGAGTCAGCTGGCCTGTTTATCGACGGCAGACGGCCCGGATTCACTTTTCCGCCCGTTAACTACACCGAGATAGTGTGCGAGTTCGTCCACCTGCTCTGCGGGAATCGGTGCGCCAAACGCGCTCCGCATCTTGTTGATCTCGATACTCCATTCGTCTACAGTCAGCGCAGGCTGTCGTAGCACCATGCCTGTCGAATGGCACATCACGCAATTGGCGTTCGCAATGTCGGAACCCTTGCCTGGCGGAAACGTAGCCGTGCCTGATGGAAGCGTGACGCTGACCGCAGTGAAGCGGACAGCAGGAACAAGCTCGGCTTGCCGCCTCGATTGCTCGGCGATTGACTCGGGCAAGTAGTGGCTGCCCACCACCGCGGCAACAGCGCCTAACAGAACGGGCACCGCCCAGACAGTCGCTATACGGGTTAGCTTTGCATTCATGGTTTGCCGTCGTCCTTTCAGGCCACATTAACGCTCACGGACTCGATGACGTTGCGCATAAATCCCGCCCCGTTCCAGTTCGGGATACCCGGCTGAACCTGGCCGGTCGTATCGACCGCACGCACCATGAGCACCTGTTTGCCCGGTTGCGGGAAACTGACCGTCGTCTGCCACTGGCGGAAACTGTACCTGCCGTAGTCCTGACCCAGCTTTGCAGCGGTCCAGGTCTTTCCCCATCGGCCGAGAACTGCACCTGTTGCAGCGCGTGTACACCGCCAAAGGCGATACCCCGTACCAGCGTCGGCTGTCCGGGGCGCAACGTTGCGTTAGCGCGTACGTTGGTAAAGAACGACCGCGGTAGCATGGTGTTGATCGGCACCTGCTTAAAGCCCTTCTCACCGGGATGAACATTTGCAAAATGGTTGTCGGGAACGAGATAGGCCTTCGCAGTCCAGAAGTTGTCGTCTGGTTTATCAAGGACCTCTATGTCGTGCACCATCTTGACCCAGTACGTGGCGTACCATCCCGGCACAACCAGCCGCAGCGGGTAACCGTTCAGCAGGGGCAGCGCCTCGCCGTTCATCGCGTAGGCAAGCATCACCTCGCCGTCAAACGCGTGATCGATGGAAAGCGACTTCATGAATTTCGGCGTCTGCGGAATGACGCCGTTGTCGAGGCCGTTGAAACGCACTTGCACCGCATTCGCACGGATACCTGCATGGTCGAGCAGGTCCTTCAGTCGCACGCCGGTCCAGCGTGCATTACCCATTGCGCCATTGGCCCATTGCCCACCTGGCACGCGAGGGCTGAAGAAGCCCCGCGAATTGCCGGAGCACTGGTTCACCGCAGCGATTTCGAAGCGCGGGAATTTCCTCAACAGATCGGTATAGGAACGGATATTTGCCACGCAATAGGTATTCTCGCGATCGAAGGCATGCTAGATTTGTATGGACTTCCTTCAAACGCGATTCCAGGCTGATTGATTTCGTGGCGTAGACGTCGAGGTATCATCAGTACACCTGATCCATCGTGGAAACCCGACCAGCAGACAACGGTGCTGGCTCAAGCGCCGCCAGGCGATCGAACCTGTCTAAAATAGTTAGTTGCGGTGCCATCCATGCCTGCGGCGTACAGCCGAATTCCAGAGATTGTTTGAAAACGCAAAAGGCCGTCGGACAACAGCGAACGATAGTTCCTCGACTCATACGACAAAACGTCAGCGACGCGCGCGGTGGTTCCACCAGTGGCGCCAGGGATGTCAGTTTCCGGATTCTCTTCTGCTGTGGCGATACCATCTGCTTAAAAGCCGCGCCAGCCGGAATGTTAATCCCGATGCCAACACCAGAAACGCGCTGACCAGGCTGTAGTCGACATTGCACATCAGATCGGTCAGATAGAACGCAGGTAGCGCGACGAGAGGGTGGTAAATCGCACGACTTATCAGGTCTTCCATTGGTTTCTCGCGGTATCTTGCTTAGGCAGGCTGGCAAGTCACCATGAACACGCCGGTCAGCAAAAGCGGATCGCAATATCAGGATTGCCGCATCGGGCTTGTCGCTCGCTATGCCGGCAGATGTCTTGTGCCAACGCCTCGCTCCGAGGGAGTAGCCCGGACGGAAAGCGACGCAGGATGCTGCTGCACCTCGACTGAAAGCGTCGACATCTATCCGGAAGGATGGCAGTCAGCCGGCAGAGGATGGGAGACACCCATTGCCGGCGTGTCTCCGCTTTGCCCGATGTGCGTTGCCGGAGACCGCCCAAATGGACTGACACATAGTCAATGTCCGGCATACAGGGAAGGGGACGACATTGCATTTGCCGCCATACCAGTCTGCGAGGAACCGGCCTGCGCTACACCGCCCACGGCATCGGCCGCGCGCCGCGCTCCATCCTGTGCAGCAATTTTTGCTTCGGC
>Ga0185299_10001089_pt1 | contig 59298 bp, 42 predicted proteins | sample PaiPotPPA55metaG_FD_128002 | JGI IMG/M metagenome (GOLD analysis project Ga0185299, IMG submission 128002) | Iron sulfur acid spring bacterial and archeal communities from Banff, Canada, to study Microbial Dark Matter (Phase II) - Paint Pots PPA... ... | reverse complement strand
GCTTCCGCGGCTTGCTATTGCTCGGACCTGCCGTTTGAGAAGCCTATCGCGGCGGTGCGCGTGGGATTGCTGGACGGCCAACTGGTCGCCAACCCCACCGTAGCGGATCAGAAAAAAAGTTTGATGAACATTGTGATTGCCGGAACGGAAGACGCCATCGTCATGGTGGAGTCCGGCGCTCTAGAAGTCTCCGAAGAAGCGGTGGTGGATGCGCTCGAATTTGGCCACGCGCAAATCAAGAAGATTGTCGGAGCCATCAAGCAGCTGCACGCGCAACTAAAAATAAAGAAGGTTACCGTGGCGCCGCTGCCTTTCGACGAATCGCTCTACAAGGAAATCGAAAAGAAGTACGGCGTGCGACTGCATGACGCCGTCAACACCGCGAAGCACCCCAAGAAAGAAAGCTACCTGCTGATCGACGCGCTCAAGGATGAGCTCAAAGAATCCATCCCGGAAGAAGACGAAGAGAAGCGCATTTTGGCCAAGCGGGCCTTTGACCGCTTGCGCGAGAATATTTTCCGCGATGACGTACTAAACAAGCGCCGCCGTCCGGATGGACGCGGCTTTGACCAGATCCGCCACATTTCGTGCGAAGTTGGTTTGCTGCCCCGCGTCCACGGCTCCGCGCTGTTTACTCGCGGTGAGACGCAAGCCTTGGCCACTCTGACCTTGGGCACCAAGGAAGACATGCAGCGCCAGGACCTGCTCTTCGCGCAGGATCAGTTCAAGCGCTTCATGCTGCACTACAATTTTCCGCCGTTCAGCGTTGGCGAAGTTAAGTTTCTGCGCGGTCCCGGACGGCGCGAAATCGGTCACGGAGCCTTGGCGGAACGCGCGCTGCTGAGCTTGCTGCCACCCGAGTCGGATTTCCCGTACGCCATGCGATTGGTGTCGGACATTCTGGAATCGAATGGTTCGTCATCCATGGCCACCGTTTGCGGTGGTTCGCTGGCTTTGATGGATGCGGGCGTGCCCCTGAAGGCCCCCTGCGCGGGAATCGCCATGGGCCTGGTCGTCAGCGAAGACATGAAGTATTCCATCCTCACGGATATTGCCGGAGCAGAAGATCATTACGGCGATATGGACTTCAAGGTAGCCGGAACTCGCGACGGAATTACCGCGCTGCAGATGGACATCAAGGTTCTGGGCATCAGCATCGCCATGATGCGTGAAGCGTTGGCCCAGGCTAAGAAAGCTCGTTTGCAGATTCTCGACACCATGGAAAAGACGATCAGCGAAGGGCGCACGCAGATTTCCGCTTTTGCGCCCCGCTTGTTCAAGCTGAAGATTCCGCAGGACAAGATCCGCGACCTGATCGGGCCGGGCGGCAAGAAAATCAAGTCCATCATCGAAACCACTGGCGTGAAGATCGACGTGCTGGAAGATGGTACCGTGCACATCTTTTCCACCAGCGGAGCCGGCGGTGACGCCGCTTTGCAAATGGTCCGGGACATTACCGCCAGCGCCGAAATCGGCAAGACCTACCTTGGCAAAGTTGTGCGCCTCGCCGAGTTTGGCGCCTTCGTGGAACTTTTCCCGGGTACTGACGGCCTCCTGCACATCAGCGAAATTTCCGAGCATCGCATCCGCGATGTTCGAGATGAGCTGAAACTCGGCGACCAGGTTCTGGTCAAGGTGCTCTCCATCGAGGGCAACAAGGTCCGATTGTCACGCAAGGCCTTGATTAAGGAAGCTCGCGAAAAGCAGCAGAAGGCTGCGGGCGCCGGGGCCACCACGACCACTACAACGGAAGATGATGGCAATGAGGCCAATTCGAATATTTCAGAGTAATTTACGAGGAACGAATTGATTCTAGAAAAAGACCGGCGATTTTTGCCGGTCTTTTTTTGTGGCTCGATTGAGCTGCGAAAACTAAATCTTTGCGGAACGATTTTGAACGTTAATTCTGCATGCTGGATCGCGGGCAATGCACGGCGTCCAGCGCGCCCCACAGCGCGTTGAGCGCGTCATCCGTGGTGGCCATAATTCCCTCCGAATCATCGTTGGCGTGTTGTTCAAGCCAGTTGCGCCACGCCGCGCGGTGCGCCTTGTCGGCTTCTTCATGCACGGTGAAGTATGCCAAGCCCTCAAGACTAGTGAGCCCGTAAAAGTTTTTCAGCCCTTCGATCTTGGTCGTAGCTATCTCCGGCACTTGAGATTCGTAGGCATACAGCGCAGCCACCGCTTCGGCCACGGGCCGATCACCGCAAATCTCGCGGTAGGTTTGCACCACCGCTTGCGTGCCGGGAAGCGCCGGACAGTAAGTAATGTCGTCTTCAGGAACACCGAGCGCGATCGCAAAATCGCGCCACAGCTTAGGATGCGAGCCCGTCGGGTCTTCCTCCTCCGCAAGATTCTCTTCTACCAGCTTGCGCAGATCGCCGTCCGTGCGAGCCGCAAGTACACGAAGGTGCGCCGGGAAAGCTTCGACGTGGCGGTAATACTGTGAGGCATACAGTTGCAGGGCTTTGCGGGAAAGCTTGCCCGCCTGCCAATCCTGGTAAAACGGATGCTTCAGTAAATTCTTGGCCGCGATGGCGGCGTCCAGTCGGGGGAGCAATTCGGTGCGGGGCATTTCACTACCTCCGAAGCAACGGCACGCGCAAAAATAAGAGGGCGCTTGCCATTCTTAAACGTGCCGCATTGTAGCAAAGATTGCCCGCGATTGCTTTAGGTTGAACGATTGAGGCGCGTTTTTTGCGAATCGCAGCAAGGCAATTCCTCCCTATGCCGCGCCGCCAGACGGTGCCGCTACGTTTGTATTTTTCTTCCTGTCGCGCGGCTGTGCGTCGGGATCAGTGAACTCCTCCTCGGACTTTTCCGGGCTGCGACGTAACAGGGTAATGCAGTACACCAGCACAAATATCAGCACGCCAAGCAAACCAAGTTCAATCATGGAAGCGCGAAAAATGGTTGCGCCCTCGGGTGTCCACTTGCCCTCTTTTGTTAATGCCGCCGCTTCCAAAGTAATCACCAGCATGCGTCGGATGGAAGCTATCAGACCGACGACCAAAAATGGCTCGGTAACCAGTGTGTGCGAACGGATAGAGATGCGCACGGTGTGCAGAATCTCCACCAGCATCAATACGACTAAAAGCTGGTCGAGTACGCGAAGCACCAGGTCGGTGTCGGTAACCACCATCCACTGGTGCCAGGTGTCCCATAGCAGTTTGCTGGAGCGCGCGATAGTGGCCAGCGCCGTGAGCGAAATGAGCACCGCGAGAATGGTGAGAATGGCAACTTCTGCCGTGCCCAGGTAGTCGCCGAAATGTTTGCGTATTTTTTCGTCCGCCATGTGGGCAAATCCTATCAGCCACAGCCGTAACCTTCAACAAAACCTCAAGACAAACACACTTTGCCCACCTTTTATTAAGGAGGAGGGTATTCCGGTAATCACTCTTTGACGTGCACGCGCTCGATTTGCGCGCCGACCCCGCGCAGTTTTCTGACGATGTCTTCGTAGCCGCGGTCGATGTGGTAAACGCGATCGATAATCGTTTCACCATTGGCCACCAGTCCGGCGAGAACGAGTGAAGCGCTGGCACGCAGATCGCTCGCGATCACGGTTGTGCCAGTCAACGGCGAAGGCCCGCGGACCACCGCGCGACGGCCGTCCACGGTCACGTTTGCGCCCATGCGCAGCATTTCGCTGGCGTGCAGATAACGATTCTCGAAAATTGTTTCCGTAATCACCGAAGCGCCTTCAGCCTGCGTAGCCAGCGCCATGTATTGAGCCTGCATATCCGTAGCGAATCCCGGATATTCCTCGGTGGTCACATCGGCGGCGAGCAGTTTTTTTGCGCCGCGCACGCGCAGAGTAGTTTTGTCCGTGGCTTCGATGCGCACACCGGCTTGCCTCAGTTTGGCGATGATCGAGGCCAGATGCTCCGGCGCGCAACTGGTCAGTGTTAAATCGCCGTAGGTGATCGCTCCGGCAACGAGAAACGTGCTCGCCTCGATGCGGTCGGGAATCACCGTATGTTCGGTGCCGTGCAGGTTTTCGACTCCGTGAATGCGCAGCGTGGCACTGCAATCGCCTTCAATCTCCGCGCCCATTTTGCGCAGCATCTCCACCAGGTCGATCACTTCCGGTTCGCGCGCCGCATTGTTGAGAACAGTCACTCCCTCAGCGAGCACGGCAGCCATCAAAATATTTTCTGTGCCCGTGACTGTAATTTTTTCGAACGTGATGTTCGCGCCCTTCAGCCGGCCATGATTGGGAACTTTGGCTTGAATGTAGCCGTGATCCGTAGTGATCTCCGCGCCCATTTTGTCCAGCGCCGCGAGATGCAAGTCCACCGGTCGCGCCCCAATGGCGCAGCCGCCGGGAAGCGAGACACGCGCCACGCCCATGCGAGCTATCAGCGGCCCAAGCGTTAGGATGGACGCGCGCATGGTCTTGACCAATTCGTAGGGCGCGACCGCATCGCTTAGCGTGACGGCTTGTATCTCATAATCGCTGGCAGGAATATCCGTAATGGAAACGCTGGCGCCCATGAACGCCAGCAACTTGCTCATGGTAATGAGGTCGCGGACCTTTGGAATATTGTGGAGCGTGACGCGCTGCTCGGTGAGTAGCGCAGCAGCCATCGCTGGTAGCGCGGAATTCTTCGCGCCGCTGATGGCGACCTTTCCGTGAAGCGCCTTACCGCCCTTGATTAAAAATTTGTCCATGAGAGCGAATCAAATAAAATTCGAAATGTGAACGATATGTCCGCGTACGGACTCGAACGGGAACATTTCCCGCACTCCACGCTTACTCACCCAGTGCTGCACGCAAATTTCCTTTCGCACCGCGCAATCTCTTCGTTGCATCTGCCGCGTTCACCCGCAATTTCAGCATCACCAGCGCCACGCGCAAGTTGTGTCCCGCCTGACGCAAAGCGTGTTCCGAGGCAGACATACTCTTGCCGCTGGCGTCCGCCAGGATCCGCACCGTTCGTTGCGAAACCTTGCGATTCGATGCTTTCACATCGATCATCAAGTTTTCATAAACATGTCCAAGTCGCGCCATTGCGGCTGTACTCAGCATGTTGAGAACCATCTTCTGCGAGGTTCCCGATTTCAGCCGCGTCGATCCGGTGAGTACCTCCGGTCCCACCTCCGTCGCGATCAACACATCCGCCAGTCGCGCTACGGGCGTGTTACGATTCACGGTAATCGCTATGGTCGCCGCGCCAGTCTTCGACGCGAAGCGCAACGCACCTAGCACGTACGGAGTTGTACCGCTGGCGCAAATCCCCGCGACCACATCATTGCGCGTCAATTTAATTTTCCGCAGATCGCGCTCGGCATTTGCCGGCGAATCCTCGGCTCCTTCTACTGCGCGCGTAATCGCCGCACGCCCCCCGGCAATCATCGTCTGCACCACTTTCGACGACGTGCCAAATGTCGGCGGGCACTCCGCGGCATCCAGCACCGCGATCCGCCCACTGGAGCCCGCGCCGACATAGATGAGTCGTCCTCCGCGCTGAACGGCCTGCACGATGACGTTAACCGCGCGCGCAATGGCGGGAAGCGCATGACCAACCGCGACAGCCACTTTGCGGTCTTCCCGATTCATCAGCCGCACGATTTGTAAAGCGCTTAGACGGTCGAGATTTTTCGAGGCTGGATTCCGCAGCTCGCTGCGTCGATTTTCCTTGGGTCCTGAGGGCACAATCCCATTATATCTTCGGGCTGCTGCAATTAGGGGGACGCGCAATGAAAAACGCCGATCGCTTGCCCACAAATTGCTAATACCTTCACGAAACTAGACCTTTCCTATTTGCGGAGACCAACTGGCGATTCGGCTATCATGAATGAAACACTGTTAGCAGCGGGTCGTCATCAGGACGGGCTCATTGGAAATCGCGCTAATGAACATTCTGAACCGGCTCTTTGAGGAGCGATTCCGTTCGCCCGTTACCCACGTCCATCCGTTGCAAGGACAACTGGGCGGGTCCGGGCGCCAGATCATTCGGCTTTCCAACGAAACGAACACCGCCATCGGCATTGTCTACGGCGTACGCGAAGAAAATGTCGCCTTCCTCGAATTTTCCAAACACTTTCGCAAACACGGTTTGCCGGTGCCCGAAATTTACGGCGAGGACCTGGACCACGGTGTCTATCTGGAAGAAGACCTCGGCAACATCACGCTGTACGAATTTCTATCGAAAAATCGCACCGCCACGACGATTACCCCACCGGTCGTGGAAGCCTATCGAAAAGTTGTAGCCATCTTGCCTCGCTTTCAAGTCGAAGCCGGCCGTGACGTGAATTATGACGTTTGTTATCCCATCGGCAGCTTTGACCGCCAGTCCGTAGCGTGGGATTTGAACTACTTCAAATATTATTTTCTGCGTCTCGCCGGTGTGCCCTTTAACGAGCAGGCGCTAGAAAACGATTTTGGGCGTTTGACCGATTTCCTGATGAGCGCGGAGCGGAACTATTTTCTCTATCGCGACTTTCAGTCCAGAAACATTGTGTTGCACGATAACCAGCCTTATTTTGTGGACTACCAGGGCGGGCGCAAGGGCGCGTTGCAGTATGACATCGCGTCTCTTTTGTTCGATGCCAAGGCCGACTTGCCGCCGGAGCTGCGCCAGGAACTTCTCGATCATTATTTGGATGCTCTAAGCGGTTACATCAACGCCGATCGCGAAGCTTTCATGAAGTATTACTACGCTTACGTGTACGTGCGCATCCTGCAAGCCCTCGGCGCTTACGGATTTCGCGGATTTTACGAGCGCAAACAGCACTTTCTGCAAAGCGTGCCGTTCGCCATGAAGAATCTCCGCTGGCTGTTGCATCATGTCACGCTCCCCATCGAACTGCCCACGCTGATGGCTGCGTTTCAAAGCATGCTGGCCTCGGAAAAATTGCAGGGAGTGGCCGGTCAAGCCGAGCCTCTCACGCTGCGCATTTTCAGTTTTTCTTTTCATCAGGGAGCGCCGAAAGACGAAACAGGTCACGGCGGCGGATTTGTTTTCGATGGGCGGAGCTTGCCGAATCCCGGCCGTGAAGAGCGCTTCAAAGCGCTTACCGGCAAGGACACTCCGGTGATCGAATATCTCAATCAGCAGGAAAGCGTGCATCAATTTCTAGCCAGCGTGATGTCTTTAGTCGATGCCAGCGTCGCCAGTTATCGCGAGCGAGGATTCAAAAGCCTGATGGTTTCTTTCGGCTGCACCGGCGGCCAGCACCGTTCTGTTTATCTCGCGGAACAATTGGCAAAACATCTTCGTTCGAGAAATGGCGTGGAAGTAGCGGTGCGGCATCTGCAACTCGAAAAGATGGGTAAATGAATTTCTCCGCAATTCAGGTTTCGTGATAACCGCCCCCCCAAATGAAAGCCATTCGACGAAAGCCGTCCGATGAAAGCCCCTCGATGAAAGCCCCTCAATGAAAGCAATGGTCCTTGCTGCCGGGCTGGGCACCCGCTTGCAGCCTCTCACCGATGATCGCCCCAAAGCGATGGTGGAAGTCGGCGGGCGCACGCTGCTCGACATTACGCTGGCTCGCCTGCGTGCTTTCGGAATTCGCGATGTGATCCTCAACGTTCATCACTTCGCCGACAAAGTAATCTCGTTCCTTAACGAGCGCGATAATTTCGGCATGCGCATCGAAGTGTCGCGAGAGGATGTGTTGCTCGATACCGGCGGCGGGCTGAAAAAAGCCAGCTGGTTTTTTCTTGAGCATTCCGATCCGGCCGGTGAGCCGTTTATCCTTCATAACGTCGACGTCGTGAGCACCATTGACCTCCAGCGCGTGGTGCAGTTCCACAAGGACAATCAAGCGCTCGCCACGCTCGCCGTGCAGCAGCGCGAATCCAGCCGCTACCTGCTATTTGACGAGCAGCTTCAGCTGTGCGGGCGACGAATCGGGCGCGAAGCGAACCCCGAAATTGTCCGAGCCGCGTCCACAACGCAGGCGTTGGCCTTTTCCGGCATTCATGTAATTTCCCCGCGCTTGTTAACGTTAATGAAGGAAGAGGGTATTTTCTCCATCGTCGATTCTTATCTGCGCTTGGCCGGCGGCGGAGAAAAGATTATCGCCTTCCGCGCCGATGACTATTATTGGCGCGACCTCGGCAAGCCCGCCGACCTCCAGCAAGCCGCCCGCGACCTGGAGCAGGGAGTTTTTTCAGCGTAACGCGTCATCCCGCCGCAAATCAAAACAGAAAACGCGGCGCAGGAGACACTGCGCGAGCCGTTTAATTTTTAGCGGGACGCGTGAGCAGGCTCGGCCAATCCCAACGACTCCATGACCGCGTCATGAAGCGTCGGGCGAATCTGGGCCATTTTTTGATTGTCGCGCGTGGGATTGACGCGATTGGTGAGCAGGACCACGAAAAGTTCGCGGTCGGGATCAATCCAGATGGAAGTGCCGGTAAATCCGGTGTGCCCGAAACTATGCATGGAGAAAAAGTGCCCGCTGGAGCCGCCTTCGGTTGGAACTGCCCAGCCGAGCGTGCGCGTACCGCTAGAAAGCTGTTGTGGTGTAGTAAATTGCGCGACGGTGGCGCGGCGCAAAATGCGATGATGCGCATAGCTGCCGCCGTTTAACAGCATCTGGCAAAATGCCGCAAGATCGGGGGCGGTGCTGAACAGCCCGGCGTGGCCAGCAACGCCGCCGATAGCGAAAGCATTTTCGTCGTGAACTTCGCCTTGCACCAGCCGATGCCGCAAATTGTTGTCGATTTCCGTCGGCGCGATTTGCGCCCAGATTTTCTTCGGCGGACGGAACATGGTGTTAGACATTCCCAGCGGATCAAAAATGTAGCTTTTAGCTAGATCATCAAGCGTGCGCCCCGTAAGCCGCTCGATGATTTCGCCCATTAAAATAATTCCCAGATCCGAATACACCTCTTTCGTGCCCGGCTCGTAATCCAGCGGCTCAACAAAAATTCTGTTCAGCGTATCTTGCTTGCCTTTGGACGTACGCCAATATTCCTTAAACGGCGGCAGCCCCGACGTGTGCGTCAGCAAATGGCGCACCGTAACTCGACTGCGCCATTCTTTTTGCTCTGCCGTCGCGCCCCATTCAGGAAGATACCGTTCCACCTTGGCATCCAAATCTAGCGAAACCGGAAAATCACCTTCCACCAGTTTGGCAACCAGCGTTGTGGTGGCTACTACCTTCGTAAGCGACGCAATGTCGTACTTCGTTTGTTCCACGACAGCCGGAGCTTGCGCATCGTAGCTGAGCTTCCCAAAAGCGTGAATGGCAATTTTTCCATGGTAGCCAACAGCCAGCGTGGCGCCCGGAAACGCCTTGTCCGCGATCGACTTTTCAATAACCCGATAAGCAGGTTGCAATTCTTTATCGCCTGCCGCGTCCATGGGCCGAACCGAGCCGGGATCAGCCGGGCGCGAAATTCCGAATCCCGCTTTCAGAGCGATTCCAGGAATCGTGACCGGCAGATGCCCCCGCACCGGAATTTCCGCAAACAGCGCGCGAGCCACGGAAATTTGCGCCACATCGCTGATGCCAAAAGCGGCCAGCCACGTTTCTGCCTGCGGAAAATTCTCGATCAGATAAGGGCTGCCAAATCCCACCGCGATAACCGGCTTGCCAACTTTAAAAACCTCAGCGGCAAACGCTGCCTGATCGGCGGGAATATCCACATCGCCCTTGCGATCGCTGACGCGCACAAACAGCGCGAGAATCGCGACCTCATAAGAATCGGCCGGCGGCAACTTTAAAGTATCTGCCTTCACAAAGCGCGTATCCGCGCGCAGCGTGGTTACCGAATCGAAGCGCGAGCGCAGTTCGCGCTCCAGATCTTCGCCGGGATAAGGCTCGGGGTCGGCATAAAAAGCCAGCAGCAAAGCGCGCGACGGTTTCGCGGCGCTTAACGGTAAACGATTCGCGGTATCGCGCAGCAGCGTAATGCCGCGATCGGAAATGTCTTGCGCTTCTTTTTGCCACGGCGCGCGGCCAAACTTTTCGTTGATGGCGTTCAGATCGACGAGCTTGTTCTTGTTGAGTTCCAGGTGCGCTTTCGCTTGCAAAATGCGCCGCACCGATGCGTCGAGGCGCTCGCGCGAAATGCGCCCCGATTTCACCGCGGCTTGCAACGCTTCGAATGCCGCGTCAGGCACCGGCGACATCAGCAGCGCATCCGCTCCCGCAAGAAAAGCGCGCACGGCAGCTTCGCCGGGAGCGTAACGTGTCGTGATGCCGCCCATATCCATGGCATCGGTTACCACTAAGCCTTCGAAATGAAGTTCATCGCGCAAAAGTCCGGTCAACACATTGTTCGACAGCGTGGCCGGAGTATTGGGATCGGGCTCCAGCGCGGGAATAGAAAGATGACCGGTCATGATGCTGCCAACGCCGGCGGAAATCGCGGAGCGAAAGGGAATCAGCTCCAGATGCTCCAGCCGATCTTTGTCGGCGCGAATAACCGGAAGATCGATGTGTGAATCGGCCGCGGTGTCGCCGTGCCCCGGAAAATGTTTGGCGGTGGCGAGGCCGCCGTTCTCTTGCACGCCGCGCACGAACGCAGCCACGTACTCAGCGACCCGCTGCGGGTCTTCGCCGAATGAGCGAGTATTGATAATGGGATTGCCCGGATTGTTATTCACGTCGGAAACCGGCGCGTAAATCCAGTGAATGCCGACGGCGCGGGCCTCCAGCGCGGTAATTTTGCCCATGGCGTAAGCGTCGGCAGCATTGCCCGCGGCAGCCAAAGCCATGGCCGTCGGGAAAGATGTGCCTTCGTCGAGCCGCATCGCGGAGCCGCGTTCGAAATCGGCTCCAATCAGTAGAGGCAATTTGGACCGCGCTTGCAGCTGATTCGTCAGCACCGCCGTCGGGTAAGCCTGGCTCTTAATAATTCCCAGTGGCGACATTTGCGTGACGTTGATAAATCCGCCCACGTGCAGATCGTCGACGTCATGCATCATCTTTTGATACGCGTCGGCATCCGTGGACGTAAAGCTGCCGTGATAAGTGGTGAAGAGCAGTTGCCCGATTTTTTCGTCGTCGGTCATTTTGCGCAGCGTTGCTTCGACCCACTGTTTATTTGCTGCAGAAAGCACGCGGGCTCGCGTCGCGGATTTGAGAGAAACAGATTTCTTCGCGGGTTTCGCGGGTGATGAGTTGCTTTGACTTCGCGCGGTGTAGGCCATAGAAAAAATGATTGCAATAAGTAGCAGCGAAAGCAGGCTGGCACAGCGATTCTTCACCGGGCCATTATCGCCCTTCATCGAAATCCCTCGTCGAAGTACTTCATCGAAACCCTTCTCGACGCCCTTCATCGACGAACGACCAGTTTGGTGCCGTGCATGCTCTGAGTTTGTATATAGCACACGCACTCAGAGGCCACAAACAACACGCTCGAGAAACGTTCCAGAATAATATTGCGACATATGGGCAGACGATGACGACCATGGGGTGGAACGAGTGTAAAGCGTCACAGCGATCAGCGCTGCGATTTTTTCTGGTGCCGTTGCTGTGCTGTTTTGGTATCGCAGCGCAGGCTAGCAGTGCCCACACCGCGAACGTCCAGCGCTCGCGGCATTCCCGTAATACTGCACGGGTGACGGTGGGCCTCGACGTGTTGGAGGCGCAGCGCTTCGCTCCACTACGCGGCAAACACGTAGGCGTGATTACCAATCACACCGGCCTCGACGCCCAGGGCCGCACCACGATAGATGCTCTTACGCACGCGCCCGGAATTCAGGTGGTGGCGCTGTTCACTCCGGAACACGGCTTGGGAGGAACCAAGGATGAAAATGTTTCCTCCACCAAAGATCCCGTGAGCGGTTTGCCGGTCTACAGTTTGTACGGCGAGACGCGCCGGCCTACCGACGAAATGCTCGCCGGCATTGACGCGCTGGTTTTTGATGTGCAAGACGCGGGCGTGCGCTTTTACACCTACATCACCACCATGGCGTACTGCATGGAAGAAGCCGCCAAACGCAAAATTGAATTTTTTGTGCTAGACCGCCCCGATCCCATTGGTGGAGAAATCGTCGAAGGGCCGCTGTTGGATGCGGACAAAACCAGCTTCACGGCCTATTTTCGCTTGCCGGCTCGCTACGGGCTGACCATCGGCGAATTAGCACAATTATTCAACGAAGAAAATCATATCCAGTGCGATTTACATGTGATCGCCATGAAAAATTGGCGCCGCAATTATTTTTATGAAGACACCGGCCTGCGTTGGCTGCCTCCATCGCCCAATCTGCGTACGCTGAAAGGCTCGGTCCTTTATCCCGGCCTGGAAATTTTGCAGAATGGCGGCGTTTCCGTCGGGCGCGGCACGGAAGCGCCCTTTGAAGAGTTTGGCGCGCCGTGGATGCACGGCGAAGATGTTGCGGCCCGCTTGAACGAGCGCCACATCCCAGGAGTACGATTTGTCACCGCGGATTTTATTCCGGTAGCGGGATTGTATGCCGCCGAGCGCTGTGGCGGAGTAGCTATTCGAGTCCTCGACAAGCGCGCGGTGCGCTCCATGACCATGGGCATGGAAATCGTCAGCGTATTGCGGCATCTTTACCCGGATCGTTTCGACGTGCAGAAAATGTTGTTTCTGGTTGGCAACGACCAGACCATTCGTAAGTTGCAGGAGGGCGTGCCGCCTACGGAAATTATCAAGGGCTGGGACGCGGATTTAAAGGCTTTCGAGGCCATGCGGCGAAAATATTTGTTATACAAATAAAATCTCTTCCAAAGTGATAAGGTTTTCAGATGCGAATTGTTTCCTTATTGCCTTCCGCCACGGAGATACTTTTCTCGTTGGGGCTAGATGCTGAAGTTGTAGGCGTCAGTTACGACTGCGATTTCCCGCCGCAGGTCAGCCGGCGCCGCGTGGTGGTCGAATCGCGAGTCCCGCCAGGGCTCACTTCCCTCGAGATAGACCGCCAGGTTCGCGAATATGTTGAGCGCGGAGAAAGCCTGTACACCGTGAACGCCGACGCGCTGAAGCATTTAGCCCCCGACCTGGTCGTGACGCAGGATTTGTGTTTGGTATGCGCGGCTTCTCCCGATGATCTCGCGACAGTGCTGGCGAATTTTGAGAACCGTCCGAAGGTCTTGTCGCTGAATCCGCGAAATCTTGCCGATGTGTGGGACGACATCTCAAGCGTGGCACGCGAAACGTCGCGCGAAGACGCCGCCGAGAAGTTGTTGGCCGAGATTCACCGGCGTTTGCACGCGCTGGAATGCCAGCTCGAAAAAATTTCGCGACGGCCGCGCGTAGCTTTTCTTGAGTGGCTGGACCCCTTCTATATTGGCGGCCACTGGGTTCCAGAGATGATTGCACTCGCTGGCGGCGACGATGTTTTCGGCCGGGTCGGCGCGCCCTCGTTTCGCGTCGAGCTTAAAGATTTCGTCGCTGCCGCTCCCGACGTCATCGTTATCGCGCCCTGCGGCTATGGCGCAGGCCAGGCCCGCAACGAATATTGCGCGATGACATTGGCTTCTGAGTGGGACACAATTCCCGCGGTGCGTGACGGCCGCGTTTATGCGTTTGAAGCCAACTCTTACGCTTCGCGCCCCGGACCTCGCTTAGTTACCGGAGTCGAGGCGCTGGCAAAAATATTTCATCCTGAAATTGTGGTCGAAGATGAAGCTGCGCGAGCGTTTGAGATCGCCAATGCCCCGCGCGAAAGTTATCGCGCGAATTCGCCAACACTTGATCGCTCGCGACGCGCCCACATTTTATAAAAGGGCAGTCCCGCCAATATCAAAAGCAGCCCGATAGACGACCGCCCCGGCCGCTGGATCCAAATATTTATAGTCAACGCCAGCGCGCCCGCTACGAAAAGTCCTGGAACCCAGGGATAGCCCCAGCAGCGATACGGCCTCGGCAATTCAGGTTCGCTTCGGCGCAAGCGAAACAGTGCAACCACCGCAAAGCCGTAAAAAATCCATCCCGCAAAAATAAAAAGATTGGTGAGCTCCTCAAATGTCCCGGTCAGCGCCATCAGACTCGCCAGCACACCTTGAAAAATTAAGGCGCGGCCGGGCGTGCGAAATTTAGGGTGAATGCCGTCGGCAATTCTAAAAAAAATGCCATCGCGTGCCATCGCATAAGGTACGCGAGCTCCGCTCAGCACCGAAGAATTCATGGAGCCCAGCGCGGAGATGGCCATTGCCACGGTAATCCACGCCGCCGCGCCCCGCCCGATGACATGCTCAACCACATCCGACGCAATGTGTTGCGATCTGGCGACGCTTTCAAACGGAAGAACTTTCAGGCACGCCGCGCTGAACAATAAATAAATAATCGCGACGAACGAAACTCCGCCGACCAGCGCCCTCGGAAAATTGCGCTGCGGGTCGGCTACCTCCGACCCCACCAGATTTAAATCTTCCCACCCGTCGTAGGCCCACAGCGCTGCTGCCAGTGTGGCGAGAAATGCGGCGAAGATAGTTCCGACAGTGTCGGCGCCCGCCGGCCAAAAGGGATCGGGAGCGTGCGGCGCTCCCGCGGGCGAAAAAAGCGCCACGCCAATGACGATTACGACGGACATAATTTTTATGGCCGTCAGAAAAACCTGCACAGCGCCGCCCAGCCGCACACCGAGATAATTCACCCCGGTCATGCCCATAAGCCATAACACCGCGAGCGGCTGTGCCCACGTAAAAATAAAATCGTAAGGCGCAATCCACGCGCCGACCGCGGGGATATGCACGCTAAAAATAGGCGTGGCGACCGCGGGAATCAGAAAGCTGACAAACCGCATCATGCCCGCAGAGATGGACGCCAGCGAACTGGGCCTGCCCACAATGGAATGCATCCAACCAAAAAGAAATCCGTACACCGGACCGAATGCGCGGCGCAGGTATGCGTATTCGCCGCCTGCTTCCGGAATCGCCGCGCCAAGCTCGGCGAAAGACAATGCGCCAAAAATGGACAGTACCGCGCCAACGATCCACGCCGCGAAAACCACGAAAACCGTGCGGCCCTCGCGAGCCATTTCCGCGGGCTTCAGAAAAATTCCGGTGCCGATCATCGTGCCGATGACGATCGCTGCCGAAGCCCACGCCCCCAGTCCGCGAACCAGTTCGAGGCGTTTCTCAGTCATAGGCATTCGTCGCGGTAGTAAATCGTCCCGGCAAAAACTTCATTTAAGCAGGTTCCACGGTGGCGTGATGTTTTTCCGATTCGTCGGGTCGGGTCAACAGACTCACCACGGAGCCGACCGAAAAAGTCGTGATGGAACCGACCAACACATACCACGTGAATGCGATATTTGTCAGGCGCCATACGCAAAGAATAGTGATGAGCCCCGCAAACATCCCCGCCAGCGCTCCAGCTGCCTTCGAACGGCGGTTCAGCGTGCCCAAAAGAAAAAGTCCCAACAAACTTCCGAACGGTAGCGACGCAATGGTCAGTCCCGCTTCGAGTACCGGCCCCCAGGTTACCAATCCAAATCCCATCAACACCAATCCCCAGAATAGTGTCATGCGCCGCGACAACCGCAGAAAGCCGGCGTCATTCGCAGGTTTGCGATTGCCCAGTCGCAGCGCGGAAAAATCAAGCACGCTACTCGCTGCGAGAGAATTCAGCGAACCGCTGGCGTTGGACATGGCCACCGCGATGATGGACGCTAGCAACAGCCCCGCAAGCCCAGTAGGCATTTCGCGAAGAAGAAAAAGCGGCAGGATGCGGTCGGTGCGTTCCCCGGCAGCAATTAGCCGCGTATGCTGCGCGAAAACGAACAGCAGTACGCCGATCAAGAGAAAAACTGTAAATTGAAACAGCACGATGACGCCACTGGCCAAAAGTGCGCGCTGGCTGTCGCGTTGATTGCGCGCCGCGAGCAGCCGCTGAACAATAGTCTGGTCGGTGCCGTGAGTGGCCATAGTTAAAAACGCGCCACCAATCAGCCCGGACCAAAATGTGTATTTCGTCGCCAAATTAAACGAAAAATCGAATATCTGCAGTTTGTGGCCGTGAGTCGCGGCCACCTGCACGACTTCGTTCCATCCGCCTGGAACGCGACGGAGCAACACGAAAAACGTGGCGGCGCTGCCAGCAAGATAAATGAAGAGCTGTGCGACATCAGTCCAGATCACCGCCTTCATCCCGCCTTCCAGGGTGTACAGCAGCGTCAGCGCAATCACAATCACGACAGAGAGATGCTCGCTAGTGCCCAGCACCACGCTCAGCACGATCGCGATGGCCGATACGCGCACACCTTCCGCAAGCGCCCGCGTAATCAGAAACGTGCTGGCCGCCACCGCGCGCATGTGCGCACCAAACCGTTTTTCGATCAGCGCATATGCGGTGAAGAAATCCCCGCGAAAATATCCCGGCAGCAGCACCAGCACGATCAGCACTCGCCCGATCAAGTACCCAAAAATCAGTTGCAGAAAGGCCAGGTTGCCGCCATACGCGATCGCGGGGGTTCCGATGATCGTAAGCGTGGATGTTTCCGTGGCTACGATGGAGAACGCCAGCGCCCACCAGGGCGCCGTGCAATCTCCCAGAAAATACTCGCGCGTGACCGCATTGCGATCCTCGCCGGCGATTTGCGCGGTCTGGCTTTGTTTGCGCCGGAAATGCATGCCCAACGCGGTGACCGCCAGCAGATAGACGATGACGATGACTAGATCGAGAGAATGAATGTGCATCGAGTGGCCCGAGGATAGTAGCGGGTGCTTCGAACGTCAAGATTTAGGGAGGGTACTTTTTGTGCCGTTCGGCAACATCCGCTTAACATTCCTCCCACTGAATTGGCTTATGCTTTTCACATGCGCTGCGTATTGGGCTTCGATGGTGGAGCGACCAAGACCGAATGTGTATTGCTAAATGAAGCGGGGAATATTCTTGCCTCCGCGCGCTCCGGCGCGTCAAATCCGGGACAAGTGGGATTTGAACGCGCCCTCGAGGAGATAAAAAAAGCAGCACAAGCGGCGATGTTTGAAGCGCAAGTGAAGCCCGATGCAATTACCGCGTTGTGCGCCGGCATTGCAGGGGTAGGCGTTTCGAAATTCGCTGAGAAAATGGGTGTATTACTGGCAGCGGCATTTCCCGGCGCCATAATGAAAATTTGTACCGATCTCGAAATTGCGCTGACCGCCACCGGAACGGGCCCCGCCATTGTGTTGATTGCCGGGACCGGCTCCGCCGCCATGGGACGCGGTGTGAACGGAGAAGTCCGGCGTGCTGGTGGCTTGGGTGCGCAGGCAGGCGATCAAGGCAGCGCGCGCGATGTAGGCAGAAAAGCCGCAGCGGCAGCGAAATTAGAACGCGACACAACCGGAGAAGAAAGCGCTCTTGGCAAGCAGCTCAAGCGCCAACTCGGTGTTGCCAACTGGCGCGAATTTGAAAATCGTATCAGCAGCACACCGCTTGAACAAATCTATCCGCAACTTTTTCCCGTGGTGGCCAACGCCGCGGACGCCCGCGATGCAATGGCGCGCGAAATTTTGCGTGCAGCCGCCAACGATCTTGCCGCGCTGGTGAAATCCATGGCCGATGATCTTCATTTGCAGCAAGCGCCGTTTCGCCTGGCAAAAACCGGCGGCATGATCGGGCACTGCGCGTTTTTCGATAATGAATTGGACTCGCGGCTGCGCGAAGCTACTCCTACCGGCAAAATCGGATTGTTGTCGATTTCCCCGGCACATGCCGCTGCATTGCTGGCGCTGGAGTCTATTCCAGGAATCGAACTCACGAAAAATTCCCATGGCTGACACCAAAGACCTGACGCCAAACAATGTCACTCCTCATTCCCCAGCCACGCAACGCGCGCTTACGGCCGCTGGCGAGGAACTCGTGGCTTTGCTTCACAGTGACACCGAAGAGGTCCTTTTAGCGCTGCTGAAAAATCCCGCGCTCGCTGAGACGGACATTGCCGTGCTGCTGGCACGCAAAAATTTGCCAACCGCAGTTATCGAGGAAATTTCGAAACGCCGAGAGTCGCTTAAAACTTACGCCCTAAAAAAGGCACTCGCCTGCCATCCGCATACGCCGAGACTCGTCAGTCTGCGCCTGCTGCGTGAGTTGTATTTGATGGATCTGGTGAAGATTGCTCCGCTGCCGGGCGTATCCGCGGAATTAAAACGCAACGCCGAGGATCAACTCATTACTCGCTTGCCGCAGCTTCCACTGGGACAAAAAATCACCTTGGCACGGCGCGGTCCGGCGCGCGTGGCTGGTTTACTCCTGGCGGAAGGGCATGCCTTGGTCGTACCTGTGGCGCTGGATAACAGTCATTTGACCGCCGCGCAAATTTTGAAGGTGCTAGCGCGCGAAGCCGTGCCGGAATCCGTAGTGCAAGCCATCGCGCTACATCGCAAATGGTCCTGCGATTACAATGTGCGCCTGGCGCTCATACGTAATCCCGCGACCACTCTGGCTGTTTCACTTGGTTTTTTGCCGGAACTCACGGTTTCGGATCTGAATGAATTGGCTACTCCGGGAATCGTGCCGGAACCTTTACGTAAGTATCTGGAGGCTGAATCCGAACGCCGGATTCGAGCACAAGAAAAATTGGCGCCAGATAAAGAGACATTCGACGATGATCACCCGTCTAAAGATGTTTAGAAGCGCCAAAAATATTCAGCCGCAAAAATTCAGGTGCTTTTAACACGTTGTATATTGGCGACTTTGGCGCGATTTTCGAAAAATTATCGCTATTGTCGGGAACAAAACATTAGCTATCGGTGTCCTATAGCTATGCCGCCGAATAACGTATTCTCGGCTCTAGACGTGGCTCGACGCTCGACCGCAGCTTGCACTCCTGGCAGGGGGGATTCGCCAAGTTTATGGATAATGGGGAAAATTTATCCCGGCGTCTCGAACGCCGTTGGGCGCCGCGTTATTCTTTTCGCGCTGACCTCGAAATCGAATGGGGCTCAGCAGTGCTCACCGGGAAAACCCGCGACATCAGCTCCAACGGCATGTTCATCGAAGCCTCCGACACTCTGTGGATCGGAGCCGGCTTCATGGCTCGCCTGAATGTCGATCCTCCGCTCAAAGTGGATTGCTCCGTGAAACGCGTCGAGCCCGGCCTTGGAATGGGCGTCTCCGTGGCCGTCGCGGAATCCGAGCATCGAAAGTATTTTCAGGATCTTCTAGTCTCCCTCGCAGGCAATCCTACCGGCACCGCCTTATAATAAGCTGGTGAGCGCGACGTGGCGTTTGCGCGCCGTTCGCAGCGCCGTCATCTTTGCATTCGTAATGCTGCGAAATCAGCTACAAACAGGGGCTGCCAGCGGGTACATGACCAGATGCCTCAACTGCGGGTCGGAGCGTAAGGGCGACGAGTGCCCCTCGTGCGGACTGACTTCGTCCATCGCCGAGCTGGTGTTTCGTCCGCGCTTCATGAAACGCACCGCACTTTTTCTGGCCGGCTCGTTGCTCTTTCCGTACGTAAGCCAGCTTTACCCTCCCTTGGATCTCGACTGGATGCTGGTATTTTTTGGCTTGATATTTTTCATCGGCCTGACCGTCGCGGTGTTTGTGGATCGCGGAGCGCGCAATCGGCAGGACATCGAAGTGTTGAAGCGTATTTATGCCGGATTTATTCCTCTGCCGTGGATCCTTGCGGCCACGCTATTCCTCAACGGCAAACTCGATTCGCCGAAGAACGTCGTTTATTACCCCACCACTGTGCAGAGCCGCTTCAATATGCGTGGAATCGTGCGCGGCAGCAGAAGGCTTTTTGTGCGTTCCTTGCGTCCGGGACAAAAAGTGGAAAGACTAGCCGTCGACGTCGACGACTACGATCGCTTCCATGATGGTGACGCCGTGGTTGTCGGCGTGGCTCCCGGTGCACTGGGCATCAGCTGGTTTTACGGCATCTACCGCCGCTGAATGACTCTCCTAGTTCGCCTGATGACCGTAGTGCTCGCCGAAAAAATCTCCCTTATTCCACGTTGGACGCTGCGAGTCTTCCGTGATCAGCCAGCCGCAGAGAAATACGAAGCGCGCATATTTCGCCGCGGCATCGAAGTCCAATCCCGGCTGGTCCATATCATCTTGCGGCTGGTGATAACGCGTCTGTTCCCAACTCTTGAAAATTTCTTCAGGTTTTATCTTCGGATCGTCCGACTTAAATCCTGGTACCGGAAATATCGCCGGTACTCCCTGTTTCACGAACGAATACTGATCGCTTCGAATGAATACCACTTCTTCCGGCATAGGGTCCGGGCTTTCGCTTAGCTGCAAGCGCGCCGCAGCTTTCCTCACCGCCGCATCGAGGCTGGAATGTTCTGCGCCGAAGGCCACGATATCCCGCAAAGGCCACAGCATCAGATCTTCATCCAGGTTGATGTTGGCGACCACCGAGCTTTTGCCAACCGTCGGATAATGTGCGAAATAATCTGAACCCAGCAATCCAGCTTCTTCGCCGGTAACCGACAAAAACACAATTGAGCGCTGCGGACGCGTTTTCATCCCGCTGAAGGCCCGAGCCACCTCCACCAAAATTGCCGACCCCGAAGCATTGTCCAGCGCCCCGTTATAAATGCTGTCGCCCTTGACGGCCTCGCCTATCCCGAGGTGATCCAGATGCGCGCTGTAAACGACACACTCATTCTTCAATGTGGGGTCGCTGCCTTCCAGTTTTGCCACCACGTTGCGGCTCGCAACATCCTTCAATCCGGTCACGTTATGAATCTTCGCTGTAATTGGCATCACGAATGACAGCGGTTTCCCAGCTTTCATAGTGGCAAAGACTTCTTCCGCCGAATGCGGGCTACCCTCGAAGAATTTTTTGGTCGCCTCCAGGCTCAAGAATGCGTTGCCTTTCAACTCCGGAAAATAATCGTTGGGCCGCTGCTGCTTGTCCAACCAGCGCAATTCCGGGAATGACAAATCGCGCACCTCCTCCTTAAATGAGTACAGCCGCTCAAGAACAGGATCGTCCAAAACAATAACGCCCACGGCCCCGTGAGCTACCGCGTTCCGTAACTTCACTTCACCTGAGGAATAGTGCGCCTTCAGGGATGACTCAAAATTGGGCGCCTCGAACACGAAGGCCACAATTTTTCCTCTCGCATCGATACCCTGGTAATCGTCATAGTTCTGGTCTGGCGCAGTCACGCCATCGCCTACGAATACCACCGGAGCCTCCACCGAGGAGTCCGGCCGAACAAAATCGCCGCGAGAAATATAATCTTTACGAAAAGTAAGAGTTTCGTCTTTGCCTGAGCGCGTCAAAACGAGCGTCGTCTTCACTTCATCGGGCTTCGCGGAACGCAACGGCACGCTTTGAAAGTAGGAGCCGTTCTCGCCCGCAGGCTGAAGCCCCAAAGATTCGAATTGACTGGCCATATATTTCGCTGCAATCTCGTAGCCGCGCGAGCCGGTGCCGCGACCTTCCAGTGCATCGTCCGACAAAAAACGCATGTCCGCGCGAATGGCTTCTGGACGAATGGTGCTCATCGCCTCATCAGCCGCGTCGGGATTCGCCTTCACAGAATAAGTGCTTGCGAAAAGAAGTAAAAGAATTCCCGCGCACAAGCAGACCAGCTGGACATGCTTTGATTTCAGGATACTCATGGATTTCTCTACACTCCTTGAAATTTGTTTTTTGCGACTAAGGTCGAAAGCGCACCGAGACGTTTACGTCTGTTTGTTTTTTCTCAAGATTTTGATTAGGCATGAAATTGCGTCATGAGTGGTCAGCTTCAATATGCCGGTTTGCCGTCGGCGCGCAGCGGGATTTGCAGTTCGAGGATATGCCCGTCCTTGCCAAGCCGAAACCGCAGGCGTTCAACCGGGCCGACGTTGCGATCTTTCCACTCCGTGATTTCCAGCGGTTCCTCTGGCATGTCTGAAGAGGACCACTGTACGCCATCACCTTGTGGCTTGACGGTTCGCGGATCGATGTCGAACACCTGGTGCTCCGGAACATTCACCAGCAGATAGCGCCTCCACAGTTTCACCAGCAGCACCCCGCGCTTCGAGGTGTGATAAATATTCCACGAAGCCGGAGCTTCGTCATTGAACCTCACGATGGCAAAGGAGACAGACTTCCATTCAACGGGCTTGGCTTCGCTGGTCTGAGACCGCACAGGGTAAGAGAAAAGTGCGCTTAACAGCGCAAAGATCACCGCTGAAAAGAGGACTCGAGAACGAGCTTCACCAGACCGCGCCGCCTGAAGCGCCATGCAATTTATGCGCTGGGATGGTGAGCGCTGGCGCCGATTTTTCGAGCGATTCGCGAAATTCGGCGACCACACTAGCTCACCTTTACTTCGCTGAATGATCTGTCGAGCAGTTGAATCGCATCATCCACATCGCCCTTGGCGGTATTCAGCATGGGCGCGAGGCGCAGCGTGTTCCCGTAAAGCCCGCCCTTCCCAATCAGCAAACCATTGTGACGCGCGCGCTCCATCACCAGATTGGTAGCCTCCGGCGCCGGCTCTTTAGTCTTGCGATCCTTCACCAGTTCCAGCGCTTGCATTAGTCCCATGCCGCGCACGTCGCCGATCAACGCGTATTTGGATTGCAACTCCTCAAGCTTGCCGCGGAAATATTTGCCTACCACGTCCGCGTTTTCGCGCAAACCGTCTTCCTCGATGAGTTCAATGGTCGCGCGGGCCGCCACGCTGGTGACCGGATTCCCGCCAAAGGTCGCGATGTTACTGCCCTGATAGCCACCCGCGATTTCCGGAGTCGTGACCGTAAGCCCGATCGGAACGCCGTTCGCCATGCCCTTGGCGCTGGTAATAATGTCCGGCGTAACTTCCCAATGTTCAATCCCGAACCAATTTTTCCCGGTCCGGCCCCATCCCGTCTGCACTTCGTCGGAAATGTAAAGGGCGCCGTATTTTTTGACAATATTGAAAACTATTTTGAAATATTCCGGCGGCGCGGTGATAAACCCGCCCACTCCCTGAATGGGCTCGGCGATGAACGCCGCGATGTGACCGCTAGTGCCGGTCTGAATCAGATTTTCCACGTCACCCGCACACGCCACACCACAGTCGGGGTACGTCAAATGCAGCGGGCACCGGTAACAGTAAGGATTAACCGCGTGCGAAATGCCCACGCTGATGACCCCGGCCCGGCGGTACGGCGCATGCGCGGTCATGGCCTTGGTGAGACTCGACCCGCCCGAGTAAGCGTGACGCAGTGCCACCACGTCGTAACTGCCGGTCGACATACGCGCCAGAAGAATCGCCGCTTCGTTCGCTTCACTGCCAGAGCTGGTGAAGAAACTTTGCTGCAGGTTGCCCGGCGTGATTTGCGCGATTTTTTCCGCGAGCGCCACGATGTGCTCGTTGGGATAAAGCGTCGAAGTGTGTTGCAGCCGGTTGACCTGCGCGTTCACTTTCGAGGTGATCTTCGGATTGCAATGCCCAACGGAAACGGTAAGGATGCCGCCAAAAAAATCCAGGTACTTGTTCCCATCCAGATCCCAGATGTGTTGCATCTCCCCGCGATCCGCCACCAGCGGCTCTTCAAAGTAGTTGGTGACCGAAGGCCAGAGGAATTTTTTGTGTTTGGCGACGATTTCTTGACTGCGCGATTTTGCGGCGCCCAACGCCGCTGGTGCTGGAGTTACCGGAGTGGTCACAATTCTGTCCTCGCAAGCTAGGTAGGATGCCGAAGAGTGTATGACGCGGCGCTATTCGCGGCAAGCAGGAGAACTACAGCGATTACGTTGCACGCCGCCAAAGTGGATGGCTTTGATTTTCAGCGCGCCAATAATTTAAGGGCGCAACTATAGACACGTGCTCCTATCCAGTTCCGCCAGTCTTTGCCTGCCCTCCAGGCTGCCTTTTCTCGCCGCGGCCGCGAAGAGCCGGCGCGCCTGGTAACAATTTTTCGTAACTCCGTGCCCGGTGAAATACATGTTGCCCAAAGTAAGCTGGGCGGTCACATTCCCTTTGGCAACTTCATCCCACAAAGATTTTACGCTTTGCGTCCGCCGAGCGGATTCGTTTGCAGTCGCATCGGGCTCGGTTGTCTCAGCGTTGGGCTCTTCTGCAGGTTTGGCTTCTTCCGCAGGCTTCGTTTCCGCCACAGGTGGCTTGGCTTCCGGCCCAGGCGGTCTGACTTCCGTCACCGGCGGCTTCGCCTGCTGCACCGGAGGCTTTGTTACCGGGCCGGGGCTCGGCTTGGCCGGAGGAGCGTTGGTCTTGGGCGACTCTGAAACCGGTGCCGGCTCAACCATCTGCTGACCCAACCAAATGAATCCTTCCGAAGCTTCCCGCCGAAAAACAAAAAGTCCCACCAACAGCATCACCAGCACCACGGTAACAATAATTCCCGAAGAAGTTCGAATCCGCCCAGGCTCCAATCCCGCGCTCTCGGCTCGCACGTTGATTTGTTCCAACACCGTTTCCGAACGCCGCCGCATCTCCATTACGTGCGAATGCAAAATTCCCTGTACCTGCGTCTGGAAGCGGTCGAGAGCCTGCTGTTGCGCGCGCTCCAGCAATGACGGATACCGATCCAGCACTTTAACCGAAGCCCCCGCCGAGGCTACCGCGGATTCCAGGCTCTTAATCTGCGCCTGTGCCGCTTCGCGAATAGGAAACAACTGGCGCTCCGAATCACGTAACACCCGCGCTACCGCGTCGCGAAACATCGCCAATGTGTGCTGCTCTTCATGCTGAAAGTGTTGCAGCAGCGCTTGTGCATGTTCATTGAGCGCGCGCGCTGTGCGCTCTTCCAGCGAGGCAATTGGATCTTCGCCCCTCTCTGTGGCTACTTCATGGCGCTGTTCACCCAAGTCGGTCGACGCGCTGGATTCCTGCGCCAACTCAAAGTCGCCGGACAGATCGAGATCTTCCATGTCCTCGCGACTCGCTCGATCAAGTTTATAGGCCGTGGCGCCAGAAAAATCCGAGCCGGTCTGCGCAGTCGTCCGTGGGCGAGGCGGAGTCGGTTTTCTATCCGCGCCGACGGCTGGCGGCAGGGAAGTCCACGTGCCACCGCCAGAGTCACGTTTAACGGAACTTTCGGGTGCAAAAGATTCCGCTGGCTTTTCAATCGGCAACGGAAAAGGGACAGGAGAGTGAACCGATGTTATAGACCTTACCGATTTTGTAGCTGTCGGCTCTTCCTCCCCCAGGTTGTGCCTGTTAGTGGAGGCTGCGTGGCCGTTAGTAGATGCTGCATGCCCGTTAGCGGACACTGCGTGCCCGTTAGACGATGCTGCGCGATCGACAGATGCGGAGGATTCGGACGCCGAAAAATTTTTACCATTTTTCGTCGCAACCACGGCGGCAGGTACAGCCGGTACAGAACTGCCCGAACGCGAGCCCCCGTTTTGCATTGGATATTCCGTGGCGTTCGCCATCCAACTGCGCATCTCGCTCAGAAACTCATCCGAAACATCAGTGAATTGCACACCCGCGACGCGCCCCTCCTTATCAGACCATTCCAGACGGCCCCGGCCCTCAAGACGCCGCTTTTCATCCAGATTGAAAGCGAACTTCACTTCCGTATTCGGCCGCACGCGCTTGACCGCGCGGAAACCAAAACCGTGTTCCGACAAATTAAGAACCATGCCGCCGTTGCCCGGCTCTACTTCAACATAGAGGAGGTTTTCAAATCGTTTTCGCGGAGACTGCCGGCGTTCGAGGTTATAAGTCATACGCGATCCAGCCCCAAAGACAGCCTGGCGAATCCGCCATCGCAGAGGATTGACGACGGCGCGATCCCACAGCGCCCACTGTGAGGATGCAATGCTGCCCATTACCCGCCCTACCGGGTATCGGATGGGGTTATTCTGAACCACCCGGGTCTCAATGACAACCCTTACTTCACCGCCCTAAGGTTTGTTGTTTGAATGATATACGAGGAATTTGTAGCGCTATGACACCGTGTTGCCGATTTCTAAGCCTTCGCACCGCGGCCAAGTGGCCTTCCGATTCCGGGGATGCGGTCCTGTTGAGCGCAATTCTTGAGCTCCACCAACCGCCGGAAAAACACCCTGCATCCCAAGGGAATGTTTTGCAAACTACAAAGCGTGGTCCTCAGTTAAGACCTTTGGTTTATTTTTGAAATCGACCCACTCTTGTCATTAATGATGCCTAATAAATTAACAGTACCAATCTGGTATCAAACCATTTAGCGTCGGCGGGACGGGCCGTTGGGTATCGTTAGTGCACGTAGTAGCCGTTTTTCGCCAGGACCACGTAATCATGCCCCTTTTTCCCGAACGATGATTTCAGCCGTACATCAAGTTTGTGGGGCTTGCCAGTGGCTCCGTTGGCCTGCGTGTAATACCCGAGGGTATAGCGCGTCTTAATGCGCTCGATCAGTGCGCGGAATACGGAATCCAGGTTGGCCACATCTTTTACGTCGAAGATTTCTCCACCGGTCTGCTCCATAACTTTGCGGATGTTCACCAAGCCGGGAACCATGGCGGCTGCAAAAAGCGTCGATGCCGGGTTGTATCCCGGTATTTTCAAATTGTATAGGACAGCATCCGACGCGATGGCCTCCGTCACGATATCGCGGGTACCCTGTCCGCCCGCGTCCGTGCCGACATCATCGCTAATCAAAATAATCACCCGGCGGCCCTTAGGAGGCGCGCCGAGAAGATACTTCGCGGCGACGAATATGCCGTCATTGATATTTGTGGCCCCGCCGACTTTGAAGCCACCGAATTGCTCGGCAATCTTGGATTTATCGCTAGTGAAGGGCACCCGCAATTCGGCGTCGGTAGCAAACGTAAAGAGCGCCACCTGATCTTCCGGCTTTAGCGCGCCCAGAGCGGTAGTGGCCGCCTCTCGCAAAGGGCCCATGAACGGGCCAATCGAATCACTCAAATCCAGTACTAGCGCCACCTCCAAGGGCAGCTCGTCGCGCCCAAAAATCTCCAGCTTCTGCGGCACGCCATCTTCCCGTACCTCGAAGTCTTCCTTTTTTAGATCCCCCATGATGCGCCCCGCCTTGGTCTTCACCGTGGCATCCAACAACACCAGGTTCACGCTAACGCGAAGCGTACTTGGTTCCTGAGCTTGCTCCTGATCCTGAGCGTGATCCTGCGCGTGAAGCGGCCGTTGGCAGAGCAGCGTCACAAAAAGAATTACAGCCGGCCATCGCAATATCTTTAGCCCAAATACAGACTTCATCGTTCTTAAAAATTCCGAATTTCTATATGGAATGAAATCACTCCTGTCCGCGCGCCGTTACAGTTCAGTCGAAACGTTTCGCGGCAACGTTATTATTTTTGCACAACAGTAGCAGGCCCGTGACGGGCCTACGACGACCTGCTGAACGTCTCATGAGATTTGCGCTTGTGGAAACACGCAAACATGCTTAGCGCTCCAGTGCGTCAGTATGAAACGTAATCAGGATTACTGTCCTGGGTCGCCATCCCCCTCCATCCGGAACATCCCTTGATCGACTGAGCCAACCAGCGGAATCGAAATCAAAAATGCCATCCAATCAAACGCAAAACGCATCCGCCGCACCTGGCGGAATCGAACGGCGCAAACATTCTCGTCATCGTTTCATCGTTGATTTGAACATCTCGAGCGAGAATGGCGCCACCATGCATGGCATGAGCTTCGAAATTGGCGCGGGAGGGATGTCCGCGGCAACATCAGGACAATTAGAAGTCGGAGAACAAGTCCTTTTGTACCCGGTCGTACGCTCACGAGTAAAGGCTACCGTTCGACGCAAAAACGGCTTTATGTATGGCTTTGAATTCCTTGCGCCAACCGCTGAATTTCAGGAGACGGTCTTGGCTTTGTGCCAAACCTTGCCGCTCTTCCAGACCATGGCCGACATTTGACAGCCGTTCTTGGCCAGCATCAAAAATTTTCCACCATCCAGGCGTTGCACTCTATGGTGGGGGCGGCAATGGCAACGTACTTGCCATCGCGCGAAGGGATTCCCCAGCTGGCTTGAAAGTTTTTTAGCTGCCAGAGTGGATGAGCGTTACCAGCCAGGTCCACATACAGCAGTGTGGAAAGGTGGCCCGTGGGGTTGCTGGAGATAAAAAAGCCTTTGCCGTCTGCGGCCCAATCAATGGACAACAGATTGTTCCATTCTTTCAGAGTGATTGTGCGCGGCGGCTGGCCAGTGAGCGAGATAAGGTTAATCTGCTGATTCGTGCCGCTCAATTCGACCGTGCCAAGTGTGGTTCCGTCCGGGGAAAGGCTCCAGTTAAAGCCGCCGCCCTTTTGCTCGAGCTTCGCGACTTCGCGCTGGGTGCCCTTCATGGGATCAAATGCCACAAAAACGAAGGACTTCGCTTCTGACTGGGCTAGAATACAAACGTTCGCCGGAGCTCGCGAACATTGAAAATTGGCGATGTCCGGGCCTTCCAGTATGACTTGCGACGGGCCCCCCTGGATCGGGGCTCGAAGCAGGCGAGCCGTTTGCGGACCTGTTTGCGTCTCCGGGGGAGTTAAGTAAATGATTTGCGTGCCATCAGGATTCAACCGGGGGACCTCTTTTTGTTGTGGACTGGAGACCAGCATTTCCGCGGAATTTTCGTCAATTCGCTGCTTGAAAATGTCGAAAACGCTGGTGCCGCCAGTTCTGTTGGAGAGAAATAGAACTGATTTGTTGTCGACGGTCCAGTCGAAGGGCAGGTCGTCGGCGTCATTTAGGGTAAGGCGGCGGGGCATCGATAGGTGCGGTCCTTTGGCAAAATATTCCGCGACATATACGTCAAGTTGTACTTTACACCTGCTAAAAGCGAGCATTTTGCCGTCTGTCGTGGCGCTCGGCAAGTCTACAAAATCTTCGCCACTAGTAATTTTCAGGGGCGGCCCGGAAGGACGGCCGGTGACCAAGTTCACCACTATGCTCCAGAAGTTCGAAGTATTCTGAGCCGGGGGCGGCTCGGACACAGCGTAAATCAGACGGCCATCGGGCAGCCAGACAAGGCCCCACCCCAATAGAGGCTGAACGACCAGTGTGCTTGTCGTCCCGTGCTCCACGTTAAAAAGTTCGACCCAGCCCTCATTGCTGTAATTTCCAGACCGCAATTTATCGTAGGCGATCCACCGCCCATCCGGGGACCACACCGGTGAGGAAAATACCGTGCCGTCGTCGGGGACGGAGACGATTTTGCGTTGACCAGAACCGTCGGCGCTCGTGATCCAAATTTCCGAGCCGGTCTCCCCGTAATCCGCAGACTTGAGAAAGGTGATTTGCGAGCCGTCGGGAGACAAGGCCCCGGACCAACCCTCCTCAGAAAGCTGCCGTGGATTTCCGCCGAGAATGGGCATTGCCCACAGCCCGATCTTGGCGGTCGGAGATGGTGCCCAAGCAAGCAAGAGACGCGCACTGTCGGGATACCAGTTTAAATATTGAACGTCGGTTTTGTCCGATAATAAGACGTGCGCTTCCCCGGTTGACATTAGCCGCAAGTAAGTGCCGGTCCGGTCGGAATACGCCAGGTACTTTCCGTCAGGAGAGATAGCAGAGACAGCGATAGAATTTTCGGTGGGATTGGAGGTTAAGCGCCGCGCAGTGGATATCGCTTGCGCGACTTTTGATGGGGTCCCGCGATGCGAGGCTAACCATCCTGCGAGCGTGGCAACGATAACGACAGCTGCCGCGACAGCGCCCCCGACCTGCCACTTTTTCGAAGAAGGGTGGCTGACGATGGCTGTCATGTGGGCCGCAGTCCCGGAGATGGAATCTCGCTGCAGCCGCTTGAGATCGGCCTTCAGTTCTGCCCCGGACTGGCAGCGGATCTCGCGATCTTTTTCGAGAGCTTTGTTGATGATCTCCTCGAGCCTGGCCGGAACTCTAGGATTCAAACGAACCGGCGCCACCGGCGCACGATTGAGAATCGCTTCAAAGAGCACTCCCGAAGTATCGCCCTGGAAAGGCAGCACGCCGGTACACATCTCGTAAAGCACCGCGCCGAAAGAAAACAAATCCGTGCGGCCATCCAGTTCTTTTCCGCGCACCTGTTCCGGGCTCATGTACGCAACTGTTCCTATGGCGGTGCCAGGACTGGTCAGATTTTCTTCCATCGTCAATGTCGGCGCGGATGTTGCTGCTCCCAGTTCGTGGACAGTCAGCTTGGCGAGACCAAAATCAAGTACCTTGGCCTGACCGTGCTTCGTAACGAAAATATTGGCGGGCTTAATGTCGCGGTGCACAATGCCTTTGCTGTGGGCCACCTCCAGAGCAGCGGCGATCTGTATGCCCAGCTCCAAAACCATATCGATTTCCATCGGCCGGCCTGCAATCAGATGCTTGAGAGTCTGGCCTTCCAGCAATTCCATGGCGATAAAAGTTTGGCTTTCGCTTTCATTAATTTCATAGATGGTGCAGATATTAGGATGGTTGAGAGCGGATGCCGCGCGAGCCTCGCGACGAAAACGCTCCAGGCTTTGTGGATCGTGGGCTACATTTTCTGGCAGGAACTTCAAAGCTACGAATCGGCCCAGGCGCGTGTCTTCCGCCTTATAAACGACGCCCATTCCGCCGCCACCAAGCTTCTCCACAATTCGATAATGGGCAATGGTTTGGCCAATCATGGCTTACGCGTAGCGCTGACATATTAGGAGGCCAGAAATGCCAAGTCAATTCAGCTATTCAGTAAGTCTGACAAGTCGGTTACCGGTTGTCCGATTAATGCGTTCTACGTCTAGTGACATTGAAAAATAGTCTAGACCGTTTATTTAAGTGAAATGCTTCTGCAGGAGGAGTGCCGAAGTCAAACGTCAAGTCTACGGTGGCTTGTTTTGGGTTACGTTTCCATTCTACAGTTTCGGGAGATGCGCCAACGGGCAGAGATGATTTGTACTTTTGATAGAAGTCTCGGATGAGCTTCGGATTTGCAGGCCTATCTTTCGGCAGCCGCGCCCTGAGAATCGTTTCTATCTTCGGGTCCAGGCCACTCACTTGAATTTTTCCCCAACGGTATCTCAGACCTTCGGCTATCCTCACCACCAAACCGACGGTCTGGTTATCGTCGTCCACAGCGATCGTCGGTTCGGTTGTACAGTCAATGAATCCCCGTTCGTTGTATGCAGCGCAAACTGCAGAAAGACCAGCATAGATTTTGTCGCGATTATATAAGTCGCCATCGTTCAACGGAATTGACTTCCGAAGCTCATTAGCGTTGAAAATCGCTGGCCGCAAGTGCTCCCCAACCCCGCGAAACTCAATCTTCTCCAGTCTTTTTTGGTGCCCCTCGTCAACGTGAACGGTTACGCAAACATGCAGCAGCCCCGGTTCACGCCGTAGCAGTTTCCACCACGCTGAAACGGACAAGCCCAAATATCCTTGATTTTCCCTATCTGGCCAACCTTCATCCTCTGCGCGAATCACGATATGCTCCAAATCGGCTATCCAGTCGGAACCTTCTTCCCATTCGCGTTGCTTTAAGGAGGTCACTAATTCCTCCTGGCTCGCTTTAGGCAAACGAGTGCCCTCCAACTCAACGACGTCAATAATCACTTTTGAGCGCTCAACCGGCGATCGCGCCTGACCCGTCGCGGACGTCCCGGCCGCGAAAATCACAGCAAGCGCTACCAATATCGCGCGACTCGCCAAAAGAAACAGTCTCCAAGGCTTCATGCCAGCCCTATACAGCGCGGCTAAGGCTGCAGCGCAAATTCGAATCGCCTACGACCTGCCGGCCTATGACGGATGCAGTTGTCTTGACGGAAGAGAGAATTCTGGCCACTTAGACCGTTTCGCCCGGCTGCAAACTAGGTTGCGGATGGCGGCGGAGCTGGCTTCTGGGTGAAGTCGAAACAGTCCGACATGCCATCGGCCGCGGCATCGCGTGCAGTCAAAGCGGGCAAGCCGAAGATTGTCTCGCAGAATTTAACGATACTGACGTGGGAGTGCAGCGTCCTCGAAATATATCCAGCTTTGGCATAAGGACTAAGCACCAGACAGCCGACCCGGGTGCCATAGCGGAACTGTGTACCATCACTCCATTTTTCCACTTTCGGCGGATTAACGTGATCATACCAGCCACCCCAGTCATCCCAGGTGATGAAGATCGCCGTTTGAGGCCACAAACCGCCTTGATTTATCGCGTTCACCTGGCTGACCGTCCACTGCATACCGTTGGTGACATTTCCGACAGCTGGATTTGTACCTTTATCCGGCGGGTCGGGCGGATGCTCGCTGAAAGCGTGAGGTGCATACACCCAGGAAACGGCAGGAAGCTTTCCCGCAGCGGCGTCCTTGGCGAACTGATCGGAAGCAAGCTGAGGCCGCCCCGCCAGAGCCTTAATCATTCCGAACGCGTAGCCTCCGTAGTTGCCCACGTGAGCCCCGCAGCCTCGAGGCTGGAAGGTAAGGACGGAAGGTCATAGACCGGATTTCCAGACGGATTGTCGATGACCGGAGAGCCCGCGGTGAGGAGCATCAGGTGATTGGGAGTGGAAGGGCCGGCAACATCGGTGAAATAGTTGTCGCACAGGGTAAACTGGCGGGCATAAGCAAAGTACGTAGGGATGTCCGATTCCAAAAATTGCTGACGCACGGCCCCGGTACCGCGATTCAACCAACCTTTGTGAGTATGGTTGGGGTCGTGCGTTGGCGGATTTGGCGAATGCGGCATAGTTGCGCCGTTGGCGCCGGGAAAGGTTCCGAAGTAGTTATCGAAGGCGTGATTTTCTTTGAACAGGATCACCCCGTGGCGAATCGGACCTTGTGTTGGCATCAGGACCTCACAGCTGAAATCGTAGCTCTGGCACAGATCGCAGATCAATTCCATTGCTTATGATTTTCCCGCATGCGCAGCAATAAATAAACCAGGACTTAACTTTCCTGTGGTATTCCCACACAAGTCGTGTCACACTTGTGGCCATACCACAGGAGCTACATGACCACTTCCAAACTCGACCTCCTTCAAGGCACTTTGGACCTTATGGTGCTCCAGACCCTTACCACCATGGGCTCGCTCCACGGCTACGGCATCGCGCGCCGCATCGAGCAAGTCAGCGGCGATAAAGTCGTTCTGAACCAGGGCACCATCTATGCTTCTCTCGTTAGGTTGCAGCAGCGCGGATGGATTTCCGGCGAGTGGGGCGTCTCCTCTAACAACCGCAAGGCCAAGTTTTATTCCATTACCAAAAAAGGACGCAAACAACTTTCCGAGGATGCGGTGAACTGGCAAAGACTAGCGAGCGTCATGAGTCGCGTTCTCGGGATGCAGGAAGAAGGTGGCGATCAATGATCGACTGGCTGCAGCAATTTTTCCATCGCGTCACCTCCGTTTTCCGCCGCGAACAAATGGATCACGAGCTGGACGCCGAATTGTCCGCGCACCTGGACCTGGCCATCGAAGAAAACCTGCAGCGCGGCCTGACCCCAGAGGAAGCCCGGCGTCAGGCGCTGATCCATTTAGGCGGAAAACAACAAGCCATCGAACAGCATCGCGACGCGCGCGGGCTACCCGGTTTGGAAATCTTCTTTCAAGATCTGCGCTATGCGGTGCGAGCATTGTTCAAGAATCCCGGATTTACAATTGCAGTGGTGGTCACTTTGGCGCTGGGCATAGCCGTGAATGGCACGATGTTCAGCATGGTCAGCGCTTTTTTGTTGCGGCGACCGGTGGTTCACGAACCGGACCGCGTGGCGGTGATCAGTTCCATTAATCCCGCCCGAGGATTTCTGCCCGACACGAATCCTGTCTCCGCGCCAAATTATTTTGCGTGGCGCGAAGCCAACGACCTTTTTTCTGACTTCTCCGCCGCGGACGAGAATCGCTCTGTCAATTTGACCGCCCAGGGTAAGCCGGAGGCGCTTCCTTCCGCGGCCGTTTCGTCGAATTATTTCAACGTGGTTGGCGTCGCAGCGTACCTCGGGCGCACCTTTTCTGAAAGAGAAGATCAACCGGGCCGCGATCACGTCGTTATCCTCAGCCATGAGCTCTGGGAGCGACGCTTCGGTTCCGACCCTTCGGTCATCGGCAGCACCATCCGCTTAAATCGTGAAAATTACGTGGTCATCGGCGTGATGCCCGCCAGTTTTCGTTTATTGGGCTTCATTCCGCAACTCTGGACTCCACTCACGTTGACGACAGCGGATCGAGCCATCTCAGCGCGAAAAGATCGGGCGTTATATGTGTTCGCGAGATTAAAGCCTGATGTCTCCGTTGAGCAAGCTCGCCTGGAAATAAGCAACTTGGCGCACCGCTCCGAGCAAGACTTCCCCGAAACTGAAAAAGGTTGGGGCGCTGCAGTGCGAACGTTGCCCGATTTCCTGGTCTACAACTTTGGTATTCGCAACGGATTGGCGGTCATGATGACCGCCGTCGGCTTTGTTCTGATAATGGCCTGCGCCAATGTCGCAGGGCTGCTGCTAGCCCGTGCGACGGGGCGGCAAAAGGAGCTCGGCATCCGCATCGCTCTCGGCGCCGGCAGGCTCCGCATTATTCGGCAATTGTTAACCGAAGGCCTGTTGAACGCCTTGCTCGGCGCCGCCGTCGCGCTTGTACTTGCCTGGTGGGGCATTAACTTTATTGGAACAAAAATGACTTTCAACGAAGCCATCAGCGCCGTACCAATAACTCTCGACCGCAACGTTTTGCTATTCACGCTTGCTGTCTCGCTGTTTTCCGCAGTGCTGTGCAGCCTCGCCCCCGCGCTCAGAGCATCGCGAACTGACATCAACACAATTTTGAAGGCCGAAAGTCGCGCGGCCTCCGCTGGACGATCTCACAGCCGCCTGCGCACCATCCTTGTTACTGGCGAAATCGCCTTGGCGCTGTTTCTTCTAGTCGGCACCGGTTTGCTGATCCGCGGACTTTACGTCATCGAGCATCAGAATCTCGGGTTCCAGCCGGATCATCTGCTCACTGCCGCTGTAACTTTGGATAGCGCGCGCTACAAAGATGCTGCTCAGCAAGCTTCCTTCGTTCGAGATATCACTTCTCGTCTTCAACACATCCCTGGCGCTAGTGCCGTGGCGGTCGCCTCCGATTTGCCCGCCACCGGTCCGAACACCGTAACCGTACAAATAAAAGGTGAGCCGGATTTGCCCGCTAACCAAGCCCTCAGCACGCGAGACGTCATCGTCTCCCCCGATTACTTCAGCGCCGCGGAAATCCCCGTGCTGCGTGGACGCACCTTCACCGACATGGATAACGCTACAGCCTCGCCGGTGGTCGTTGTAAATCAGCAGTTTGTGCATCGTCTTCTGCATGACCAGGAGCCTCTTGGGAAACAGATCCGCTTGAGTGTGAGCGGGCCTGCACCGAAGTGGTGTGAGATCGTCGGCGTGGTGGCTAACGTGAAAAACTATTCCGAGGCACCGGATGAGGACCCGGCAGTCTTTGAGCCCTTCCTTCAGCGCCCGATCCCGTCCTTCTCCGTCATGGTGCGTGCAAGGACCGATCCGAATAGCCTGTCTTCCGACCTCCGCAGCGCCATCGAGCAGGCCGATTCAGACCTCCCGCTTGATCGCGTGATGAGCATGACCTCGGTCATCGACCTTCAGAAGGGAGGAGACGTGCTATTCGTGCGCATGCTGGGGATCTTCGCATTTCTGGCTCTGCTCTTCGCCGCCATCGGTATTTACGGCCTGATCGCCTATTCCGTCGGTCAACGAACCCACGAGATCGGAATCCGCGTGGCCTTAGGAGCGGGAAGCAGCCAGGTATTACGTATGGTGCTTTTAGAGGGCCTCAAAATGACCGCCATCGGCGCGGCACTCGGTCTGGCCCTCGCGCTACCCTTGCCGAAGGTTTTTGCCGCCATGTTTACCGGCATCGTTTTCGTCGAGCCGGCAGTATATTTCATCGTTCCGCTGGCAATAATCGCGGTCTCCATGCTGGCCACCTACATCCCCGCGCGCCGCGCAGCCAGCGTCGATCCCACGATCGCTCTGCGCAACAGTTAAAAACCCCAGTCACTCCTATCTTTACTTAAATACTGAGGACGAGCGCGTTTCATCAGCGGCGGCTCGCATTTCCGCGCCTCTATTTTGTGGTTTTTGCAATGTTATCTACGCCCGAATGTTAACGGCGTTGCTCCACAGTTGGTTCTGTTCGTTGACTTACTTGAGACACGCAACCTAAGATGGCGGCAACCATGGCGGATTCCGACGCGCTTATCGGCCAAACCGTCTCTCACTATCGCATAATCGAAAAACTTGGTGGTGGCGGTATGGGAGTGGTCTACAAGGCGGAAGACACGCGCCTCCACCGCTTCCTCGCCTTGAAGTTTCTTCCTGATGATGTGGCCAGAGACTCGCAGTCGTTAACACGTTTTCAGCGCGAAGCTCAAGCCGCCTCCGCCTTGAACCACCCCAACATCTGCACAATTCACGACACCGGCGAACAAAACGGCCAAGCCTTCATAGCCATGGAATATCTGGAAGGCCAGACTCTGAAACACACCATTATGGGCCGTCCGATGGAACTGGAAAAGCTGCTCAAAATCGCAATTGAAGTGGCCGACGCGTTGGATGCCGCGCATAGCAAGGGCATCGTTCATCGCGACATCAAGTCCACTAACATTTTTGTTACCGAACGGGCACACGCCAAGATTTTGGATTTCGGTTTAGCAAAAGTGATTTCAACCAGCATTGTCTCTGAACGCCCCGACGCCGTAACGACCCTGGGAGTAGATGAAAATCAACTGACAAGTCCCGGCACCACGCTAGGCACAGTGGCATATATGTCGCCAGAGCAGGTACGAGCCCAGGACCTAGACGCAAGAACAGACCTCTTCTCCTTCGGTGTGGTTCTCTATGAAATGGCCACGGGCCAGTTGCCATTCCGCGGGGCAAGTTCCGGCGTCATCTTCCATGCCATTCTCGAACGAGCACCGGTCTCCGCCATTCGTCTGAACCCGGATTTGCCGGTAAAGCTGGAAGACCTCATCAATCATGCTTTAGAGAAAGACCGCGAATTGCGGTTTCAGAGCGCAAAGGAATTTCGTGCCGAATTGTTGCGTCTCAAACGAGATATAGACTCGGGCCGCACAGTCGGACTTGCAGCCACATCTTCGCCGGATGCTGCTCACGTCGCCGCGTCCTCATCAACTTCAAGAGCATTCGCGGCACTGGATAATCCCCCTGCGGCGGCGATTGTGCCGAAGCGTTACGCCTGGTTGCCGTGGGCGCTGCTAGCGCTGCTCGTCGCGGGATTCCTTGCCTGGACCGTCGTCAATCGTCGCCACCCCGCACTCCAGAATCCATTTGCCAATGCGCAGTTCACGCGGCTCACCAACTTCGAAGGCGCCGAAACCAATCCTGCCATCTCTCCAGACGGGAAATTCGTGGCCTTCATCTCCGACCGCAGCGGCACGTTTGACATCTGGCTGGTTCAAGCCAACGGTGGCGGCCTCGCCAACCTTACCCAGGGCCGGCTCGGAGATATGCGTGGGCCCCTTCGTGCCATTGGATTCTCAGGGGATGGATCGGAGGTGTGGAGTTCTGGAACGCACGACAGGAGGCTCCGGCTGTTGCCACTAATGGGTGGAGTGCCACACAACTTTTTGGGCGAACACGCTGGCGAAGTCGCCTGGTCGCCCGATGGCAGCCGGCTGGCTTATCACACCTGGGAACCGGGCGACCCTATGTTTGTCGCCGATCACCAAGGTGCCAATCAACGCCAAATCGTGAAAAACGAGCCCGGTTTACACAACCACTATCAAGCCTGGTCAAAGGATGGACGCTGGATTTATTTTGTTCGCGGCCGGCCAGCCACCCGAGAAATGGACCTGTGGCGCATTTCTCCGGACGGCGGAGAACCCGAACAGCTCACTCGGCTCAACACCGATATCACGCATCCGACTCCCATCGACGAGCGCACCGTGCTGTACGTTGCACGCAACGAAAATGGCGCGGGACCATGGTTGTGGGCTTTCGATACGGAGACCAGAACTTCACGCCGCGTGAGTTCAGGCTTGGAACAATATACCGCCATCGCAGCCACAGCAGATGGCCGCCGTCTCGCCGTCAGCGTGGTGAACGCTCAGGTCAACCTGTGGAGCGTTCCGATTACTGATCGCATTATCGAAGAACGTGAAGTCCAAGCTTTTCCATTACCCACCGCGCGCGCCCTGACGCCGCGCTTCGGAGCCGGATCGTTATTCTATTTATCATCGCGGGACGGCGCCGACGGACTGTGGAGCTTTCGCGATGGGCACGCGCTGGAGGTCTGGAACGGTTCGGAAGGCGCGCTACAGTTCGCTCCTGCTGTCTCCGCAGACGGAAGCAGCGTCGCCTTTACGCTGAGGCGCGCCGGAAAGCTGCAGATGCACGTAATCGCCGCGGATGGAACGGGGCTGCACCCACTTTCGAGCGAAGTCGATGTTCGCGGCACGGCTTCCTGGTCTCCCGACGGCCAATGGATTGTCGCGTCCGGTAGCGATCGCAACGGGCCGGGCTTGTTCAAGTTGCCCGCCGCCGGCGGCTCGCCGGTTCGGATCGCAACCGGACCGTTCCTTGATCCGGTGTGGTCTCCGCGCGGCGACCTGATTGTGTATGGCGGTACGCAAGTGTTCACGCTGATGCCCCTCTTGGCAGTGCATCCGGATGGCACCCCTGCGAAGCTCCCCGAAATCAGCGTGCAACGCGAAGGCGAGCGAGCGCGGTTCCTGCCGGATGGCAGCGGCTTGGTTTACATGCTTGGAAGCACAACTGCCGGGCAGGATTTCTGGGTGCTCGATCTTGCGACCATGCGTTCACGGCGTTTGACCCGGCTAAATAATCCCGCCGCAATGCGCACTTTTGATATCACTCCCGATGGCAGGCGGATTGTATTCGACCGCTTGCGCGAAAACTCTGACATCCTGCTTATTGACCTCGCGACGAAACAAGACCGGCCGTAGCGGTTGCTAAGTTCCTCGCCATCGGCTGGAGAGACGAATGTCACGAAGGCATGAACGCGAGAGGAATCCCCGCGGCGGCGGACGGACTGGCTTGGCGCTACCCTGGCCCGAGATTGGGCGTCTACCGACCATCGCTCTCTGCAACAGCTGAAATCAGCCAGTCATTCAATTGAATTTGCTATCATCCCGCTGTCCTCTCAAAATCCATCCACTTTGCGCCGGAGAAGCCAGTGATAAAGGTTCGCGGCCTTCTTTTTCCTTGCGTTTCACTGTTGGCTGTCTTGTGTCTTCTAACAGCTGACAGAATATTCGCCCAGTCGAATGACCCAAGGGCGGCGCTAGCTCCTGACAGCGACTCCAACGTGCTATTGGCCCGCGGACTACTTACTCGTCGCGGAAAGGCGGGCAGCCTATGGACTCTGGAGCCGAAAAACTCGCCAAAGGCTCGGGGCGAGTCCATCATCCAAGTGACTTTCACAACCCCACCCGGCCAAGGTTCGCAAACATACGCAGGTTACGACGACAAAGTCGTGGAACTTACCGGCGAAGTGAAATCCATATTCAACGGTAATGCCGTGCTGAGCAAGATACGCAGCATCGGAATTCTTGATTCACCGCTAAATTTAAGTGCGAGTTTGCGTCCCGACGCCGTCGCACAAGGTCCGTCGGATTCTTCCGAAAATCGCGGCGACCGTGTCCCCTACAAGCATGCCTACTATCTTTTTCTGGCGAGCGTACCAACCGGTTGCCAAGTCTGTTATGTTCCGCTCCTGATTACCCAGCTCTCTCTAGAAGAAATCGCGAAAGGGAATCCAGCGGTGCTCGGTGTTTATATAGTCACCTACGAGCGAGACTCCATCTGGGAGATGAAAGGCGCTGTACCAATTGAGCCCACCGTGATTGAGGCGGCGCCCCGCATCATTCACCTCAATGGCGACGCATATCGCTATCAAGCGTTATTTCCCAGCGAAGTCCTGAAGCTAATCGAAAACCCCGGCGGCACCATCCCTATTTCCCGGCCGATGGTGATGAATAAGGCCGTTCCCGGAGCAAGTTTGCCCCAGCTGATAGCGGATTTTCGTGATCTTCAGGACCGTGCTCATACCAGCCCTTAGTGCTCGGCAAACTGGCGTTGCCGCATAGCTGAAAAATACGTCCTCCGCCGCGATTATCTCGGTCTCCATGCTGGCCACCTACATCTCCGCGCGCCGCGCAGCCAGCGTCGATCCCACGATCGCCCTACGCAACAGCTGAACCCTGCAGTTTTTCCCAAACCAATCTCCATTCCTGACATATATTCCTCACAACAAATCCCTTCGTCGTTAGGACCCACATGTCTACAGCTTCACTGCCGTTACGACGCACCAGTCTGCTTCGTCCTAAATATCTTCTCTTTGGATTTGTCGGCGTGATGATTGCCTATGTTCTCTTCCACAACGAGCGCTTCCTCATCGATTCCAGCCATCCCGAGTGGGCCCACATCAAGTCTTTCAAATGGTATCTCTTGCCCCACGGTATCATGGGCGCCTGCGCGCTGTTGCTCGGGCCCATGCAGTTCTCCGATCGCCTTCGCCAGCGCTTTGCAAAATTCCATCGCGTGGTCGGGCGCTTCTATGTCGCTGGAGTTTTCATTGGCGCTCCGCTCGGCTTCTACATCCAATATTACGAAGAGCGCATGGGCGGCGCGCGTTCCTTCAGCTTCGCCGCTTTCACCGACGCGGCTATCTGGATGCTCACCACCGCCATCGCTATCTACTTCATCCTCAAAGGAAAAGTGCAGCTGCATCGCCAGTGGATGACCCGCAGTTTCGCCGTCGCGATCGTGTTCCTCGAAGTCCGCGTGGTTCTGGGTGTCACCGGGTGGGAGAGATTGGGTGACTCTGTCGCCGAAACCGTGGTCCGGATGTGCGTCGCTTTCTCGCTTCTATTTGCGGACGTCGTTCTGCAGTGGCAGGATTTTCCCCGCTCGCGGCGCGTTCCCGCAAAACTCCCGGCAGTTCAAATCGCTGCAGACTAACGCGCAGTGCGAGCATTTCAATCAGTTTTCTGATTCACTTCCTTACTGGTGAGTCTCCCGGCAATTCCCGGGGCCGCCGCCAGGGCTTTTCAAAGACCTGCTTTTATCATTTCCCCGCCTAGTTGGAAGCCGCCTCATCCTCGATCTTCGGCGCAGAAATGCGCTGCTTGTCCCCCACTGAGAAGAGCAAATAGTTGCTGAACCCATGACGCCGGTGGCTGCGTCGTCCTTTCCAGTCGTAATACAGTTCCGCGCTCTGCGGCAACCACATATCCACCTGGTTCTCTCGGAAATGGACTGGGCCATACTCGATAATCGTGCGGTCCGTCACCAGCTTGATTTCCGGCACCGGTGCGATCAAATCTGTTTCCAGTCTCAGGATTTGATAGCTGTCTGCTGCAATCCAGGCGCGCCCCTTCAGCGCCACCGGGTACGATGGGCCGCTACCAATCCGGTAAGAGCGAATCGTATTTGGCTTATCGCGCCTTTGGCGGAAATGCACTTGCCACCCCAGCGCTCCATTCCACCGGGCCAGCCCCTCGCAGGTCATCTCAAACGACCCCGCGTTGTATGGATGGAATATAAGGACCAGCGCCGGCAATCCGATCGTGGCCACTCCGTCCGGGAAATCCCCCGCGGAGCCGCGACTGCTCCGGTATTCTTCCACGCTCAACTGCCCGGGACGGACCTCTTCCACGCCAACCACGTAGTCGAACTTGCGCGTTTGTGGAGAAGACGGCATTCCCCATTTATTGATCGATTCATGTTTCAGCGATTCCGTGGCAGTAAACCGGTCAACATTCGTCACCAATTCCTGTATCCGCTCGCCCGCTTTTTGCAGCACTTCGTCGAGCGCGCACGCCGCGCCAGGTTCCACCGGCGGTATTCGCTCATCTACATCAGGCGGCAGCCAACTGGAAGGCGGAGGCAACCCGGTGATGTCAAGAGTCAAATCCGGCACCACTATCTCTTTTGCGCCGTTCAACGCTGGGCGGTTGCCCACGGCCAACTGCGAAGTTGGCAAATGCTCCAATTCTATGTCGGGGACAACGTCCGTCATGTCCTGCGCAGCACTCTGATTTATCGGAGCGATGTCCGCATTCCTCTTTACAGCGGCTACCTGGAAAGTTTGTAGACTCTCTAGCTGTCGCTTTGCTGCCGCATCCTTCGGGTGCTCGTTCACAAATGCTTGCAGAATGCTGATCGCTCGCGTCGTATCGCCGCGCCCTGCCAAAGCCGTGGCCAGTTGCGGCTCGATAACCGTTGCCGGCCCGTGCCCCAACTCCAGCGCGCGTTCCGCGTGCTGGATGGCTTCGTCGAGCGACCCTTGCAACAAAAATGCCTGGGACAGAAGCGCATGGTAACGCCAGGAAGAAGGCTCCGCTTCCGTGGCTCGCTTCAAAAGGGGCAACGCTTCGGCCGCTTTTTTCTCGCGCAACAGCAGGTCGCTCAAAGAAAGCAGCGCGCTCAGGTGCTTGGGATTTAACTCCAGCGCCTTTGCCCAATAGTATTTTGCCTGCTCCGGCTTATTCGCTTGCGACGAATAAATGCCGAAGATGTAGTTCACGTCCGCGCTGGTAGGAGCCAAACGATATGCAGCATCCAGGTGAATTCGCGCCTCACGCAGTTTGTTGGCCCGCAGCGCTTCCAGCGCCTTCCCCATTTCCTTTTGCGCATTATGAGCAAGCCCGGTCGATGCCACCGCCGGCATAATCTTTTCCGCCTCAGACACTCGCCGCGAATCAGTTGTGGCCTTCATCGTAGAGCCGTCATTCAAAGATATGGGCTCGGACGCAACGCCAAGCCCAGTCGCTTTCACGCCAATATTATTTTGAGCGTACGCAGCAGAAGGCAGGAACGAACAGCAGACTAACACCAACATTACGAGGAAGGTCGAAAGAATGCGGACATACATGGCCAACTCCACTTTCCGGAAAGGTGGGCCTGGAACTTAGCGACATGGTACACCTTGCCGCCGCGAAATACGACACCCAGAATCGCCCGCTAAAAATTCACGACCACGAGCTAGAGTAAACACTGCCTACAACGAATTAAAATTAATGGAGTACGCGGCGCCTAAGCGCCTGGTTAGCCGCGTCACCGCGCGACCTCTATCTTGGTCCCCAGCCCCGCATACAAATAATTCTCACTATAAGCCTTTTTCAATCGCGCGAACGCCGGCTCACCCGTGCAATGGCCCGGCGCAATCTTCTGCACTTTCCACTTCGTCTTCAAATTCTCCACCAGGGTATCTATCTCTTCCACCGGAGTCGTCACCAGGTGCAATCCCCCGAACACAATCTGCGTCTTGGGATCCACCACGCTTGCCGCTTCCAGAATCGCTTCAATCCCCGCGTGGGAGCACCCGTCCACCAGCAGCAATCCATTCGGTCCTTTGATCGCCAGCGTCAATTCCGGCAGCTCCTTCGTTCCTTCCTTGTGCGAAACTGTCCGCACCAGAAAAATCCCCGGCGTTACTTCCGTCAACTGACTCACCAACACAAAATTTCCGATGTCATACAACTTGCCGAATGCCAGATTTTCCGGCGGTGTTCCCGCGAAATACCGCATCTTCGCCGGCAAGCTCTCATCTGCCCGCAGAAATCCCTTCGGAATCGGCGCTCCCCCGAATCCATTCGACCCATCCGCGGGCACATACACCGTTACGTTGGGATTCACTCTCAGCACATATTTCAACCCAGTTGCATGATCGGCGTGCCGGTGCGAGATCACCACAAAATCCAACTTTGTCACGTCTACGCCCAGCGCCTTCACGTTGTGTTCAAATTTCGCCGCATCATTCCCCGTATCGAACAAAATCCGCTTCCCGTCATGCTCCACCAATGCCGAAAATCCCCAATCCTTCGTAAGCGTCTTTGATTCCCCGAACGCATCATAAAGAATCGTGACCTTATCCTGTGCCCGGCAGGGAACCGCCGCAACAAACATCACCGCCAACGCCAAAATCCTCAAAACATAGCTTCGCAAAAAACACCTCCATCCAAATTCGAATGCACCTTTGGCCTGTGCATCCTACCCCTAATCCCGCCTGGCACACACAAATGAGCCAAAAGAGTAAATTTCGATGCCGCGATCATTTGCATGATAAGTCGCAGACCGAACAACGAGAATCAACTTTCAGGAAAGCGGAAATTAGCGTTCGCGGTAGGTTGCATGGTCAATTCCCGTGCCCACGACTCCTGCGAAGAACACTGAAACGTTGTGTTCCGTCCCACGTTATATCTTCAGCACGAAGTACTCCCCCGGTCGTCGAACATACGGGCAAGGATTTGAACATCCTGATGGTCAATGAGAGGCACGCCATGGCATTCGAGGACATCAAGGTCCACGTCAGGTTCAAGCTCTTCGCGTTGTGGACTTCCGTAATGTTCTTTTACATCTATGGCGACTATTTCGAGCTTTATCAGCCTGGGAAATTGCAGGATATGCTCTCTGGAAGGTTGCCTTTCGGTGCAATCTCTCAAGGAGCCTTGCTGGGGATGGCTGCGGTCATGATAATTCCGAGCCTGATGCCGTTTCTATCGCTCGTCCTGCCTGCGGCAGTGAACCGCTGGGTGAATATCGTATTCGGCGTGATATACAGCGTGATCATGATTGTGGTGATCAGAGGTGGTTGGCACTACTATGTCCTTTACGGACTGATAGAAATCACCCTGACCGTACTCATCGTCTGGTACGCGTGGACCTGGCCGAGACAGCCAGCGCGCTAATCCCGGTTAGTCTCACGAAATCCAAAATGAACTGACATGAACCCGGAACTCCCGCGACGCGATAAAGCCCGCCACGGTGCTTCAATGGCCATCGCAATCCGTAAAAACGTCACGCTACAACCTGGCGAGGAATTTCTATATTCTCAATCAGTTCGTGAACGCAAGAATTTGTTCATCGCGCAGCCGCGCTTCTTAGCCCTTACGTCTTCCCGTTTATTCCTCCTGGAACACCACCTATTCTCCGCGGATTGGATTTTGGCGTTGCCTCGCTCGGCCGTCACCCATGTCTTTCGCGACGGCGGCGTGCTGAACAATTGGATAAATTTTAATTACTCCTATGCTGGAGACGCTCACAGCATTCGAATTCAGCCCATGCGCAGGCGTGTATCCCAAGAGGAAAACCAGAAGCTATTCTCCGCCCTCAACGCATTTCACTGCGGGCGCCACGCCCTACCAGTGAGTGTATGTAAGCCCCTGGTTCCTTTTTCGTTGTAGAATCGCAGGAACACAGCTTCCAAGGAGGCCATTCATGCTCCTTTCGCGACTAACAAGTATTGTTCTGCTGGCGTTCATCACCATCTTCTTCGCGCAAACGCCCTCCACCCCGTCGACGCAAAGCAGTATGGAGCAGTACGCTGACGGAGCGGCTCCGCACGATACGCAGCCCGCGAATTGCCGCGTCACGCTTCCATCTGATGGCGTTTTTGAGCCCCGGTCTTCAGCCTTCGTAGGACCCTCCTTCGTAGGACCTTCACGAACGCCCGACCAGTTTTTGTTTGGTACAGAGAAGCTTTGGACGGTGCTCCCCGCAGATGGAATCTGGCGCGGCGCAATTCCCGCCCAACCCGGCGATTTCGTGTACGACGACAAGCTCCCGTGGTTTCGCGCAAATGCCGCGTTTTCGGCGAAGGATGGTCCACTCACGGTCACAGGAAAAAGGCTCGATGGTCCTGCTCCAGCTTTCATCGAGATTTTCGGAGGCATCATCGCATCCCCCGGAAAAGACGGTAACGCCATGCTCATGGGCGGCGTCAGCATCCCAGTCTTTGGCTGCTGGGAGATCACCGGGCACTACAACGATCAGGATGTCGCATTCACCATCTGGGTGACGTCGCTTCCAGGTCAGCAAACGTCGTCTCGCGCGTCCGCGCCCTTGATATCGTCTGTACCGCCTGAACCGGCGTCAGTCGCGCGGCGAGTTCACCTCGATTCCGAAACACAAGAAAATTCGCTCGTCTACAAAGTGCTCCCCGAAATTCCCGCGACTCAGCCGGCTACCGCCTCCGGCACGGTTGTTCTCCACGCAGTTATCGGCACGGATGGCCGAGCGCGCGAACTCAGTTACATCTCCGGCCCCAAGTCTCTCGCGCAAGCAGCGATGGACGCTGTCGTGTGGTGGCGATACAGAATTGCCACTGCCAACCTTGAGCCTTACGAAGCTCGGGAAGCTGAGGAAGTAGATACCACCATCGCTGTTTCGTTCAATCGACCCTAGCTTGCTCCCCCGCTTACACCAATTTCGCGTTACCGGAAATTGCGGACAAGTTTCCGATTACTTTAAATATCGCTAGGAGTGGGAATGCCGAGTCGAGAATCGCTGCGCGAATTGATCGACACTTTGCCTGACGACGCGCTCGAATCCGCCGAGCGGGTTCTGAGAAACTATCAAGTCTGGCCGCCTAAGCCGCACATTGGAGTTGAAGCGATGCGCGAGCGCGTGCACCAACTTTTCAGAAAGAACATCGAAGAACGTATTGCTCGTACCGGGCGCGGGGTAATCGGCTCTCACAGCATGAGCAGTAGTTTTAAGCCCGATGGTGACGGCAGAGCCTCGATGAGTACGTCCGAAGGGCAGACCTTGGTGACTTTTGACCTCCGTATCTTTCGAGGTCAAAGATTGCAAATCGAGGAGCGCCTGCGCATGTCGGACGATAACAAGTCCTTGCTGCATGCTCAGGCGATCACCGGTCCAGATGGAAAAGTCGGTCGTTATGAGGTGGCGTTCGACGTCACTCAAGGAAACCCTACGGTCAGCAAAGACTAAGTCACGATTAGTGCCAAGTGAAATCTGACCACTATGCTTGCGCGATTACAGCTCAACCTTCCTTCGCGTGCTCGAATTTTGTAGATCGCTATTACTTGCCCCCGCGTGCGTTGACAGCAAAATTCCGCGGGGCGTATAGTCAAGCCAACAGTTAAAAATAGTTACCCCCGTGGACGCGCTCACCACCCAGTTCCTGCGGGCTTGATTTCTAGGTAGGGCAGGGGTTGCCCCAAGATGCCGCACTTTCTTTTCGCACCACGCGTCTTCCGTTTCCTGACAATTCCGTTCTTGTTCGGATTCTGGGCCGCGCTGCATGCGCAAAATTCTTCAGCACCAACACCCGCACCCGCCGCTCCAGCTGCCACCGCCCCTGCGCCCCCCGTTCAGGATCAAACCGGCAAACAAGACGCCGCAAAAGATGCGCAAAAACCCTCAGACAATTCCGAGTTGGTGAGTCACGAGACCCCCGCCACTTTTAAAGTCCGCGTCAATCTGGTGCTGGTCCGCGTAGTCGTGCGTGACGACAAAGGCAAAGTCGTTCCCAATTTGCGCAGGGAAGATTTTCAGCTCTCTGATAAAGGCAAGCCGCAAGCGATCACCTATTTCAGCGCCGAAACTCCCGAATCCCAGGCCCTCAAGCCCGCCGCCAGCGCGTCCACCAACGACGAACCAGGCGCAACTCCTGAGGAACTAGACGCCGCCGCCAAAAAATTACCGCAGCGTTTCGTTGGCATGCTCTTCGATGACCTGCACATGTCCATGCAGGACGCCACCGTGGTGCGCGATGCTGCAACCAGATTATTCGGAGCCCTCGCGCCTTCCGATCGCGTGGCCATGTTTAGCGCCTCGGGTCAATTCCACCAAGCCTTCACCTCCGACCATGAACTGCTCGCTAAATCTCTGTATTCCATCGTGCCGCATCCCAGCAGCGGCGGCGCAGGATTCCATGATTGCCCCGACGTCAGCTATTACCAGGCTGACCTCATTCAAAATAAAAGTGACTCGCAAGCTTTGAGGGTAGCCGCGGAAGACGCCGTGCAATGCGCCTTCGGTGGCGACGAATCGAAAATCGCGATGGCCCTATCAATGGCGCAGAGCGCCTCCATGCGAGCCTTGTCTGCCGGAGATCAGGAAACCCAATATGCCTACCGCCATATCGAAGACGCCATCAGGCAACTATCGGCCATGCCCGGACAGCGCGTCATGGTTTTCGTGTCACCCGGTTTTATTCCCAGCACTTTGTGGTCGGAGACTTCCGACCTCATCGACCGCGCCAGCCGCGCAGGCATCGTTATAAACACCATCGACGCTCGCGGGCTTTACACTCCCGATGTCGGGGGCGATATCGCCGATCCATCGCATGATTCGCCGCTCACCAGCGGCTTCAAAAGTTCTTATCGCTTATCGGCGCAGTCGGCCCAAGATCAGGTGCTGGCAGAGTTGGCTCACGGCACCGGCGGCACTTTTTTTCACAACCGGAACGATCTGGACGAAGGCCTGCGCGAGGCCGTTGCCGCGCCGCCCCTTTCTTATTTATTGGGATTTTCCCCGCAAAATTTAAAAGTGGACGGACGCTTTCACGGCCTGAAAGTTTCGCTTACCAACAAACAGAAATATTCCATTCAAGCGCGCAACGGATATTACGCCCCCAAATCCATCCCCAATCCCGTGGAAGCCGCCAAGCAGGAAATTCGCGAAGCCATTTTTTCCCAGGAAGAATTGCATGACGTGCCCGTGGATGTGCAAACTCAATTTTTCAAGAAGGACGCCACCTCCGCGCGGCTCTCGGTCTTAACGCACTTCGACGTGAAGGGCATTCACTTTCACAAAATGGAAGGCCGCAACGCCGACGTCCTTACCATCGCCACCGCCATTTTCGACGACAACGGCAACTTCGTTGCCGGCGGCGAGAAAACCGTGCAGATGAAATTATTGGACACCACCTACAACCGCTTGAGCCGCTCGGGGCTCACCTTGAAATCAAGCTATGACGTGAAGCCAGGCAGCTACATGGTGCGATTAGTGGTTCGTGACGGCGAAGGCTCGCAGATGGCGGCGCACAATGGCGCGGTAGTGATTCCGAATTAATTGGGCGGTCAGGAGGCCATAGCCATGAACACCATAACAACAGGCAGGCGGCTCAGCTGGATGGTTTTGCTGCCCGCAGCGCTGCTGATCTCGCAAGGCCGGCTCAATGCCCAATCGGATAATCCTCCCGCTCCGATAGTGACACCGCCTACCGCCGAAGCACCCAAAGACGCCCCTAAAGATGCCGCGCCGCAATCGCCGCAGCAAAATTCCACCGACCAGCCGCCGCAGAGCAACGTGGTAATCAAAAAAGAATCGCGCCTGGTGCTCGTCGATACGGTAGTCACAAACAAAAAAGGCGAATACGTCCACGACCTGAAGCAAAGCGATTTCAAAGTTTATGAAGACAACAAGGAGCAGGCCATCTCCACCTTTTCCACCGGCTCTGATCCCGCCATCCAAGCCAGCGGACAAAAACGCTACCTGATCCTTTTTTTCGATAATTCCACGATGCAGCCCCCTGATCAAATTCAGGCACGAAATGCCGCGAATCAATTCATCGCCGCGAATGCCGATGCGGACCATTTGATGGCGGTAGTCGATTTCGGAGGCGCGCTGCGCATCGTGCAGAATTTTACCGCCAACGCTGAGCTGTTGCGCTCCGCCGTGGCCGGTGTCAAATTTTCCTCCATAAACAGCAATGCCAATGTTCCGGATTCGCAGCCGGTGACCGTCGCTTCGGCTGGCCTGTCTTCGCTGAGCAACGCGGAAGCCGATTTTGGCGCGCGCAGCGTGTTGCTCGCCGTTCGCAGCCTCGCGAAAAATCTCCGAACGGTGCCCGGCAGAAAAATGCTGGTGTTATTTTCCGGAGGCTTTGCCCTGAACGCCGAGAATCAGTCCGAACTAACTGCCACGATTGACGCATGTAATAAATCCAACGTGGCCATCTACGCTTTAGACGCGCGAGGTTTGGTCGGCGGCATGCCTGGCGGAAGCGCCCGGCTGAATCCCGGCGACGCCGCACGCGCGATGGCGACCAACACCGTCAACGACAGCTCCAATATTGGAAAGCCGCGCTTGATGCTTGCGTCTTTTTCGACGTCAGCCGAGCCTGATCCGCAGCATTCCGGCGGCGGTGGCGCTGGCGGCGGTGCCGGTGGCGCTGGTGGTGCCGGCGGCGCTGGTGGTGGAGGACATGGCGGCGCTGGTGGTGCCGGCGGCCCGGGCGGAGGACGAGGTGGCACGGGTGGAACAGGAAACACCGGAGGAACTGGAGGCGCCGGCGGAAAGGGCGGTTCCGGTGGCACAGGAAACACAGGAACCACAGGAAGCACCGGAGGAGCGACGGGAAACAGAGGCGGAGGCGGCAACTCGAATGCCTTCAATTTCAATTCGCCGTACAACCAGCCGCGCACGATCGTTCCGCCGTTTCCGCCTTCGGCGTCCACCAATCAGCAAATCCTCGCGGCCTTGGCCGAAGGCACTGGCGGATTCACCATCTTCAACACCAACGATCTGCTCGGCGGCCTGCAGCGCATCGGACGCGAGCAAAGTGAGTTTTATATTCTGGGATACGTGCCCAACGAGACCCCGGAAGGCTCGTGCCACACGCTACGTGTGAAGTTAGACCACGGTGGCACGAATGTCCGCTCGCGCAGCGGATATTGCAATGTGAAAACCGCCAACACCCTGGAAGGCAAACCGCTGGAAAAACAACTCGAGTCCCACGCCACCGGATCGCAAGGCGGATCCATCCACGGCGGCATGCAAGCGCCCTATTTTTACACTTCCGCAAATGTCGCGCGCGTGAATCTGGCCATGGAAATTCCCGCCGACGCCGTGCACTTCAATAAAGAAAAAGGAAAATACAAAGCGAACTTGAATGTTTTGGGCATCGCCTACCGCGCCGATGGCTCAATAGGAGCGCGCTTCAGTGACACCGTCAATCTCGACCTGGAAAAGGACGAATGGAAGCAATTCACCCAGAACCCCTATCGCTATCAAAACCAGTTTGACGCCACTCCCGGAGCTTACAAGTTGACCGTGGTGCTAAGCGGCGGCGGCGACGCTTTCGGGAAATTCGAATCGCCGCTGCAAATTGATGCCTACGACGGCAAACACTTTAGCCTCGGCGGCGTGGCGTTGTCCGATAACGCGCAACAACTCGGCGACATTCCCACCAGCCTCGATGCCGCCTTGCTCGAAGACCGCACCCCTCTGGTAGTCAAGGGATTGCAAATTATGCCGTCAGGCACCAACCGCTTCAAACGCGATCAAAATGTGGTTGTGTATTCGGAAATTTACGAGCCCTTGCTTACTTCCGCGGATCCGCCGAAGATCGGTCTTGGCTACCGCATTCTCGATCGCGCCAGCAAGAAAGAAGTAATGTTCACCGGTGTCGTACCTGCCGATGCATTTATTCAAAAAGGCAATCCGGTGATCCCCGTGGGCTTGAAAGTCAATGTCAAGGACTTGACTCCCGGCGCCTACTGTCTGGTGTTGCAGGCTGTGGATGGGGCCGGCAACAAAGCCCCCAATCGCCTCGTCGACTTCGACGTCTTATAATCGTTTTTTACTACTCAAACTTATCGCGCATTAAGTGAGGATCGCTAAACCATCACCTCGACCCAAAAAACACGGAGGGTGCCCCACCCTCGGATTTTTGGAGGGTGGGTCTTGTAACGTAGAAACATGACCCAACTAAACCGTGAAGTTCATCTCAGGGTCACATCTGTTCAAAGCCATTTGTTAGAATTTTCTGACAGCGGCGCATTCAGCACAGGCACGCGGAGTCTGCAACTTCCTCCGCCGCCTAGGGTTAATCTTGTAGGGAGCAGTGATGAAGCCAAGCCCCACAAAACTGGTGGTGCAGCAGCAGTCCAGTCACATGCGAATGCCGTCGGTCTCTCTGCGTCCCAAGGCGTTGCTCGCGACGTTTTTGTCCATCGCCTGCGTATTGTCTCTAGGAGTTGATGTTCATGCCATCGCCGCCATTCCCGTGGCAGCCCCGAAAGACAAAAAGCCAAAACAAGATCCCGCTTTAAAAGGATTGCCGATCACCGAACTCACCGCCGATGAAGCCATTCTTCACGCCACGAATCGCCTCGCCTACGGACCGCGCCCCGGCGACATCGAACGCGTGCGGCAAATGGGATTGGCCAAATGGATCGATCAGCAACTTGCCCCAAATTCCATTGACGACAAAACCGTGAATGCCCGTCTCGAAAATCTTCCCACGCTGTCGATGACCTCCGCGCGACTGCTCGAAGAATATCCGCAGCCGAAACAAGCCGCCATTCAAGCTGCCAAGCGCGCAGACGCCGCCGCCCAGGCGCCGCCAAGTTCCTCCGCGGCCGTCGGCCAATCGGCTCCGAATAATTCCGCTGAAACAAACATCGGAGACCAGGCTAGCGTTCCGCCCTCCATGAAGACCAAACCGTCCGCATCGAATCCTGAGCTCACTGCCAACCTCACCACGCCCGGCGCCGGAAAGCGAAATGTATTGAGCGGCCCCGATCCCAACGCCGTACCTCGCGTAATCGCCGACGACAGCAAAAAGCCGCAGCGCGTAATTGAAGAACTTGCCATGGCCAAAGTGACGCGCGCAATTTACAGTGAGCGCCAATTGCAGCAGGTCATGGATGATTTCTGGTTCAATCATTTCAACGTCTACGCCGCCAAAGGCGAAGACAAGTGGTACCTGACTTCTTACGAGCGCGATGTAATCCAGCCGCACACTTTGGGCAAGTTCAAGGATTTAGTCACCGCCACCGCCGAAAGTCCCGCGATGCTTTTTTATCTCGATAATTTTTTAAGCGCCGATCCCAACGCACCGCAGCGCCAGACCGCTCCGCGCGCCACGCGGCAAAATCGCGGACGCCGTGGGCGCCCTCCTGTGCCGCAAGCGGCGCAAGGCCAGCAGCCCAAGAAAAATACCCGCGGCCTCAATGAAAATTACGGCCGCGAATTAATGGAGCTTCACACTTTGGGTGTCGAAGGCGGCTACACCCAAAAAGATGTAACCGAACTGGCCCGCTGCTTCACCGGCTGGACCATCGACAAGCCGCGCCTGAATCCCGAATTTAAATTTGACGAAAAGCTTCACGACCCCGGCCCGAAAGTCGTTTTGAAAAAGAAAATTCATGGCGGCGGAATGAAAGACGGCGAGCAAGCCATCGAGCTCCTCGCGCGCCATCCCAGCACCGCCAAATTCATCTCCACCAAATTGGCGCGGCGATTTGTTTCCGATAATCCGCCGGCAGCGCTCGTCGCGCGCATGGCCAAAACATTTGAATCGAGCGACGGTGATATTCGCGCTGTGATGCACACCATGATTTATTCGCCCGAGTTCTGGTCCCGCGAAGCGTACCGTGCAAAAATCAAAACGCCGTTTGAACTGGTCGTATCGGCAGTGCGTGCCCTCGGCACTGATGTAGACACCGCTATGCCCCTGGTGCAATGGGTCGGCCGCATCGGTGAGCCGCTCTATCAATGCCAGCCTCCCACCGGCTACTCGGACACCGCGGAAGCCTGGGTGAATACCGGCGCGCTTCTGAATCGCCTGAATTTTTCTTTGACCTTGGCGGGAAACAAAATTCGCGGCGCCCGTTCCGACGTCGGTTCGTTGCTGGGAGTCGATGCCACGGAACCCAAGGTCGCGCTGGAACGCGCGCTACAAATTTTTCTAGGCGGCCAAGCGAGTCCCACCACGCTAGACACGCTGCAAAAGCAATTAGACAGTCCACAGGTCTTGCAAGCCAAGCTCGATGATCCCGTAAAAAAAGTTGACCTAGGCGTAGTCACCGGTTTGGTTCTGGGCGCTCCAGAATTTCAGAGACGCTAACCGTAGGCGGCGAGTATTGAGTTGAAGTTAAGTTGAAGTTGACTTGAAGTTGTAGCAGAAGGAGTCGCACATGAGATTTTCCCGGCGATATTTTTTGAAGCAGGGCGGCGTGGCCATGGTGGGCCTGAGCGCCATGCCCGCATTTTTGCAGCGCGCCGTCGCCGCCACGCCGATGCCCAACAAGAAACAGCTCGTGGTCCTCTTTCAACGCGGCGCCGCCGACGGATTAAATATCGTCGTGCCTTTTGCGGAGCCGAACTATTATCGCCTCCGTCCCACCATCGCGATTCCCCAACCCCGCCGCGGCGCAACAGCAGAAGCGGCCATCGATCTGGACGGATATTTTGGATTGCATCCCAGCCTCGCGCCTCTCGAGCCGCTGTTTCACAAAAATCAATTGGCTATCGTGCACGCCGCTGGTTCGCCCGATCCCACCCGCTCGCACTTCGACGCGCAGGATTTCATGGAGTCCGGTACGCCCGGCGTGAAGGCCACCGATGACGGCTGGCTCGACCGCGCGCTGCAAACCATACCCGAAGAAAATGCCTCGCCATTTCGCGCCGTGGCCATGGGCCCGAATCTTCCGCGCATGTTGCGAGGCAGCGCCGGCGCCATCGCGGTGCCCGATTTAAAGAATTTCAAAGTCATCCCGCAATCCGCGGCCATGAACAACGTCGTCCAAGGCGGCTTCGAAGCCATGTATTCGCAAAGCGTGGACCACGCGCTGCACGGCACCGGCACGGAAACCTTCGAAGCCATCGACATGCTCAGCAAAATCGACACCAGCAAATTGCCCCCGGAAAATGGCGCGCAATATCCCACCAGTCGCCTGGGGCAAAACATGCAGCAAATCGGCCAGCTCCTGAAATCCAAAGTGGGCGTGGAAGTTCTCTTCGTCGATTGCGGCGGCTGGGACAATCACGTCAACGAAGGCGGGGTCCAGGGCCAGCTTTCCAATTTGCTCAAAGACCTCGGCCAATCCCTCGCCGCCTTTCATCAGGACATGGGCGACCGCATGCAGGACATCGTGGTCGTCACCATGAGCGAGTTCGGCCGCACCGCCAAAGAAAACGGCAATCGTGGCACAGATCACGGCCACGCCAACTGCATGTTCGTAATGGGCGGCGAAGTAAAAGGTGGAAAAGTCTACGGCAAATGGCCCGGCCTCGAAGATCATCAGCTAAACGAGAGCCGCGACCTAGCCCTAACCACCGATTTCCGCTATGTCCTCGGCGAAACCCTAACCAAACACATCGGCGTAAAAAATCTAGCCACAGTATTCCCCGGCTTCGACAACAGCGCACACCGCTTCCCTGGTCTGATCAGAACATGATCACAACATAAAATCTTCGAACTACTGACAGTTGGAAACGCCGGTGCCGCGCGCCGCCGGCTTAACCCCTTCCCGGGAGACTCCAAAAAGAAGTGCAGCGGGGGTGACGGGGATGTAAGTGCCATCCCCTTCGCCCCAGCATGAGCGCGCATTTTTGCAAGTTGGCAGTTGGTCAATCGACGGTGATGCGGGTACCGGCCGTTGTTCCCGTGACTTCTGCTAATGGCGTTCCGGTGCCAAACACGTTGGTGGCGTCGAAGAGTTTGAAATCAAACGTATCTTTGTAGGTTTTGCCGTTGTGCGCGATCGTATCCGTTTCATCGACGGTGAAGACGTTTGAAATGGCGCCGTCCGCAGCAAACATGAGACCGATATGGTGCAGCTTGACACTGCCATGGCTTAACTCCTTCCAGACGCCGAAGCAGATATTCCCGCCGGCGGGCGGCAGAAACGCGTTTTCAAATTCAGTTCCATCCTCGTGCCAGGTCTTGTAGGATTCGAGGAACTGAAAGGGTGTTGGAGGGAATGGAGGAGGAGCGGAAGTTGCAGTGTAAATCACGTGCCACAAACCCACGATGCTGGCATGCTTGTTCGATTCTTCGTCCTCTTGATGGTTGAACGATTCGTTCCCGTGTGGGCTCACGAAGGGAATTGAAAGAGCGGTTCCCGTTTTGTATGGAAGGCCGCAACCAGCACCTTTGGCGCCGGAAGCAGTGAACAAAAGTGCCAACCCTGCCAATGCAGCAAGAGCCGAGAACCACCCGCTCCGAAATGCCTGGAAAATGTTCATTCGATTCATTGTTTCGCTCCTTAGAGTTTGGCCTGAACGTCCGTTCACTTCATTTTTAGCGTTGGGCGGCAACCGCCAAGTGGAAATGCTGACGCACTTATGTGGAAGCAGGGGCCGCTATCCCTTGGGGGACTTCAGGGCCGACTCGTGTGCGCACGTACTTTAATTATTAAATTTACTTGTCAAGCTATTTATCAAGAGTGCCTCGGTCGAAGCTCGGATTGTGAGTTTTGGTACCCCAGTTGGTTACTCCGAGAACCACCCTTCAGTGGGCCGCAAAAGCCAAGGCCGCCACGCATCAACCGCGATTTCGGCGCTGACCACCGATTTCCGCTATGTTCTGGGCGAACCCTAACCAACCACACCGGCGTAAAAGACCTCGCCACAGTATTCCCCGGCTTCGACGACAGTGCACACCCCTTCCCCGGCTTGATCAAAAAAACAAATGAAGTGAGAATCGCTAAACTGTCATCTCGAGCCAAAAAAAAGCGGAGGGTGCCCCACCCTCAGTTTTTGGAGGGTGGGGCTTGTAACGTAGAAACACCACCCAACTAACCCGCGAAGTTCTTCTCAGCGTTGCCTCGGTCACCGCACGTATTATAGGTCCAGGAGTAACGAGCCGTGACCACGCGTCAACACCGTTCACAAATCGTTGAGACTCAACTCGGCCGATCCGCAGTCCAGATCTTTGCCGCCAATGAGCGCATGAACCAAATTCTCATTGAACATCTCGATCCGCGCGCCTGGAGCGCCAAACCGCCCGGCAAAGTCCGCCCCATTGCCGCGATCTTCACGCATATGCACAACGTCCGCGCCAAGTGGGTCAGGCTTACTGCTGGGCACCTGAAAGTTCCACAGCAGCTCCACCGCACGAAGTGCACCCCGCAACAAGCCCGTGCGGCATTGGCCGAAAGTGCCGCTCGCTGCGGCGAAATGCTCGCTGAAGCGCTCGGCGGTACTGGCGGCCGCATCGACAAGTTTCGCAGAGACGGCTGGGCTAAGCCTTGGCTGGTTGGCGTGGAAATGCTGTGCTACATGCTTTCTCACGAAGCCCACCATCGCGGCCAAGTGTGTATGCTCGCGCATCAACTTGGATTCCCATTGCCGATCGAGGTGTCATCCGGACTCTGGAATTGGGAAAAGTTGTGGAAACAGTGCGGTTCGCCTCGCGGTCCCGGCTCCAGTTCTTAAGAAATCTCTCAAGGGCACAGGCCGCAATCACTCGCTATTTTCCTCACGATTAATCTCTGATGCTCTTGTCCATTCGAACGCCAGCGCCGACAATTTCTAAAATCATTCGAACGCGCGCGATTCGAACGACGGCAATATTACTGAAATGTTATAGTTACTGAATAATTAAAGTATTAGTTTAATTGTCGGCACTCCGACATTTTTGACGCCGACATAAAAACGGGCCATTCGCAAAACGAATGGCCCTTTGTTCGTAAGTTAAAGTTTTCTTTCGCGGTGCCAGACGCCGGTGCGTCCCGGCATCTCGTGAATGAACGGTGTCGGCCTAGTGCGCTTCCTGCCGGATGCGCATCCCGTAGAACGAGCGGTACACGAAGAAAAATGAAACCGCAAAAAAAGCCGCAGCCAACGCGTGCGTCACGTTAGATCCTTGCGTAACAGTGAGCTGAACGGCCAGCTCCACCGCCAGCAACCCGAAGAGCGTCGTGAATTTAATCACCGGATTCAACGCCACCGAAGAAGTGTCCTTGAATGGATCACCCACGGTATCGCCGACCACCGTCGCGTCGTGCAGTGGCGTGCCTTTCTGCTTCAGCTCGACCTCCACGATTTTCTTGGCGTTATCCCAGGCCCCGCCGGCATTCGCCATAAAAATAGCCTGATACAAGCCAAAAATCGCGATGCTGAAGAGATACCCGATGAAAAAGAACGGCTCTACGAACGCAAACGAAAGCGTCGCAAAAAACACCGCGATAAAAATATTCAGCATCCCTCGCTGCGCGTACTTGGTGCAGATCTCCACAACTTTTTTACTGTCCGCAATGCTTGCTGCTTTCGCTTCTTCCAAATGAATGTTGGCCTTGATGAATTCCACGGCGCGGTAAGCGCCGGTGGTAACCGCCTGTGTCGACGCTCCTGTAAACCAGTAAATCATGGCGCCGCCGGTAATCAGCCCAAGAACAAACGGTGCATGCAACAGCGAAAGTTTGTTGACGTTCATGGTCAACCCGTGAGTCAGCGCCATGATGATGGAAAAAATCATGGTGGTAGCGCCAACCACGGCCGTGCCAATCAGCACCGGCTTGGCGGTAGCTTTAAACGTGTTGCCTGCGCCATCGTTGGCCTCCAGCATTTCCTTGGCACGCTCAAAATTCACGTCAATGTTGTAATCGCGCTTCAGCTCCTGCTGAATGCCAGGAACTTGCTCGATCAGAGAAAGCTCGTAAACCGATTGCGCGTTGTCCGTCACCGGCCCATACGAATCCACCGCGATGGTCACCGGTCCCATGCCCAAAAAGCCAAACGCCACCAACCCAAACGCAAACACCGGCGCCGCGATCATAAATGTCGCCAGTCCCATTTCGCTGATCAAATAGCCAAGCGACATCAGCACTACCATGGCCAGTCCGATGTAATAGGCCGAAAAATTTCCCGCCACAAATCCGGAAAGAATGCCCAGCGACGCGCCGCCTTCCTGCGCGGAGCTAACCACTTCTCGTACGTGCCGCGACTCCGTAGACGTAAATACCTTGACCAGCTCAGGAATAATCGCGCCGGCCAAAGTGCCACACGAAATAATCGTCGCTAGCTTCCACCATTGCGTGGTGTCCTGGCCCAGCGACGGAATAATTAAGTAAGAAACCAGGTACGTAAACCCGATTGAAACCACGGAAGTGATCCACACCAGCGAAGTAAGCGGCGCCTCATAGTTCATCTCATCGACGTTGCCGAACCTGGCCTTGGCGATCGCTCCGTTGATGAAATACGCGGCAGCGCTAGCGATCAGCATCACGATGCGCATGATGAAGATCCACACCAGCAATTGCACCTGCACCGTCGGGCTCGACACTCCCAGCAAAATAAAAGTGATCAGCGCCACGCCCGTTACGCCGTAGGTTTCAAAGCCATCTGCGCTCGGTCCTACGGAGTCCCCGGCATTGTCGCCGGTGCAGTCCGCGATGACGCCCGGATTGCGCGCGTCATCTTCTTTAATCTTGAAGACGATCTTCATCAAGTCGGATCCGATGTCCGCAATCTTGGTAAAAATTCCGCCGGCGATACGCAGCGCCGCGGCGCCCAGCGATTCGCCGATCGCGAAGCCGATGAAGCACGGTCCCGCGTAGTCGCCCGGAATGAACAGCAAAATAAACAGCATGATCAGCAGTTCCACGCTGATCAGCATCATGCCGATGCTCATGCCCGCTTGCAGCGGCGTGTGATAAATGGGATACGGCTTGCCGCGCAGGCTCGCAAACGCGGTGCGGGAATTTGCGAAAGTGTTCACGCGAATGCCAAACCACGCCACGCCATAACTGCCCGCGATGCCCACCAGGCTGAAGAGCAAAATAATTGCAACGCGCATGGCTTCGAATTTCAGCAGCACGCCAAAATAAAGAACGATAACGATGGCGATAAAAATTTCCAGCAGCAAAATGAATTTGCCTTGCGTGATCAAATAAGTTTTGCAGGTCTCGTAAATCAGCTCGGAGATATCCCGCATCGATTTGTGCACCGGCAGATTTTTGAGTCGGCTATAAATAGTCAAACCAAAAATCAGCCCGAACACGCAGAAAATCAGCCCGAACAACAGAATTTTGTGCCCGTCAATACCCAGAAAGGAAACCTGCGACAGATCTGGCAGCTTTAGATTGGCCTCGCCGCTAGCCTCTTGAACTTCCTGCGCG